>JACCED010307365.1_pt1 | contig 13591 bp, 16 predicted proteins | sample 7455021 | NCBI WGS metagenome assembly JACCED01 (sample SAMN15323456, study PRJNA562643) | freshwater metagenome | isolation source: river surface water | place: USA:Blue River Watershed | collected 2017-08-19 | reverse complement strand
ATGTATTTAAAAAAATAAATTTGATATTTAAATAATAATCAAAGAGTATAAGATATTAAATATGGACTTGACTTGTGTTAAACGTGTCCAGGAATGGGTAGAACTAGACAATATGATATTAAAAAATAAGGAACAGATTCAGGAGAAAGTAGAGAAGAAGAAACAATTAGAAGAAGAAATTCTAGACTATGTTGAGACAAATAAATTAGAAAATTTATGTTTAAATATTTCAGATGGCACGATTAAGTTTTGTAAGAGAACTTCAACACAGCCTCTCAGTATGAAAACCTTACGTCAATTATTAGAAAAATATAATAAAGATAAAAATAGTTCTGTAAATATAAATGATATTTGTGATTTTATAGCTACAAATTTAGAAAAAAAGAACCAAACTTATTTGAAACGAGATATTAAAGATGATTAATTAGCTAGGTATTTGCATTAAAAATATGAATAAATAGTAATTATTAATTATTTTATACAAAAGATTTAAAAGTAGTATCAGATGATTTATAAAGAAGATCAATAAAATCATTTTTTAATTGAGTCATATTGTAATGACAAATAAATCTATTAGAAACATTCATATTAGTTAGTAAATATAGAAAATCTTCCCATAGTTTGTTAATTTCATTTTCAAACTTATTATACCATTTATCAAATGATAATTTAATCTCATTTTTAACTTTTGGAATTGGGATATTCTCAGAATATTTTTTTACAATATTATCATTTTCTTTATCATTAACTACAATATAAGAAGTATTACCTACGATTTTTAACATCTTTATAATTACATAAAGAATAGTTGTTATTTTTATATAGTATTAATAATGACGAGTGTACTTCAAACAAAACCTAGTTATAAAGATATTTTAGAGACATTTTCAGAACAAGTTGTTGAAAAACCAAAAGAAGAACGCCATTTAACTTATGATGAATGGAAATATATTATGAATGCAAATAAAATGACTGAAAGGATAATTACTAAAATGGAAATTGCTCAAAATAATTTTATTGATGAGCATTTAGAACAATTTATTAATTTATGTGAAGTATTAAAAAGTAAATATAATGATTTTGGTTATATGAACAGAATGAATTACATGAATTTAGCAAATATTTGTGTTAAAAATATGAATATTGTGGAACTCGAAGATTCTGAAAGTGAGGATGATGAATCAAATGATATTAATATAGATGATTAATTATTTTTTTATATTGTAAAAAATATATTATTATAAATTATAAATTAAAATGAGTCTAGGAAATGTAGTAAATTCTGCAAAGTTAACTCAACCCTCTGTCCCAAAACTTAACTTTATGAATGCACCAAAACTAGAATTTGTAGATTCTGAAATGCTTCCACGAGCTCCAGGAGCTCCAATGCCTCCAACTGCCGAAGCAACTCAAACCCAAACTGGTGGTAAGAGTCGTAAAGCAGCATCAAAAGGTGCTAAATCATCCAAAGGTTCAAAATCATCAAAAGGTGCGAAATCATCATCACGTAAAGGTTCAAGTGGTGGTGCTCTAATTGACGATGTAAAAAATCTAGCTGTACCTTTTGCAATTCTACTTGCTAAACAAGGTCTACAAACCATGTTCGACAAGAAAAAAGCACCCCAAACTCAGAACTCTCAACTAGCAGCTAAAGTAGCTGGACAACCAACTTCTTCTAGAAGACGTTCAACTGCTGTAGGTGGCAGTTGTGGTAGTCACTGCGCAGCAGCTGCTGCTCGTCCAGCTGCAGCTACAGGTGGAGCTCCTACTACTCTACCTAGAAAATTAAGTGCAACTGGTGGTGGTTTAAAAGAAGTTAAGAAAGGTGGTTCAGAAAAACCAAAAGTAATTGGTCTAGGTATGGCTGGTGGACGTAAAAAAAGTAATGGTATGACTGGAGGTGTAGTAGGTCATACAGGTCCAGAAGTAAAACGAGGTGGTAAGAAAGGTCCTGAAGTAAGACACGGTGGTGATGTAAAAGCACGTTTCGAGAAATTATCAAGAGAAATTGATGCTTTTTTACAAAAGTATTAAAAAAACTAAAATTTAAGCAGATTTACAATTATTAAGTTCATTCATAATCGATTCATCATAGGTTGCATTCAAAAACTTCACATTAACCCATATATTAGCTAAATTTTCAAGATATGTTAGGTTATTTTTATAATTATGCATATTTTTAACAAAGAACCAACATCGTGACATAAAACGTTCTTCCGGGAAGTAAAAGTCATAGTCTCTTTCGTTAAAAACATGAATCATTCCGTTATACGTGATAATAAGCATTTTTTTTCTCTATGATTATTAATAATGGAGAGTTTATATATTATTAATGTTAAAAATAAAGAATATATTGATTTTATAAACGATGTTTTAAGGATGATAACAATTCAATGGATGATTCAATTTTTATTTTATATTAATAATCCAGCCGATGTTGCATTCTTTTCAGCAGATTTTTTCTTACTGCTTATTTATATTACTCTTGGCGTCTGTGTTTATTGGTTAATTATTAAAAAATTAGTAGTTTTTAAATGAATACAGAACTGAATACAAAAAACACAAAATTCTGTAATAAATTGAAATGTTTTTTTATTGACAAAAAATTACGTAAAGATAGAAAAAATATTGAAACGTATGTACAGAGAGATGAATCTCTGTATCATAACGATATTATTAATAAATCACTAGATCTATTAAAAATATACAAGAGTGATATGCATATTGGAGATAATGTATATAGTGATATTGAATTTTTTGATAGTTTTTCTCCAAAGGATACTAATACCCTTTTTAACGTATTTACAGATCAAAATGTTCAATTAAATGGCGGAAGACATTTTTCTAAAAGGGTTTTAGAAAATCCATTATATGAAATTGACATACTAAATGCACGAATAAATTATTTGAAAAATTTAGAAACAAATTCAATTACTGATGACAGTAATTTATGGGATGATATGAAAAAATATGAACCAAATATACTATGGATATTTGAAGAACGTGAACAACATATTGAGGATTTAATGAATATTGTATTTTTCAGATTATTTTTTTTAAAATCACTAAACAATTCTCCACAAGCAATAACATGGTATAATATTTATAGAATTATTTTATCTCCATTAATCGGTATTTTATCTCCTATTGTATATTTTATTATACCATTTCTAATATTAACTTGGAAATTCAAGATACACATGAATTTTAAGGAATATATTAAAATAATGTTTCATACTCTTACAAAATCAGGGTTTAGTATATTAACGTCTCAGGGTTCAACTTTAAAATATGTAAGTATTATCAGTAATATATTTACACTTATCTTTTATTTTCAGGGTATATTTAACAGTATTGAAATATCAAAGACTTTACATAAATTATGTACGGTCATTATAGATAAATTTAATGGCGTAGTTAAATATTTAAAAGCTGCAAATACAATTAATAACAAGTATTGGAATACTGATATATTCGGTTCTTTTATAAGTGAAAAAACTGAGATCTTCAAAGATGGTGAAGAAGATTATATAAATAAATTATCAATAATCGATTTTAATTATTTTAACAATTTTGGGAAACAATTACATTCATACAAATTTATGGATAAAGATATTGTGAGATCTATATTATTAAAAAGTTATATTCTTGATTTTGCAAGGGGGTGTATTATGTTTAAGAATAATAAGAATTTTACATATACAGAATATATAAATAATAAACAAAATAATAACCAAGGTAATCCAGCAAGTCCATATACAGAGATTATAGGTTTGCGTCATCCTTGTCTTGACAAGGATAAAGTTGTAAGTAATGATTGTATTATTGGACCTAAAAATATGATACTAACAGGACCCAATGCTGGTGGAAAATCAACATTTATTAAAGCATTATTAATTAATGCACTGTTTAGTCAATTATTAGGAATATCAACTTCAGATAATTGTAAAACAACTTTATATAAAAATATTACATCTCAGATTAATATTCCAGATTGCAAAGGTTATGAATCATTATTTGAGGCGGAAATGCATCGTTGTGGTAAAAATTTAGATTTATTATCAAAAATGGATAATGAAGAACATAATTTTACATTAATTGTAATGGATGAAATATTTAATTCAACAAATCCAATTGAAGGAATTGCAGGAGCTTACGCAATTGCGAAGAAAATTTCATCATATATTAATTGTACATTAGTATTTACAACTCATTATGTTTATTTAACAAAATTAGCAAAATTAGATAATTCGAGATTTACTAATTATAGGATGAATGTAATAACAGATAATGATATGATAATATTTCCATATAAATTAGAAAAAGGATCTTCAAGACAATATATAGCATTGGAATTATTAAAAAAGAATGGTTTCGATGAAGAAATTATAAATGACGCTATTGAAATAAAGAACAAGTTAGTAAAATAATTTTATTGTGTTTATTTATCATTATTTTATATGTCTGGGATATTTAAAAATGATGGCAAAATTGAATAAAACCACACATTTAATGATCTTATTTACATTTGCAATTGTATTTGTAGTAATCTATCTATATTATACAATTGGTGATGTTAGAAAAATGAGTTCAGAAGTCAAGCGTTTGACAGGAGAAGTATCTAAACTAAATCAAGATGTTCAGAATATTTTAGCGATAATGCCAAAGATGCCATCAAGTGCATCAAATTTACAAATTCCAGTTCCGTCATCTTCTCAAACACAGGTACAAGTCCAACAAGTACAACAACAAGTACAGCCAGTTGTGCAAAAACAGAAAGTATCAGCATCATCCCAGTCATTACCAGCTCAACCTTCTGTACAAGCAACTTCCCAACTAGTCAAGCAAGTTCTACCAGATGATAGTGATGAAGACGATGCTTCAAGTGTAAATACTGAAGATCTTAAAAAAATTATTAACGATGTTGATGAAGTCAATGTTGATAATGTAGAAGATGGGCATATTGAAGTACTTCATGATGAATTACCAGAACAAGAAGGTCATGTTCAACTAGAACAAGAAACTGTTAAGGAAGAAGTATTTTCAGAGGAAGATCTAAAGAAATTAAAATATGAAGAAATAAAAGATCTATGTAGAACTAGAGGAATTAGTACTCGGGGTACAAAAGAGCAATTAATTGCTAAACTTGTAGTTGTCTAATTATCTATTTATCTAATTGTATAATGTCCAAGTTTTGTTTATCAAGCTAAGTTTATAAAACTAAATTTATAGAATATTATAATCATTCCATTTATACTTAAAATCTCTTACAGATAAAGTATTAATATCTGATATTTTACCAACAGTGAATTTATTATGAGTAAATTTATTTTGAATATGATTTAGAAAGGGGGAATCATATTTATATGTTTGGATATAAGATAGATCATTATTTTTTACTTTTGTCATAAAACGATGTGACGCTATATAGATTGATCCAGAATTAAATGTTGTAGTATCAAGTAATTTGCTAATAAGTGTATATCCTGGTTCTTTCAAAGTTCTATAAGAACTGAATGGACTTAATATTAATAAATCCCATGTATTATTTGCAGCTACAAATGTTGCAATTTCATTATTATTAATATCTCCTAATGATCTCATTAAGAAAAGCTCATTTTCGAATATTAATGCAGTATTTACACCTTCATCTGCTAATTTAGCTAATAATTTTGTATGAACTTCTTGTGGATTATTAGCGTGAACAGTATGTGGAGTCACTAAATGAGAAACTTCATCATCACGAATCCCGACTATAAGAGAAATATAAGGAAATAACATGCTATTTTAAATTTCAAAACAAAAAAAATATATCTTAACTGATAATAAAAGATAATGGATAATCAAGTTAATTTTAAGGAATGCACTGGTTGCTCACGTGAAACCAATAACGCAAATTTTAATTGTCCAATAAAAGGTGACTATCGTCTATTTACAGATTGGAGACCAAGATGCGCAACTCAATACTATGATATGATTAATAATAAATTACCAAGCGCATTAGATTATAGAATGTTCTTAACACATAATGCAGAAGACATTATTAAAGATAATGCATTAAATGCATATATGAAGGCTCGTTGTGGTCCATGTGTAGATAACCCATCATGGGATGATGGTACAATGATGCGTGAATTTGAAGAACAAAGATGTGATGCACGTACTTGTACATTCCGTGCAAATGATCCATGGGGTCTAGGTAGAGGTCGTAGATATTATGATGATGATTTTGACAAAGAGGTTAAGAAGGAATTTATTAAACAAAAGGAACAAGAAAACGAATATTTCAAACGTAGTGCAGAATGTTGCCAAACTAAAGAAGATGATTTATATTATTATCCAATAGATGGTGGAGTACAGAAAAATTATTCAAGAAATGCCGTACCGAGTGGTGGCAGTCTAATGAAGGGTGGGGACCGACTACAAACATCACAATAAATTATTATAAAATAATTTTATAAAAACTATTTTTACTATTTTTTGTCGTAATATACATTTCCAGTAAAAATATATTCTTTTAATACAGGTTTCGGTTTAATATTACAACTTTTTTTACAAAAAGATTCTTCCCAAAATTGAATATATTTTTTGTAAGCAACTAAAGCTTCATCTTTATTTGTCCATATACATCTTTCATCATTACTAATCATATATAAATCATCAAAACTGGTAATAACCCAAATTTTATTAGTACTAGATACACAGAAGTTTGAATCAAGTCTTGAATTATTAACTAAATCATCATTAGTCATTTATAAAATACATTATTATACAATCATTATAGTTAAATATGTTTGGTTGCGATATATTTATCATAAATTTCAGTTATATCTTTTTGATCAATATTTTCTTTTTCTAATAAAGCATTAGCAATAGATTCTAATAATTCTTTATTATCTTGCATTAATTTAGTTGCCCTGTTATATTGTTGAGTGACAATATTAGTAATTTCTTTATTAATAGCTTCGTGATTATAAGATTCTGGACCCCAATAAACAGGTCCTAGTTCTGAACCACCAAAACCAAACATAGCTACATAATGATGTGCTAGTTTGTATACTTCTTGTAGATCACCAGATGCACCTGTTGTTGCATTTTCTGTACCAAATGTAAGTTCTTCTGCAACTCTTCCCCCTAATGCAACAACCATTTTATCCTTGAGATATGTTTTTGATAATAATGACATATCTACACGATCTTCAGATGGTTCAAAATATGTAGCACCTCCGGTTTTACCTCTAGGAATAATTGATACCTTTTTAACAACATCATAATCTTTCATTAGTAGACCCATGACTGTATGACCAGCTTCATGATAAGCTAGAATTTGTTTCTTTTTATCCGTAATTAGCATAGTCCTTTTCTCTTCTCCTAGAATGATCTTTTCGAATGCCATATCAAAATGTTTTTTCGTAATTTTTGTGGAATTTTCTCTCGCGGCATAAATAGCTGCTTCATTTGCTAGATTTTGAATATCTGCTCCTGAAAAACCTACAATCGTTTGTGCAATAGACTTGATGTCTACATTTTCATCAAGTGGTTTGTTCTTTGTATGAATTTCAAGAATAGCTTCTCTTCCTTTCAAGTCAGGTGTTTCTACCATTACATGACGGTCGAAACGTCCTGGTCGAAGTAGAGCTTCATCAATAAGATCTAGACGATTTGTTGCAGCTAGTAAAATAATAGCTGAATTATCTTCAAAACCATCCATTAATGTTAATAGTTGATTGATTGTATTATCACGTTCGTCATTTCCTTGCATAGATGCCCCACGTTTTTTACCAACTGAATCGATTTCATCAATAAATACAATACATGGTGCTTTTTCAGCTGCTTTTTTAAACAAGTCCCGAATTCGTGAAGCTCCTACGCCTACAAACATTTCAACAAAAGCAGAACCACTACATGCAATAAAAGGTACACCAGCTTCTCCTGCCACAGCTTTGGCTAGGAGTGTTTTTCCTGTTCCAGGAGGACCATGTAAAATAACACCTCTTGGAACTTTTGCACCTACTTTTGTATATTTTTCTGGATTTTTTAGAAAATCAACGACTTCTTGAAGGTCTCTCTTTGCATTATCAATACCAGCTACATCTGAAAATTTAATATTTGTTTTTTCAACATCCACTACTTTGGAATCTGATTGTAGAAATTTACCAAATCCTCCACCTCCACCCATCATACCACCACCACCTGTGCCATTTCCTCCTCCACCAAATATAGCTCTAATAATGAAAAATAAGAATGCAATTTGAACTACAATAAAGATAGTATTAATAATTTGTCCTCCATTATTATTTTCAGATACGATATCCATTGCGATATTCTTTTCTAATAGATATTCAACAATTGGAATATCAAATGGTAATGTTACAACTTCTTGATAACCCTCGGTATTGATAGCTCGCAATAGAGTTTTATCTTGACGAATAAAAACTCTGCTAATTTTATCTTGTTCAACATCATTTAAAAATTCTGTTAAAGATGCTTTAATTGGAGGAGCTCTAGGTAGATCTGGAACTACCCTATTGATAGGAATTTCATGTACAATTGGTGTAGCATTTGTGAGAGGATCTTTAATTTCTGGTGGAGCAGTAGGTTCCATAAAAGGTAGAGAAAATGCTTTTACAAAGAATCGTGATGGATTAATTCTACGTGCATGACTATGTGAATTACTACGTGAATGACTTTGGGATGTTTTCAAAGAGCTTTTTAAACATATATTTTTGGTAGATAGTAACATTCTTATATACACATTAAAAATGGAATGTTGTTATATATGTTTCGTATTTAAAAAAAATATTTCTGATAAATAAATATGGATCAATCTTTACAATTTAAAAGTGAAACTTGTAATGGTAGAATTGAATATATAGGAAGAACCGATATTAAAATTGTAGGTAAATTAGAAGATTCTGTATCTGATAAACGTATATTTTATATTGCTGCTAGTCCAGCAGATCATCGTTCAACTTATACAGGTTCAGGTTTACCTTTTGCAAATCAAGTTCAAGCTTTTGAAAATACTCCAAATATTGGCGTAGTTGAATTATCATCAGATAATACATTTGAAATTGAATTAATGACACCCAACAGTTATATGGTAGGATTAGGTAGTGTTGTAGTTCCTCCAACATTATATTTAGAATATCTTGATGGAGAAAGAAAAGTAAGACGTGTACAAATAAAGGTATCAAATGGTATTCCATATAGAACAATGACATATCCAATGGTCCCGAGACCTAGAAGTAGTGTAGATTTTTATGACACCCAGTTTTATTTACCAGTACGTAGTCAAGAACAAATATTACTTGATTCTGCTTATCCAAGAACAAATCAAATGCCAGATTCACATTGGGGAGCCAAGCCGCCACTTTGATTATTATTGGTATTTTTAATCTAACTTGTAGTCTAGCTTGTAGTCTAGCTTGTAGGTAAAGCGACTCTCATAAATCTATTAAAAAATGAATCTGATTGCGGTAGAGTATTAGCTAGTGGATCTTGTACTTGTTCTTTCTTTTCAGGAGTTAATAAAGATGATTGTGTTGGAATAGGTTTTTTAACTGGTTCTGTCGGTTCTGTTTTTTTAAACATATTTGTTATCAAAAGTGGATTTTTAGATTTTATTTGTTCTTCATCGTCATTAGATGAAGTATCTTTTCTGAAAGGATTTAGTAATGTAAATTGTTTTGGTGTATCAGTTTTTGGTGGTGAGACATCAGTTTTTAAGACGGCTGTTTGTTCTTTTTTAGATTGAGCTAATATTTCATTTGCTTGTTTTGAAGTTGAATCTTTAGCTAATAATTCTTTATTTAAATTTTCATCTTCTTTAATATAATTTCTAACAGTAAAATCACTTGGTTTTCTAACATAACTAATTCCACTCTCATCATTACTTTCATCTAATTGATAAACAGATCTAATACGATTTTCATCTGTATCAAGTTTTAGTTTATTCCAATCATAATTACCATATGTATTTTTAATCATAGTAGGAGATTTAATAATCTTTGGACATTCTTCTGGATAAATAAGACCGTATTTTTTTTTAATTAATTCTAGATCATCATTTGTTAATGAATCAATACATGATGTTTTCTTTTCACCTGAAAATAATTGTCTATAGATCCTACATGTCTCACTGTTATAATCAGATGATGTTGTATCCCAACATTTACACATTGGATGTGTAACATTATTTGCGCAATAATCGTTAATAGCTTTTTTACATTGGGAAGTTGAATTCATAATTTGATTTATATCTGCCCAATTTTTAACTGAACTACATGTTTTACAAATAGTTTCATTAAATGGACACTTGGTAAGAGATTTCAATAATGCAACAGTTTCATTGTATCTTGATAATACACCTGAATAATTTGGATCTATGTTTCTTATATATTCATTTAATATATGTGTATATATAACTGATACATATTCATCAGATATAGATCTATCAAATACAGCAAATGAAAATAGATTACCATTCCAATTCAACATTCTATTTATTACAGCTTCTTTATTACTAAAAGTAACATCAGTATTTGTAATATTAAATTTCAATATTTGATATATTCTATTGGATTTTTCATTCATCATCAAGATACGAACATTATCAGTATCCTTAATTATATAATAGAATGTCAACACATCTTTATCAAAATTAATATAAGAATGATCTTTATCTACTTTACACATGAGTGGTTCATTATTTGCATATTGAAACATAAGCGTACCGGTTTGTGTATTGTTATTATTTTGCAGAGATCCTTTTTGAATAAATAATGATATTCCATTATTATTTGGACTATTTGCATACATTTTGAATATTTCAATCTCATTATTTTTATTATCAACAAGTAAATTTCCATGTTTACATGCGAATAATATAGTATATGTATTATGAAATTGAATATTAAATGCATTTGAAAGAGGACATATAATTCTGTTATTACCTAAATAAAGTCCAGTTCTTCTATTAAATACAGGGGCTAATTCGAAACTAAAGTTTTGTGTTTTATTTTCTGGACATGTTCCATCTTGTTTTATTTCAGCAATATTATTCCAATTTTTACCCATATTATTGAATGATTTCTGATTAAATACAGTAAGATATACTACTAATCTTGATTTAATATCTGTAATATCTTCTTCTACAGATATTATTTTTAATTTATCAATAACAGATTCTACATCTGACACATTATCGACAAAGGTTTCTTTTGATTTTTTATTATTAATAATAAGTGTTAAGATTAGAACAAGTGTAGCAATAAATAATATAGCTATATCAACTTGATTAATAAGACGAATATTTACTATTAAATATATACTAATCAGAATTACAAATAGTATGACAAATACGTTGAGGTATGACATATTTAATAAACTTGAAGATTTTTTTGTGTAGAACTTATAGATTTATTTTGTGATAAGAAGATAAAAATGTCATCTGAAAATCAAAAAATACTCCCACCAAATGCATCACAGCAAAATATTCAAGTTATAAAGGTTGGAGCTGATAAAAAAACTGAACCAGCTTCAGAACCAGTATCTGATAATGAATCAGTAGTATCCTCAGACAACGAGAGTGTATCATCTGATGTATCATCTGATGCATCTGAAAGCGTTAAAAGTAATTCAGAAGTCTCAGACTCTGAAACTATTGCATCATCAAATGCATCAGCTGAAACTCCAACAGAATCAGTTGCATCAAATAGTGGTTCAGAAACATCCGAGTCAGATTCAGATAAAGCATCTGAAGTATCAGCATCATCAGCATCAACAACATCTACTGTTGACAAATTAAGTGCAGATCCATTATTTTTCGTGTTGAGCCAATTTTTAATGAATGATAATGGTAATATAGTTGATGCACTTGGTAATATTAATAAAACATTGAAAGCTATTAATAGGAATTTAACAGCATTAAAAAAATACAAGGAAGAACCAAAATCAAAACATCATTCACGCAAAAAACACTAGAATATTTATAACACTATTAGACTTAACATAATATTAAAAATTAGGATTACATATTATTAAAAATACTAATTAATAACATCTTAATTATTACTCTAATTATTAACATGTCTAATTTTCGACTTGGGAATTAGAACTACTTTTTTACCTTTATTTGTATCATCATCTGGTAATACAAAATTTTTTTTCTCAATTTTACTAGCATTTTCATAGAGGATTTCATTAATAAATTTATAACATTCATCAATTTGTGCTTTTGTTTGAGATCCTGTAATAATAATGCAACCACTTTGAAATACTGCTATTGTAATTTTTTTACAATTATTATCACCTTTACCAGTGCCCCCTTTTTTATCATGACATTTATCTAATGAACATTTACAAATACCATCTTGTTTATGATTATCAATATTGTAGAAATATTGTATTTTAACACCAGGGTAAATACAAGGTTCATATGAGCATCCTATATCATAATCATTAATCAATATCCTATGTAGAATTTCACGTTTAATATTAAATCCCACCTTGTAGTCTGTATTAATTAATCTAATTGAAAAATTAATATTTTTCAGATCATCTACATTTTCAATTACATTTTTGTCTTTTGTATCATGAATATGTTTAAGAATATTTATCATATTATCAACGACAGAAGGACCATCTTCAATTGTCTTAATTCCTGTTACCTGAATATTGCCATTTCTAAATGTTTTAATATTTAGATTATTACCCTTACATCTATAAATCAATGTAACTTGATTATCAAATCTTTTTGTTGGCTTTTCTTTTCTCCGTTGGATTGAAAATTTTTTAGCGAAGCCTTTAAATATTGTTTCAGATTTTTTTTTACCATATTCCACATATAAAATACCATCCTTATGTTCGTCAGAGCAAATTTCTAAATTATTATATAAAGTATCTAGATTAATAGGTGTTCCAACACATCCTGTTGCAGTAATTGTACTGATTCTATAAGGGGTAGGTGGTAGGTAATTGTGATTCATATTATTAATGTTACTTAAATGTAAATTTAATATTTAAAAAGTCTTTAAGTACTTTTAAGAATCAATTTTTTTAACGGTCTTCTTTTTAATAGTTGCAGTAGTTGGTACTTTATTCTCGTATTCTCCGAGTGATTTTGACAAGATCAATAATTCTTCATTCCAAATTTCTTTTATATCCTTTAATAGTAATTCATCGTATTGACTCTTGGATTTTGAATACTCGTTTTCAAGCTCTTCAACTTTATCAATTGTTAGATTGTATACTGGAATCTTAATAATATAATCGAAACAGTCGTTGTGTTGTTTATAATTTTGTGTTAATAAGAGTGTTTCTAGATCTTGTTTTTTCATTTTATGAACTACAATTTCTTCATTTACAACAGCACGTATGAAACGAATTTTATTTTCAAGTAATTCTAGATCATATTTCAATTTTGCAAGTACATAATCTTTTCGTTTCTGATAATAATCAAGTCGGATCTTGTAGAATTCAATAATAATTTCAATTGGTGACTTATATTTTGTTATTGTACCTTTCTCATTAAAAGCGTACATATTTGTTGTACTTAAGGGTTTACTTGTGTATAGTTTCAATATATTCT
>JACCED011963594.1_pt1 | contig 13596 bp, 15 predicted proteins | sample 7455021 | NCBI WGS metagenome assembly JACCED01 (sample SAMN15323456, study PRJNA562643) | freshwater metagenome | isolation source: river surface water | place: USA:Blue River Watershed | collected 2017-08-19 | reverse complement strand
TCAGGGTGACTACCGGGGATTTCCGCTCGGCCATGAGACTCCTTGGATGTGAATAACAGGTGCAGACACTCACACCGTTGTAGGCGCCGCTCTAACTATAGCCAAGCTGGGGCTATTTCTCCTCGGCCAACTCCTTGGCGGTTAGCGCACTGGGCGATTGCTCGATTTGCTTTGGGGTCTCGATACTGTCAATTCCGAGCTGATTTTCATCAAGGTCATTTAGCTTGCGCGCGGTCACCAGCATCCTAGATTCAAGCGAGGATACGAAGCTGTTATAGCTTTTTACCGTGGAGGTGATCTTGCTTCCAAGATCTGCAGCCAACTCAGCCACCTTGCCCACTCGCTCATAGAGCTCGCGACCTAATTTGATCATTGATCGAACCTGGTTTTCATCCGCGTTCTGTCGCCAGATGTAGTTGATCGTTTTCAAAACCGAGAACAGGGAAACTGGCGATGCTAGGGCTACGTTTTTTCTGAACGCATATTCCATCAAACTTGGATCCAGTTCTAGCGCAGATGAAAGAAGCGATTCGGTGGGAACAAAGCAGATTACGAAATCTGGTGAGCTGTCCATGCCCTCCCAGTAGGCGCGCGATGCTAATTCATCAATGTGACCCTTGAGCGCTTTGACGTGCTCAGCTAGCAATCTCTTTCTGCGCTCTTGTTCCTCGCCCAGCGCAAGTTCGCTGATTGCAGATGCTTCCTGGTATTTATCAAAGGGAACCTTTGAATCAATTGCCAAAGTTTTGCTTCCTGGAAGATTTATGACCATATCTGCTCTGCCACTTTTATCACCGGAAGTGATGGTCGTCTGCTCGCTGAAATCTGCGTGCTTGATAAGACCGGCTAGCTCAACCAGTTTGCGAAGCTGAGTTTCTCCCCAAACTCCGCGAAGAGAATTAGAAGTTAGAGCTTGCGAGAGCGCTTGGGTTTGTTTGCGCAAATTCTCATCTATTTCAATTGCACTTTTGAGCTGCTGAGAGATTGTGCTGAACTGCTCCAGTCGCTCTTTTTCAAGACGCTGCACTGCAGACTGCATTTGCTCAAGTTGCTGCCTGACAGGTGCCAGCTCCAGCAAAACTCGATTTTCCTGTTCCAGTTGAACAGTTTGCTCCTTAGCTTTTTCGTCAGCCTTCTTAAGCTGCGCCCTCAGCTCGGACTCTGTTGCCTGCAGTGCCGCAATCTTCGCAGCCTCGCTGCCACCGCCTTTGCGCTTGGCAACCTGAAATCCAATCAATCCGCCCACGATCAGGCCAACCACCAGGGCATTCAGAACAAACCAAATAGCTGTTTCCATACTCGAAGTATCGCAGTGCTAGGAGACAACTAATGGAAGCAAACGCTGAGAGGTCTTCTCGAGCAATCCTGCTAGGTCCTCTACCTCGTGCCGATTAGCCATGTGCAGCACAATCCGGGCACAGGCATCGGCATCCGCCAGTGCATCGTGGTGGTTGAACTCTTCGTGACCAATTGCATAGGCCACTGCATTGAGACGGTAGCTTTCAAGCTCGTAGGTTTTGCGAGCCATCTTTAGGCTGCAGGCATAGCTGAGGTTTGGCAGGTCAAATTCCACTGCCTTGCTCGCCTCGCGCAGCACCCCCATGTCAAAACTGGCGTTGTGGGCGATAAGTGGCAGACCCTCCGTGAATAGCAGCAGCTCAGGCAAGATTTCACCATAGCCCGGGGCATCAGCAACATCTTCGGGCTTGATGCCGTGAACTGCGATGTTGCCTGGATGAAACCAGTCATAGCCCAGTGGGGGCTGAAACAGCATGGAAAGACTCTCTTGCAGCTTTCCCTCAACCACTCTCACAAGTCCCACAGCGCAGGGGGAGGCTGGAGAGGAATTAGCTGTTTCGAAGTCAATTGCTACAAAGTTCAATGCCACAGGGTAATTATGGGGGAAGTAGACTTCCCCGGTGGCACTAACCATCGGAATCGTCGGATTACCTAACGTAGGTAAGTCCACTCTCTTTAATGCTCTGACTAAAAACTCTGTTCTAGCGGCAAACTATCCCTTTGCCACTATCGAACCAAACATCGGAGTTGTTAATTTGCCGGATGGCCGGCTAGACCGGCTTGCCGAAATTTTTAGCTCCGAAAAAATAATTGCAGCTCCTGTTTCATTCGTTGATATCGCGGGTATCGTCAAAGGAGCGTCAGAAGGCGAGGGGCTAGGAAATCAATTCCTAGCTAATATCCGCGAAGCGGATGCAATTGCCCAGGTGGTTCGCGGCTTTACCGATTCAGACGTTGTCCACGTTGAGGGGAAAGTTGATGCTAGTTCAGATATCGAAACTATCAACACGGAGCTAATTTTGGCCGACCTGCAGACGCTGGATAAGGCAAAACCCAGAATTGAAAAAGAAGTTAAGGGTAAAAAAGCCGACCCACAGGTTTTAGAAACCATACATCAAGCCATTGCCGTTCTAAACGCAGGCACTCCACTTTCGCTCAGCAAAATAGACATCAGCCTGATCAAGGAGCTGGGCCTGCTTACGGCAAAGCCGATGCTGTTTGTCTTCAATGTTGATGAGGCAATTTTAAGCAGTGAAGAAAAGCGAAGGCAGCTAGCAGACCTAGTGAAACCAGCTGAGGCAGTTTTCCTGGACGCCAAGGTTGAGAGCGAACTTATCGACCTTTCCAAAGAAGAGGCTGCTGAGCTGCTGGCATCGCTCGGCCAGAGCGAGAGTGGACTAGATCAGCTTGCTCGGATTGGATTTGCAACTCTGGGCTTGCAGACCTATTTAACGGCAGGCCCGAAGGAAGCCCGAGCGTGGACCATTCGCCAAGGATGGAAAGCGCCGCAAGCCGCTGGAGTTATTCACACAGATTTCGAAAAGGGATTCATTAAGGCTGAGGTTGTTTCCTTCTTAGACCTCGACAAAGCAGGTGGCATGGCCGAGGCCAAGGCTCAGGGCAAGGTCCGAATGGAAGGCAAGGACTACGTCATGCAAGACGGCGATGTGGTGGAGTTCCGCTTCAACGTTTGAACCGGTTAGGTGACCCTAAGTTATGGGTTAGACTAACCCCGTGTTTTCAACCCAAATTCGCCTTTCCATCACTCAAGACATAGTTGGCTGGTTTGACCAAATCGGCCCATTTCTGTTCTATGCAGTGGTTTTTGGGCTGGTCTTCGCTGGTACCGGGCTCTTTGTTGGGGCTTTTATCCCCTTTATAACCGGCGACTCTTTGGTTTTTGCGGCAGGCCTAGTTGCCGCCGCCCACCAGGACTCGATCAACATCGTGGTCATGGTGATCGGGGTTGGAATCGCCGCCTGGCTTGGTGATCAGGTTGGTTACACCTTAGGTCGCCACTTCGGCAGGCCATACCTCGATAAGCGTCAAGGCAAGTGGTTGAAAAATGCCATTGCCAAGTCTGAAATCTTTTATGTTCGCTATGGCTGGTGGTCGATTGTTGTCGCGAGATTTATCCCTTGGGCCAGGGTCATCATTCCGGCGCTCGCCGGCATCAGCAAAATGAACTACTACAAGTTCTTTAGTGCCAATTTAGTTGGTGCACTTTTGTGGGGCTGTGGTTTGACTCTCGCCGGTTTCTTCACTTATTCCATTCCATGGGTTCGCGGAACGGTTTATGCAATCGCAATTGCGGTAATTACCCTGAGTGTAATTGCTGGTGTCAGAACTTGGCTGGAGAACAGAAAGGTCAGTTCTGCACAATAAGCCGCGCTAGCTGCTTAGAGTTTTCTCTCTCATAAAATTCATCTTCCTGCGCCGACCAGAGTCCAAAATATTCATCAAACTTACCCGCATCGCGAAGATTGAATCTCTTCTTTCTTTCTCCTACTGAAGCGTCAATCCAAATTGTCATGTCTGCAATTTCGCTAGAGAGTCGACTGATCGAGCCGCAGCCCTCAATAATCAGCGCGGTGCCGCCCGAAAATTCTCGGTGTCCATTTACTTTGTCCTCTGCACCACGCTCGTTCTTTTCCCAGTTCCAGACCTGCCAGCTAGCGGTTTTGCCTTGGGAGAGTGGGGTGAGGATGTGGGTAAGCAGATAGACCGAACCCTGAGCTAGACCTTCCCAGCCTGGGTATAGATCATCCATTTGAATCACCCGGGCTGCTTGTTTTTCTGATTGAAAGTAAAGCTCAGAAAGATTTTTGGCAAATTGACTTTTACCGCTGGCTGCTTTTCCGTCAATCAAAATTATTGGCAGTCGACCGGATTCTTGCTTGTCCAACAACTCAGAAAGCACCCGCTCTAAAGCGGCTTGGTAGTCCAAAATCACCGTCTGATACTAGCCAAGTGGGGTATTGACTGAATAAACGTCGCGAGGTTCCAGCCGAGTTCTGGGCGCAGTTTCACGATCGATCAATTCCTGCTTGGCTCCTTGCGTGCTGGCCTGTTTGCCGATTCCAATTACACAAACGACCCAATGGTTTTTGATTTTTAGAATGCGCTCTATCTCCGAAGCGATGATGCCACCCATAAAGTGGGAGTGCAGACCCATTGATTGAGCCTGAATAACTAGCTGCATAGAAGCTAGTCCAAGGTCGTAGTAGGTGGCAGCTTGGTCTCTTGGGACCTCGCCCTGATTCTTTCTGCCCAGAATTACTGCATAGGCCGAGCAGGCCGGAGCCCATGCTTGATTGAATCCCGTGAGTCCATGCTGGCTGATTTGTGTGAATAGATCTGATTCCCGGGTGAGGAAAACAACATGCCAGGGCTGCTGGTTCATGGAACTTGGTGCCCATCGCACAGCCTCGCCCAGAGAGGCGATCTCTTCTGAAGACAGAGTGTGGCTAGCATCGAAGATTCGTGGTGACCAGCGGTTTTGGATTAGCTCAGTTAGTGGCGCAATGGAGTTCGCCGGCTTTGTAGGAAATGTCATCGGAATAGACAACTGAACTAGTGCTTGATTGCTTCCCGCACATCCAGCTGAAATTCCTTTATTTCGGACTCTGCTGTGTTCCAAGAACACATCAGTCTCACGCGGCCACTTGTGTCCCAGTCATAAAATGCCCACTTCTGACGCAGCGCTTGCGCAACAGCTGAGTCCATGATCGGGAATACAGCGTTGGCCTGCGGAGCTAGGTCGACAATGAGCTTTTTGCCATCGGCTAGGTTCACTAGCTCTTGATAGAGCAACTGGGCCATCGAATTGGCATGCTTTGCTAGCTCCAGCGCCAAACCGGACTCATAGAGTGCGTTCAGCTGTGAAGAGAGATAGCGCATCTTCGATCCCAGTTGCATTCCGCTCTTTCTCAGAAATGGAATCTGCTCAGCGATCTCAGAACCTGTTTTGCCGCTGGCATCAGTTACCACGACTGCCTCTGCCAAAAGGCCACCAATCTTTGTTCCCCCGAGCGAGACTAAATCAACGCCGGCATTAGAGGTGAAGCTCGCGTAGTCAGTTCCAAGTGCGGCTGCTGCATTTGCGATTCTTGCCCCGTCTAGGTGGAAGACCAGTTGATTGTCATGCGCGAGGGTTGTCAGCTGTTTGATCTCGGCGGGGGAGTAGACAGTTCCGTATTCGGTTGAGTTTGTGATGGATATTGCGCCTTGCTGTGCTCTGTGAACAAACCCAACATCGCGAAGCTCTGGCTTCACTGATTCTGGTGTTAGCTTGCCATCACCATTTTTATTTGGAACATACCAAAGCTTTATTCCAGCGACTTTTTCTGGCGCGCCTCCTTCATCGAGATTCAGATGAGCGGTTTCCATGCAGATAACTGCTCCCCATCTCGGCAGGGCTGCTTGCAGAGCGATAACGTTTGCAGCGGTTCCATTGAAGACTGGAAAAGCCACTGCTTTTTTGCCAAAGATGTTTTGTACCGTCTGCTGAAGTTTTTCTGTTTCAGAATCCGCACCATAGGCAGGTTCCGCTCCGGTGTTTACTCGGCTAACGGCTTCGATAACTTTTGGGTGCACAGGCGCGTAGTTGTCAGAGGCAAGATTGCGTTTTCCAAGCATTTAACTAACCTAGCGACTACACTTGGTCGGTGACCCAAAAAGGCCTAATTCTGTTTTCGCTAACAGGTTTTTTCTGGGGATTGCCATACTTTTTTATTGTTTTGGCTCTGGATAGTTTCTCTACCCCTTCGATTGTTTTCCTAAGAGTCTTCTTAGGTGCCTTAGTTCTAATTCCCTATGCGATCTATGCCGGGGGACTAAGAAAGGCTTTCAAAGCTTGGCCCTACGTGGCGGTTTTTGCCATTACCGAAATGGTTGTCCCATGGTGGCTCATCACTGAGGCTGGCAAGCACATTCCTTCGGGACTCTCGGGTCTGCTGGTAGCTACCGTGCCGTTTTTTGTGGTGGCCATCTTGGCCATTTTCCTGCACGATCGCAAAGCCTTGCAACCAAGACCGCTCAGTGGAATGTTGATTGGCTTTTTGGGAGTTGCAGTTTTGGTCGGTGTCGACTCTTTCACTGGCGCCATTGATCCGCTCTACGTCTTTTTCGTGATACTTGCCTCGCTCGGCTACGGGATTGCTCCAATCGTTGCCAACATCAAGCTCAAGGATGTCTCTTCAGCCTCAATGATTGGCCTGAGCATGGTGATGGTGTCAGTGGTTTATGCACCATTTGCAGTTCCCAATTTAGGCAGCGAAATCGCCCAAGCCAGCGTGCAGAGCCTCATCGCGGTTTTGGTATTGGGCTTGGTGTGCTCTGCTGCTGCCTTCGTGTTGTTTTTCAAGCTAATTAAAGAAGTTGGCCCCGCCAAGTCTTCTCTTATTACTTATGTCAACACGGCTGTTGCTCTGTTCTTGGGAATTGTCTTCCTGAACGAGCCGATCACAATAGGCCTACTAATTGGTATCCCACTGATCACCGTTGGCTTGGTATTAGCCGGTGGAGCCGATAAAGAGAGCGAAGTCAGCAAAGCTTAGGGAATTTATCCAAATTTCCTGCTGTTATTTTTGCCATGCGTATTGTTCTGTCGTTGGTTCTATTGTTTGGCTTAGCTGGTTGTACAAGTTCACCTGACCCAACAGTTATGCCAACGCCCTCAGCAGAAACCGAGCCGCAAGCCAGTGAAACGATGGATCCCATGGATCCAATGGAATCCGAGCCGGCTGAAACAAGTGCTGAATCACAAACCGCATCGCCTTCCCCAACCGCGTCACCAACCACTTCGCCTACTCAAACGGCAACTGCTTCGCCAAGCCCCACTCAGACTTCTCCAGCGCTGACTCTTGCGGAAGTAGCCAAGCGCAACACCCAGTCAGAGTGCTGGGTGGCGATTGATGGAAATGTTTATGACCTCACAGAGTGGATTAGACAGCACCCAGGTGGTTCAGGTTCAATTCGATCGCTTTGCGGAACCGATGGAACCGATCAGTTTATGTCTCAACATGGCGGTTAGTCCCGCCCCTCTTCGACATTGGACAGGTATTACCTAGGCCCATTAGCGGGTTAGTTAGGAAATTTGAAGGGGACGAGGGGAACCAATTAGCAGTAATTGAAAAGCTTTGGAGTTTTCTCGACTCCAAAATCAAAGCTAAATTGCGTAGTGATCTTCAGAGATGCTGCGAATTAGTTTTGCGTTGACGCCAACCGCAACTGTTCCCGCCGGCATGTTCTTTGTCACAACAGCGTTAGCCCCGACTCTGCAGTCATCACCGATAGTTATGTTGCCGATGAGTTTTGCACCTGCACCCAAAATCACTCGATTGCCAACGGTTGGGTGGCGCTTTACTGGATCGAGAGTCTTTCCGCCTAGAGTCACGCCGTGATAAATCAGCACGTCATCTCCAATTACGGCCGTCTCGCCGATAACAACGCCAACGCCGTGATCAATTACCAGTCGTTTGCCGATAGTTGCGCCGGGGTGAATTTCAATACCCGAAAAGAACTTGGCATAGTTTGACAAGATTCGAGCAAGAATTCTTCTTTTCCAGCTCCAAAGAACGTGAGCGACTCGGTAGACCTATACAGCATGCAGGCCGGGAGAAGTGAAAAACAGTTCGAAACCCGTCTTTACTGACGGGTCGCGCTCCAGTCCTGCCTTGATGTCTTCAAAAATCACTTTTGCTGATATTCCTCTTGCAGATCGCGATATAGAGAAGATGAGACATATCTCTCACCAAATGATGGAACAATCACAACAATCGTTTGTCCCTCGTGCTCTTTTCTACTGGCAACTTCTCTAGCTGCCCACAGTGCTGCTCCAGAAGAAATGCCCGCCAAGATTCCTTCTTCTGCCGAGGCCCGTCTTGCAAATTCAAACGCAACTTGGTTTGGTGCACTAATCACTTCGTCATAGCTATTGGTGTCAAGAACCGGAGGAATGAAGTTAGGTCCGATGCCGGCTAGTGGGTGACCGGCGGCTTCGCCTCCGGTTAGCAAAGGTGAAGCAGCTGGCTGAACGACGTAACTTTTGATGCTCGGCTTCAGTTCCTTGAGGCGCAGACTGGTGCCGGTAATTGTTCCACCGGTTCCACTACCGGCGATAAAGACATCAATCTTTCCGTCGGTGTCTCGCCAAATCTCCTCGGCGGTAGTTTCGCGGTGAATCTTTGGACCGGCGGGATTTTCAAACTGACGAACCAGGATTGACCCCTCTATGTTTTTGCCAAGCTCTTCGGCCTTTGCAACTGAGCCCTTCATTCCCTCTGCCGCTGGGGTTAGCACCAGCTCCGCCCCGTAAGCGCGAATCAAAATCTTTCTTTCCAAACTCATCGAGTCCGGCATAACGATGATTGTTCGATATCCGCGAGCAGCGCCAATCATGGCTAGGGAGATTCCGGTGTTACCGGAGGTTGCTTCGATGATGGTTCCACCGGGTTTTAGTTCACCAGACTTCTCTGCCTCATTGATCATGGCAATGCCGAGGCGGTCTTTTACAGAGCTAGAGGGGTTATAAAACTCCAATTTGGCATAGACATCGGCTTTGGCCCCGTCCATAATTCGATTCAGGCGAACCAGCGGGGTATTCCCGAACACCTCAGTGATGTTGTTGTAAACGCGCAATCCAGCTCCAGTTTCAATAGCCCTTGGAAGTGTAACTGGGCGAGGCCGAAAAGATTCCAATCTGACTTTCTATTACCTCTAAGGAGTCTCTCAGGCTTGCTTCCTAGGCTTTGGGGCATGAATCGATTAGCCGCAATTTCCATCCTTGGATTATCTGTCCTTCCCCTCAGCGCCTGCAGCCTGGAAGAGGTCGCCTCCACTGCGGCCGATGCAGCTGCCTGCACGGCCCTATCCTCGACCTTGGCTGGCATCAGCGATGCCTACCAGTCGGGTTTGGTTGATAGCGGATTCATAAATGAGATTGACAAGCTCATTGGCAACCAAATTGATTCGGTGCTTTCAACCGGCCTGGCAGATGACCTTCGAAACCTAACCGCAGCTTTATCTGAAACACAAACAGCTCAGGGAGCTCAGCAGAGAGTCGATGATTTGGCGGCTTCAATCAACTCACGCTGCCAATCAGTGGGAATTGAGATTGGCGGCTAATTCGTCGTCGACATACCTTTTTTTCGCAAGCTGAATTCCTGCGAGGGAACTGGTTAGTGCAACAATAAACATCAGCCATATCGCTGCTTCCCAGCCTCCGGTAATCTCTCGCAAAATACCAACCAGCAAAACAGCCGCAGTTGCAAGCGAGTAACTCACACCCTGACCAAAAGAACTAACAGCCAAAACCGTCTGCTGATTTCTACTGCGAAGGTTGAAAAGAGTTAGAGCCAGCGGGAACATGGTTGGTCCAAGACCCAAGAGCACAACTGATAGCCACAAATTATCTGGACTCAGCAGCAGCCCAAGCGCCCCGATTGATCCAACTGCTGCTGAAAAGAAGACGATCATCGACTGAGCAGCCGGGAACCTTGCTGCCAAAACCGGAACCACCAAGGATGTCGGCAGTCCCATAATCGCAAATAGCGCGAGCAGGTTTCCCGCTGCAAGCTGACTAACTCCATTGTGTTCGATGAGCAACAAGGGCAGCCAAGCAAATGAAACATAGCCAAATATCGCAGTCATGCTCTGGACCGCGGCAATCGAAATTGCCGTCGGAGATTTCCAGACTTTGAGCTTCGCAGTTTTGGTCGAGTCGTCCGAAGGCTGATTATTTCTTAGAAGCGGCAACAACGGGACTAGCGCAACTGACGCAAAAATTGCCCACTGTCCAAGGGAGAACCGCCAGCCTGCAGCTTCGGCAACTGGCACCGCGAACAACGACCCCATGGTTGCAGAGATGGATGTCAGGGTGATGTAGAGGGAGGAAACTAGACCAATTCGATTTGGAAAGTAGCGCCTAACCATTACTGGCAGCAAAACGTTTCCTATACCAACGCCAAACAAAGTGAGCATTGATCCAGCAAATAGAGAGGCTGTATCAAATGCCAAGGCTCGAATCAGGTTTCCCGTGATAATCGCAGCAACTGTGATTAGCAGCGTAAGTTCGAGGCCAAATTTCCTTGCAGGCTTGGTTGAAAGTGAACTGGCAAATGCGAATGCCAAAGGTGCCGCTATTCCGAGTAGTCCAATAGCCACAATCGGCAGAGAAATTTCAGCCTGAATGAAGTTCACAACGGGGGAGAGAGAGCTGACCGCTGTTCTTAGATTTATGGCAATTAGCGCTATTGCCGAAAGTGCCAGTACTTTCTTAGCGGTTAAGTTCGGCACGAATCGCCTCATGAATCAGCCCATTGCTTGCCAGCACCGTAGACGAGTGCTCACTTAGTTCACCGGTTAGATCCGTAAAACGACCGCCAGCTTCCTGAACGATTGGCACCAGGGCCGCAATGTCATAAATCTTCAGATCTGGTTCAGAGGCAGCATCAATTGCACCCTCAGCCACATACATGTAGCTCAAAAAGTCTCCAAAGGCTCTAATCCGCCAAACCTGCTGAGAAAGATTTTCGATGTTCTTCTCTTTCCCAATTCTTTGCCACTGCTGGATGGAGTTATAAGAGATGTAGCTGTCGCTTAGATCTGAAACGGCAGAAACACTCAGCTTCCTGACGCTCCCGTCGACGTCCCGCGTGAAGGCTCCCTCACCTTGACTTGCCCACCATCTTCTCCCCATCGCTGGGGCTGAAACAACAGAAGTTGTGATTGTGGAATCAATCCTCAGAGCAATAAGAGTTGCCCAAATCGGAAGCCCCCTAAGAAAGTTTGCTGTTCCATCAATGGGGTCAACAATCCAGGCTCGAGAGCTACTGCCTGTGTTCTCAAACTCCTCGCCAATAACAATGTCTGATGGAGCAAGCTGCGAGATCATATCTCTGATTTTTCTCTCAACCGACTGGTCAGCATCAGTGACTGGTGTTCGGTCTGGCTTGGTTTCAATCTTTAGATCGAGTGCTTGAAACCGAGTAAGCGAAATTGCATCTGCTGCATCTGCCAGTGCAAGAGCCAACTCCAGGTCTTTCATCACTGCCAATCTACCGATGAAATTGAGTCCGCCAATCGTCTGAAAGAGCCAACCCGCTCGGGCTTCAAATTGCCAGCTGTTACCGCAACGTCTAATTCACAATCTGGCGATCCGGCAAGGTGGGAACAATCTCGCGGACATTCTTTGGCTACCTCATGCAGGTCCGAAAACCCGGAAAGAATTTGTTGGGTAGTAATGCCTGATAGTCCAAAGGTTCTCACTCCGGGTGTGTCGATTATCCAGCCGCCACCAATGTCAATTGCAACCGCAGAAGATGACGTGTGCTTTCCTTTTCCGGTTGACTCGTTAACTTCGCCTGTCACTCTTGCGCTGTCTGGTGCCAATAGGTTGATAAGTGTTGATTTGCCAACGCCAGAGTGGCCAACAAAGACACTCTTTTTCCCCGCAATGAGACTTCTAAGCTCCGCTAGATTCGGTGAGACTTTCGAAGTCTTGATAATTTTTAGGTTAGTGTCCGAGAAGTTATCAATAAACTCCTGCGGATCGGCTAGGTCGCACTTAGTCATTACGAGCACTGGATCTAATCCCTGGACATAACTTGCAACCAAGAACCGATCAACCAAACGAGCTTTGGGTTCTGGGTTGGTGGCAGCCATAACAATGACCAGTTGATCGGCATTGGCGACAATTCTCTGCTCGCTACCATCCTCTGCGACTCGAGTTAGTTCAGAGCTGCGAGGTTGAATTTGAACAATGCGAGCTAGTGTTCCAGTCTTGCCCGACACATCTCCGTCCAATAGAACCTGATCGCAGGTAACGCAGCCTTCCTGGCGCAGTTCCTTTGCCAGGGTAGCTAGTACCTCTACTCCAGCTTCGGTCAGGACTCGATAGCGTGCCAGGTGCACTTCGAGCACCATTCCCTGCTCTGCGTTCTCAAAGCTGGGGCGGATCTTGGTGCGCGGTCTAGAACCTTTGGGATTTGGCCGAACTCTTACGTCATCTTCGTCGAGATCCCGCCAGTTCAATTGCTCTCCAGCATCTCAAACCACAGGGCAGAAAAGTCCGGCATGGTCTTACTGGTTACTGAGATATCTTGAATCTCAATACCCTCCACTACGAGACCGATAATTGCGCCAGCTGTTGCCATGCGGTGATCTTCGTAGGTTCGCCACAATCCACCGTGTAGTTTGCTCGGGGTGATGGAAATACCATCCTCCAATTCCGCAGCAGACCCTCCGATTGAATTAATTTCGTTTACCAGTGCAGCAATGCGATCTGTTTCGTGACCTCGCAGGTGAGAAATTCCTGTTAGCTCTGATGGAGAATCTGCCAATGCCGCAATTGCGGCAATGGTTGGAACCAGCTCGCCAGCTTCCGACAAGTCGGCGCTGAGTCCATGAATCTTGCCGGTTCCTCGAACCACCAACTTTCCATCTTTCTCAGTTACATCGGCTCCCATTTGAGTGAGAAGTTTCTTGAATTGATCGCCCACCTGAGTGGTCTGTTTTGGCCAAGGAATTGATATCTCAGAACCGGTTATGGCGGCAGCGGCTAGAAAAGGACCGGCATTTGAGAGATCCGGCTCAATTTCAATTTCAGCCCCGCTAATGTCTCCGGGCATCACTTGCCAAACAGTATGCTCATTAGCTTTCGCCGAAACTCCCCGCTGAGCGAGGCAGGCGAGTGTCATATTTATATGTGGCAGTGATGGAACGCTAGCTCCGGCGTGGCGAATAACTAAACCCTTCTCATAGCGCGCACCAGATAGCAGCAGACCGGAAACAAACTGGGAAGAAGCCGATGCATCGATTGAAACTTCGCCACCTTGAACTGAGCCTTTTGCTGATATGGAAAAAGGCAGGGAATTATCCTCAGAAAAGACGCTTACTCCGAGTTTCTTAAGTGAGTCAATTGTGGTCGCCATCGGTCTGCGCCTTGCTTGAGCATCTCCGTCAAAGGTAACCTCACCCTGCGCAAGAGCAGCCAGTGGTGGAATGAATCTCATGACTGTTCCTGCTAGGCCGCAATCAATCTTCACACCACCTCGGAGCTCGCCAGGAACGACTTTTAGCTGGTTGCCAGACTTCTCAAATCTCGTTCCGAGTTGGTTGAGAGCCTCAATCATCAACTGACTGTCTCGGGAGTAGAGCGGATCGAGCAAAGTGGATTCACTGCTAGCGAGCGCTGAAAGAACGAGCTCTCGATTGGTGAGTGACTTAGAACCGGGCAGGCGAAGGCTTGCCTTGAACCCCTTTGCTTGCGGGGCCGACCAACTGGCTTTACTCACC
>JACCED011163576.1_pt1 | contig 13601 bp, 11 predicted proteins | sample 7455021 | NCBI WGS metagenome assembly JACCED01 (sample SAMN15323456, study PRJNA562643) | freshwater metagenome | isolation source: river surface water | place: USA:Blue River Watershed | collected 2017-08-19 | reverse complement strand
GGTGTGGCGAAGCCCGATCAGCACACGCGTATCACCCTCAGTAAAAACCTGGAGATCCGTTTTCTTGTAAGGAGTGCCGTACCGCTCCCCATTCCTGTAGACCGAAATCGTTCCGTCCATTGCGTAAGTGATCGCCATATGCACGCGTTGATCTGGTTTGGAGATTTCCTCAAGTCCATCGGGCTGCTGCGTGCGCTTGAAATTATTGCTTCCTGGAAGCCACTTTTTCGCAGCGCTTTCGCCGAAAACAAGCGTGTCAAAAGCGTGCACCTTGATCCCCTCGACTCCTAAGACGCCGCCTCCGCGCTGGCTAAGATTGTCGGTGTAAATCCATGCCTCGAGCGTCTTCTGCCCCAGCTTGCGCGCGAGCGGCACAGTCCGCAAAAAAGACTTCTGTCCGTCAAGCACGAGCGCCCCGCCCCGGACCACGGCGTCCCCTATCAACTCAGACTGCAGGCCTCCAATGAGATCCTGCGAGCCCGAAGAGAAAGTCCACAAACTGATGGGAGCAGGAATATTTGACCGTTCCCCGGCGCCGAGGCTCCTCCACTGGAGGCTTGCAATCTCACCCTCCACCCTTGCCAACTGCTCCCGCAATTTTGCGGCCTCCTCGTTTTGGAGCGGACGCACCTTGTGAGCGACTAACTCCGGCAAGCGACGGAGTTCTGAAAGCCACAGGTCTGCGAATTCTTGGCGGATCCGCTCCTTGATCGCCAATAATTCTGCACGCCGGTGAAGCCCGAGTCTTTGCGGCGAATCGGCGCACAACTGCGCGGGGCGAACCCCACCGAAAATACCGTACATGGCGGTGTAATCGCGCTGGCTGACAGCATCAAACTTGTGGTCATGACAGCGCGCACAGCTGACGGTGAGCGCGAGAAACGACTTTGTGACAACGTCGATTTGATTATCGACCGCCTTGATTTTGTCATCAAGCGTATCGACTGGTTGGTAGCCGTGATCGACCATCCTAAGGTGCGCAGTTCCAATGCGCGACTCGTTGATTCCATCGGCTGAAATCCGAGGGTCTGGAATCAAGTCCCCCGCGAGATGCTCGAGGATCAAACGATCGATCGGCACGTCGCCATTGAGGGCGCGAATGAGGTAGTCCCTGTATTCGTGTGCGTTTGGAATTTCGGGATCGCCCTCACTTCCGTGTGAGTCAGCATAACGCACTAAATCCATCCAGTGCCGCGCCCAGTGTTCGCCGAAAGCGAATGATCCCATCAACTGCCGCGCCCGATCCCGAACTGTTCTTGTGCGCTGCTCTGGATCGGAGCCGCAGGCGAGGACAAAAGACTCCACCGCCTCCGGATCCGGAGGGAGGCCCGTCAACAGAAAGTATAGGCGCCTCACAATGACCTCAGGCGGCGCGATCGGATTAGCAATCAACCCCGCTTTGAGCATCGCGGCGTCCAGAAAGGCATCCACTGGATGGGCCATCGCTGATGGTTCGGACAACTTCGGCGGAGCCGGATCGGCGAGCGGCTGCAGCGACCACCATGACTTGCGTGCGGCCAAAAGCTCGCTCCAGGTAACTTTCTGCGTGCCCGCAGAAGACGGATTGTCGCGAGGATCGGGGGCCCCCATCACGATCCATTGCCGGAACCGCTCGATGACCGAGTCATCAAGCTTGGGCGCCTTGTCGGGCATTTTTAAATCAGGAATTTCATGCCTGATGGTCTGCAGCAAAAGACTTTCGTCTGGGTGCCCCGGCTTGAGCGCCGCGCCGGATTCGCCGCCTTTTTGCCACCCGGCTCTGGAGTCGAGTCGAAGACCCGCCTTGTGTTTCTCCGCTCCGTGACATTCGACGCATTCCACCACAAGAACCGGCCGGATATGCTGCTCGAAGAAATCAAAGTCGGGCTGCGCGGACAACGCGTTGTGCGAGGGGAAAAGCGCAATTGCGAACAAAACGAACAAGCGCAAACAGCCCCGCGCATGAACGGATTGCAGCGGTTGTTTGACAGAAGTTTTCATGACGGAAGGAAAGCAGTCGACATCACAGCAGAAATCGAAGCGCCGCATTTGATGCGTGTTCACGGATCAAGTCTCCCCAGCGCGCAAAGTTCGCCTCCGGAATTCGTGAAGAAGGTCCCGCAATCGTCACCGCAGCGAACGCTTCGCCGTGCGAATCCAGCAGGGGCGCCGCGATGCAATGAATGCCATCGAAATGCTCCGCCCTGTCGACAGCGAATCCCAGTGTTCGGACCTCTTCAAGTTCCGCGAGCAGCTGCTCTCTGGTCTTTATGGAGTTGCGAGTGAAAGCAGTGAACTCGATCCGCTCCAGCGCATCCTCCAGTTTTTCGTCTGGTAAAAACGCGAGCATCGCTTTTCCCGGAGCGCAGCAATGGGTAGGCGCATGACATCCGAGGTCGACCACGTATTTGAACGGGTGAAGCGAAGGCAGCTGTTCAATGATCACGCACCGCGCTTCCGCGAGAACGCAAAGCTGGGTCGTCTCACGGGTGTGCTGCAGAATGCCTCTCATGGAGGGAAGACATGCCTCTATGAGACTGCGCCCGCCGGAGTGGGGCTGCCCAAGCAGGAGGATCTTCTGGGTGACGTGAACAGTGCGGGCGGTGGGATGCCTGCGAACGTAGCCGAGGTGCTCGAGGGCCTGCACCAGGCGGTGGACTGCCGTCTGGGGTAGCTTGAGGACGGCCGAGAGTTCAGTCTGCAGGGCGCCATGAGGGCGAGTGGCAAGCGCTTCAAGCAGAGCGAGTCCTCGCTGAAGGGCCGGCGCATGGGAGGTTGACTGTATTTTCACTGGTGAAAGCGGTTCCGTTAGCGAAAACAACCTTTCCCAGCATGTACCCTTAGAAAAAACGCAAGGAATTTTCGTTCTCCGGCGGGGCGCGCCGATGCTGAGGATCACCAGAAAAAAGCGCCCGGACACGGGTGTCGTGCCACGGGCGCTTAAACTGGATTCAAGTGGGTTTTAAAACGCCTACAACGCTGAGCAGTCAAGATTGACCGAACTGCATGCTGCAAACGCCTGGTGCGACCCACGCGACAGGCGCATTATCATACGCGACGTGAGCGTTTTAGTAACGCCGACCGCCACCACCACCGCCGCCGAACTTGCGTCCCCCGCCGCCTTCTTCACGAGGCCGCGCCTCGTTAACGGTCAGGTTCCGGCCGCCGACGCTCTTGCCACTGAACTGTGAAATCGCAGCCTGCGCTTCCGCATCGGAACCCATGGTCACGAACGCAAAGCCGCGGGAGTTGCCGGTTTCACGATCGATCATCAACGATGCCTCGGTCACCGTACCCGCCTCTGAAAAGAGATTTTTGAGCTCTGCTTCGGTGGTGTTGAAGGAGAGATTTCCAACGTATAATTTACTAGCCATAACTGTTTTGTGTTTACGCACTTCGAAACTTCTTGCCGTGGATTCCAGGAATCGGATTTGAATTGCCACAGGAAGAGTCATGGCCGGGGCCAATCCGCAAACACTACTAGCTATCGACCTACAGCTTAAAGAGATCAAACTTGCTGTGGTACAATCAAGCAGGGCGTGGGGATAACGCAACTCATTCCTGCGCGCCGCACCTGCTTATACGCTCCGCGGCTGAGGCGAAAACTCCATCCAATCGCACCCAGAATCCTCCACAGCATATGATTGCACATGATGGCGCCCGCATTGTCAAAAGGATGCCGGCGGAGGTTTCCATGAAGATTTCCAGCGTGAATCACGCCCCAACAACAAACAACTTTGCAATCCGATCCCCCTGCGGCGAGAAAGTCGTGCTCCCCACCGGCCCGTGCATCACCCCCAAAAAACCAAGGCGAAAAATAGTAAGGCCCTGCTGTACCTCGGCGCGCTCCCCTTGAGTGCGCTGCTCCTCGCAACGCTCGGATATCAAGGCCTTGACTCCCCTCCTGTAAAACAGAAGCCGCGCGCCGGGATCGCATCGGATGAAAACAAGCGCGACTTCGCTAGCGCGCCCGAGGAACTTTCACTGAGAACCTCAACGCAAATTGCGGCGCAACAAACCGAGATCGTCCGACTGAAGGAAGCCAACCGCGAAATCCCGAAGCTGCGCGAGGAGGTCGCGCGCCTCGCCGCGCAATCGGCGAAACCGACGCCTGCCCAGACGAAGACTGAAACGGAACCCTCAGAGGACGCATTTGAGACAGCAGTGAAGGAACTAGCCGCGCGCGCTGCCGAGCTCAATCGGCACGTGCAAAGCACGCCGAACCTTGACATCCCCGAACTGCAATTGCTCGAGGAGGCTGACTGGCTTAGCGCGGCGAAGGGCGCGGACTTTGATACTCAGGAAGGAATTCGCAAGGCACTTAGCAAGGTTCGACAGAAGGCAAAGGCGCAATTCGCTGAACTGGCCACTGCCGCGTTCAGTGACTACTACGCGGCAACCAAAGGGAGCGCACCGACGGATCCAGCACAACTGCTGCCCTACTTCAAAACGTCCATCGACGCAGCGTTGCTGCAGCGCTACCAACTCGTGCCTTCAAGCACCGTACCAAGTCTGATGGAAATCGGCCCGGTGCTGCTCAGTGAGAAGGGGCCTGTGGACCGGGAGTACGACACGCACTTTTATATCGGCATGAAGGGTGTCGCCTCTTTCGCACTGGGGCCCACAGGATCCAACGATCCAGACACCGCGTGGAAGGCGCGCTGAATTGTTGGCGACGCGCGCCGAGTTGTGGGCGATGCGCTCAAGGCGGCGCGGGAAACAACTCTACCACCGGCGGGATTAGGAGGAATCCGTCGGTGAGGAATGCGACGGACTATTTTGCGCCGATCTTGGACTTAAGTTCGTTGAGAAGATTCGGATTGAAGCCCGACCAGCGCTTTAGTTCGACTCCCGAGGGATCCAGAAGCACGATTGTGGGAAAACCTTCGGCGCGGAACTTTTTTTGGAGACTGGCGTTTTGCGCCTTTGTTTTTTGGTCCTGCGCTTTCCTTTGTGGAAAATCGAGCTTCACCAGAACGAGCTTCTGGGCGCTGAAAGCCTTGAAATCAGGCTTCTCGAAAACCTCTTTGTCCAGTTTGATGCACCAACCGCACCAATCCGATCCCGTAAAATCGAGAAGCATGTGTCGCTTTTGCGCCGCAGCCAGAGCCTTTGCCGCCTCGAAATCCTCCAGCCAGCCACCCGAGACGGATCCCTGCGGTTCGGCTGCTCTCAAGCTTGCAACAACTTGACCTGCTCCCTGAGCCGCCCCCTGACCCGCCCCAGAGGCCGCATCGCCGACTTTGCCTGCCGAAGTAGCTTCGGCGGGGGCGTGAAGGGTTCCAAAAAGCAAGACGAGACCCACGAGTTCAACGAAAGGAATTACAGCTTTCATGGTTTGCTTGTACATCGGCGCAGACGCTAAATCAACGCGTGCGGACAGTGCTGCGAAAAGACCAAGCATCACGCGCAGTTTATTCCGCAGACCGCCAGCGATTGAGCACACTTTCGGAATCCCCAAACCACGCACGACCGGAGCAGGCGGCGCGCCTGCCCGTGAAATCCCGGTTGATCAAACCGCTTGGAATGTTCATGATACCAACATGTGGCCTTCAATTGCTTTGTTTTTGTTCATCGTGGCGTACCGCACCGCCCCTCTTTTCTTGCCTGAGGGTTCGTGGAACGCCGCGCTGAACATTTCGCCGGTCTCTGCGGTTGCGCTATGCGGGGTGGTTTATTTCAGGGGGCACACACGGTGGCTCGTGCCTTTTTCAAGCCTGTTCGCTGCTGATTTCCTCCTGAACACTTTCGCGTATCACGTTCCCGTGTTGAGCGGCGAGATGCTGGTGAGGTACTGCGCGGTAGCCGCCGTGTCGGCGCTCGGGTTCATGGTTCGCAAGCACGCAGAAAGCAAGGTTCGGATCCCGAGCCTGCTTCTTGCCAGTGCATTCGGTTCCTTCATCTTCTACGTCACGACAAACACCGCAGCGTGGGCTGCAAATCCCGCCTACGCGCCAACCGCCCAAGGGTTACTCCAGTCTCTCACGAGCGGGCTTCCCGGTTATCCCTCAACCCTTTGGTTTTACCGTCAGACCTTGATCGGCGACATGCTCTTCACACTAATCCTCGCCGCCAGCGTGACCCTTGCAAACAGTCGCGCTGCAGGCATCGAATTGAGCCCGGCAAAGACGGTTGCTTAACCGGAAGAACACGGCGGGCAGAAGCGGCGACAGCGTCCATGCGACTGGGCAAACTGCAAGCGCCCGATTCACGAGGGTCGCGGGAGGCTCCCGAGAAGTAGCAATCCGTTCCGATCAAGATCGCCTTGCGCCAAACAAACGCCGCCAAAACGACCCTCCCCTCTCCTCCTGCTCGTCTTCTCCCTCTTCGGAGGCAGTCGCCCAAACGGGATACGGAGCCGCACTGCCTTTCATCGCCTGCCAGAGGATCCGGTTCAGCGCGCCCTCGGGAGCGCGGTCGATTTCTTTGAAATTCATCTTTGCAGATCGAACCGCGTTCTTACGCAATGCCGGGTCTTTGATGGCCTGCTTGGGCGGGTTCATTTGATCGAGCGGAATTTGATTCGGCACGAGTTGGTAGGGAGACCAATCCGGGTGATCTTGAAAGCAATCCCACATGGGCGTTGCGGACGCGTCGAATTGGTTCATGGGTGGCAGGCCAAGCACTTGTTCGATAGTCCTCAGAATGCTGGTCGTGTTGTATTGGGTCGAAACCACCGCGCCGCGCTTCGTATAGGCGCTGATACAAAACGCCGTTGTACGGTAACCGCTCACATGGTCCCACCCATTCTGCGGATCGTCCTCAATCGCGAGGATCAAGGTTTCCTTCCAGAACCGACTCTTGGAGACCGCTTCAACAATCCGGCCGAATGCTAAGTCATTGTCGGCGACGCACGCCGCCGGAGTGGGAGTGCCCGGTGAAGTGCCGCTCGTGTGATCCTGCGGCAGACAAATGAAAGTCAGGTTGGGCCACTCGCCTTTTTCTTCGCACCGCTTCAAGTCTTGAATGAAGTAGTCCGCCCGAAACTGATCGGGCACGGACATATTCCAGCCCACGGTATCCCTCGGTGTGTAGGGGTCCAGGGTTGAAACTGTGGCCTCGCATGCAAAAACCACATCGTCGCTTTCTTTCTTCCAAGTGCGGAAGCAGGACATGAAGTCGGGGTTCCCTTTTTTCGCGGGATTCCTCCATTGGACTCTGGGCGCTGCGAACTCGCCGAAGTTGCGAAGGGTCTTGTGGTGCTTGATTGCGTTGTCCCAAAGAAAACCTGCGGGCGAATAAATCAGCGCGTCTTTTTCATCATCCCCCATCCCATCGGGATAACTTCTGGGAAACCCGGCAAAGGATTTCTCCATGAACGCTGTCGAGAATGCCGTGGTGCACCACTGATGCCCGTCCGCGCTCAAGATTCCGGAGCAGTAAGTGTTGTCGAGAAGCACGAACTCACGCGCAACTTTGTGCAGGTTCGGAGTGACCGACTCGCCGAAAATACAGAGCTCTGGCATTCCATTTCCCCTCGGATCGTCGCCGAGCACCTGATCGTAAGTTCGGTTCTCTTTGATGATGTACACGACATGTTTAAAGACGCTGGGTTCGCCGACTCTTTCCGGCACTGGGCGCGGCGCCACGTTTTGTCGCGCTGGAAGCCTGCAAGCGGTGATGGCTTCCGCGCGGAGATTTCTTGAAACAACCTCTGAGAGGCCACCCAATTCTTTTTTGGATGGAATAGGGACCAACGAGAGAGAGCCGTTGTAGTGATGTGAATTGAAGCCCTGAACTTTCTGCGGTCCTTCCTTGGTCTTGGTTGGCAGTCCCTTGATGTTGGCGACAAGCAGCTGCTTGTGGAATTTGTCAAAAAGTAGTGCGCCTGGAAACCATCCTACCGGGATCAAGCCCGAGAGACGTGATGCCCTTTCCGCTGGATGAAATTCGATCACCGCGACCGCGTTCTGCGAGCCGTTCGCAGAATATAACGTTCGCCCGTCCGGGGCGAACGCGAGCGCGTTTGGCGAGGCCCCAAGAAGCTCGGCCGCGTTGCGGCGAGCCCAGATCGTTTCAACAACCGTGTCCGAGCCCGAGTCAATCACAGTAAGCGTGTCGGAACCCGCATTCGCGCATACGACATGCTTTCCATCCGGTGAAAGAACCATCGCAGATGGATGCAATCCGGCGGGAATCTCGCGCACATCCGCGCCGCCCTTTTCCCGCAAGTCAACCACGCTCACGGAACCTTCGAGGGCGATATGCCGGACCGGATCCACGCGCACCTCGGTTCCACGCCCGGCAGGTCCGGTTAAGTCTCCTGGCTTGGGCCGGCTGCCGCCCCAGTTGCTCACATAAGCTTTGTGCCCGGCGACCACGACTTCCGTGGGGGCGACCCCAACCGCAAACACGCGCAGGACGGCACCGGTGTTTGCGTCCAGTTCAAGCAGTTGGTTACTGAGATTACCGCAGACCAATAGACGGCTGCCTTTTTCCCAGAAGGCGATTCCCGCCGGTATCTCCTCCTTGCGCCGGGGAGCGCGGGCTTCCGGCAAACCAATCGAATGCGACGGTTTCAAAGACCCATCTGCGGCAACCGCAAAAACCTTGATGCTTCCCTTGACGTTACTAAGGAACACCCACTTGCCATCTGGGGAGTATTTCAAGCCTGCGTAACTCGCGAGCCCCTTCTTGTCGGGCTCGAGGATGTTGCTGGAAGCTTGCTGAGGGGCGGGTTCGTTTTGTTTTTCCGCAGGCAAAGACACGCGTTGCAGGATTTCACCCGTGACAGTATCAAGCGCCAGCAATTCGCTGGTTTTGCCGGAAACAAGAACACGCTTGCCGTCCGGCGAGAGCGCGAGCACCTGGGGCCGCAGCCCGGTGAGTTCAATGAACCTGCCGTAAGGCGTGATAGTCTGATTGACCGGAGTCACGGACCGCGCCCCATCCTTTGGTCCCACGGTTTCCGTGTCACTGGAGGTTGCCGGGGAAGACTGCTTGGCACTTTGGGCCTGCGCCAAGACCGAATGCGAAACTAGGCCAAGTGCAAAAGCGGCGATCAACGTGGAGTTTTTTAAGGCATTCATAAATGGCGCATTCTTCTCGGGCGACGCACCAGCCGTGCACCCTGCTTTTGTTCGTGAATAAATTGGCTATGGGTTGCTTGGGTGTAGGAAACAAAGCGACCTGGATTCGTGCTGAAATCGTCCTCGTTTTAGTTCGCAGGAGGCCTGTAGGCGCCTGCCATGTCTTTCTGCAACTCCGCGACCAACTCGGGATGCGCGGCGGCGACGTTCTTCGATTCCGCCGCATCCTCCGAAAGATTAAACAGCTGGATCTCGAGCTGCGCAGGCTTGCCTGCCGCACTTTTCTTCGAGTGCCCGCCGGTGTTGAGATGGATGAGTTTCCACGGCCACTTCAACACAGCTGTCTTTCCACCCTGCTCATCAAAGGACCAGTAGAGAAACGGATGCTGCCGCTGTTGCCCCGCACTCAAAAGAGTCGGCACCAGTGAAATGCCATCGCACTCCCCGGGAACGGACGCACCCGCAAGCTCCGCCACGGTTGGAAGAAAATCTTGAAACCCGCTAAGATGCTCACTCACGCTCGCAGCCTTGACCTTGAGCGGCCATCGCACGATGAACGGCACGCGAATCCCACCATCGGTCATCGAGCGCTTGATGCCATTCAATCCGCCATTCGAGCGGAAAAAATCGGAATCGTGGAGGCCCTCGGCATGCGGACCATTGTCGCTTGAAAACATGATGACGGTGTTTTCATCCATCCCGAGTTTTTTAACCGCAGCAGCAACAGCGCCCACCTCCCCATCGACGAAGCGCATAAACTGCGCGAAACCCTTTTCAACGTCAGGCCAGTCTTTTTTCGCAAACTCACCGTAGTCGGGGCACTCCAACCCATGGCCAAGAGGCGAATTCTTACGAGCCTCGTTATTTGCATGCGGAAGATTCAACGCGTAATAGAGGAAAAACGGCTTATTGGTTTCCCTCCGGGCAAGCAGGAAATTCTGCACTTGTTCGGCAATCAAGGCTGGAGCCCATTGCTTGCGACCCTCGAGCGTTGCGACTCCTTTTCCCTCGTGTCCCCCCTTGTCCTCGTGTCCCCCCTTGCCAGAATCAGGAATCTGGATGTTCTGCAGCGGAACGCGCTCTCCATTGCGCAATAGGAAAGCGGGATAGAAGTTGTGTGCGTGACTGGTGTCCACGTAACCAAAGAACTCGTCAAACCCCTTCAACTTCGGGTCGTTTTCAGATTTTGGTTTGCCCAATCCGTACTTGCCAAAGCAAGCCGTCGCGTAGCCCGCCTGTTTCAGCAGTTTCGGCACGGTCAAATCATCGTCGGGAAGAACCCAGTCGCCGTTGCCACGAATCCGCCCGTGTCCGGTATGAAGCCCAGTCATGAGGACGCCCCGTGAGGGGGCGCACACCGTATTTCCCGCGTAATGCCGCGTAAACCGCATACCCTCGGCCGCAAGGCGGTCGATATTCGGCGTGCTCAGAGTAGTTTGGCCGTAACAGCTCAAATCCCCAAATCCTAGATCGTCCGCCAGGATGTAAATGATGTTGGGATGGCTCACATCTGCCGCAAGGACACGCTGAGCAAAGAGAAAGGCAGTAAGCAGGGCGAAAAACTTCATCATGGAGGGGCTTGGATTTTAGCTGCTTCTGGACGCCGCTTCAGGTGTGGCTGCGTACATTCAAAAGCGTTCACATACACCGCACCGCAACCGATTACTCAGCTTTTTGTTTGATCTCGGGCGGGGGCGGATCGAAGTCATCAACACTGATTCCATGGCCTTTTTTATGCGCAGGCCCGAGTCCATTTTTGATGAATCGACTGTAAAAATCTCGGTCCGCGTTTGCGTAGGGGTGCGCCTCGATTTCTTGCCCTTTGCCCAAAACCCGCGGGTCCTGCTGAGTCTTTAGCTCCGCCATGAGTTGCTCGCTCAGAGCCGCCTTCAACGCGGAATACTCCGCTTTGCCAGAGAGGTTCTGTACGCAATCCGGATCATTCTTGAGGTCAAACAACTCGTCCGAACCACGCTTTCCAAAACACAACGCCCAAAATGGGTCAGCCGGATTTTGACGGTGCGCGTGGATGATCGTGGTTTTCGTCGGACTGGAGTCACAGTCACGGTAGCCTGTCTCCGGATTACCAGTAGGCCAGCGGTCTGCCTCAAAGTTGTGGGAGTAAATGAGCCCGCCCTTCACGATCGAGCGGACGGGGTAACCCTCGTCGTTGGGGCGCCCCACGTCGTTGCGCTCGCGTCCAAGGATGACGTGATCCCGCGTAGGGTCCACCTGTCCGGTCCGCTCAGATTTGAGGACGTTCATCAAACTGCGTCCCGTCGCGGGCGCCATTCCCAATTTGCCCCAGGGCAGTTGGGCCACGTCTGCAATCGTTGGTGCATAATCGATGAAACTCACAAAATCATCGACCGTTCTTCCCGCCTTTGGAATCCCTGCGGGCCAACGAATCGCGAGCGGCAGGTGGTTGGCGATTTCGTAATCCTGCCCCTTCGAACGAGGAAACGGCATTCCGTTGTCCGAGGTCACAAGGACGAACGTGTGATCGAGCTCTCCCCGCGCCTCCAGCCTTTCAAGCATCTTCCCTAGGCTGCGATCGAAATGCTCCACTTCAAACGCGTAATCGAGCATGTCATTGCGGACTTCCTCATTGTCAGGCCAGAAGGCGGGAACGCGATCGATGTCCGCGAGACGCTTGCCGCCCTTTGCCACTCCTGATCCGTATTCGTAATTCCGGTGCGGCTCGAGTCCTCCGTACCAAAAGCACCAAGGCTGCCCGGCGGGAGCCGCATTGAGGAAATCCTCGAAATTCGCCGAGTAGTCGTTGTTGCTCATTGCCGAGGTAGGCGAAGGAGTCTGTTTTTTATTAAAAGGGCGTCCCGCCATTTCTCGCGGGTTGCCATGAATATCCTTGGCTTCACCCGGCCCCCAGCCCTTGCCCACCATCCCCACAAAATAACCGTTCTCCGCTAGCGCTTCGGGGAAGGTCTTGTATGCGGCTGGGAAAACAGGCGTGTGATTAGCCGCAGCCTCCAACTGCCAGGGGTTGCGTCCCGTAAGGATGCTTGAGCGCGATGGTGAACATTTCGCATTCGGAGTGTAGGTCCGGGTGAACAGCACGCCCTCCCTCGCAACGCGATCGAAGCTAGGGGTGGACACCCACCGGCAGCCATGGATGCTGGCGTGTCCAAAAGACCAGTCGTCAGCAATGGCGAAGAGGATGTTCGGCCGCTTCGGGTCTTTTGCGTGAGCAAAGCAAGGCGCCAGAAACAAAACAGCGCAGGCGAAAATACGAGACGGGCGGTTAGGATGCATAGGGGGGAAACAAATCTCGGGTCCGCAGGAACTCCGCGGCCCATAGCCTCGGACTGGTTGAATCAAGGCCGGACTTTGGATTTCGCGGGAACGGAAGCCGTGATTATTCCAGAAACTTTCTGCGGATCTAGCAAGAATCCGGTGGGCACCTGCTGGATTTTTGAGCAGGTCAACCCGCCTTCCGCGTTTGATCGGTGCGCTCTGGAGCGATGAATTTTGAAAATAAATACGAATAATGCTGCGAGATTGCGGTTGGATTTGGGGTGGCCTAGCCTCGGAATCTCCAAAAGCATCCACTCCGCCAATTCCCACCCCATCATGAAGGTCTTTTTCCTCGTCCCCGCGCTCGCTTGGTTTGGCGTTGCGTCCTCCTTTGCTCAATCGAGCGGCGCGAAGCTCTCAGAGGTTTCAAAGCTGGACCCTGCAATGGCGGCGAGCAAGGCCACCTCCGAATCCGTACAATGGCACGATGTGACCAAGTGGGGCGTGGAGGGTCGCGAATGGACCGAGCGGGAGCGCTTGCGTTATTTTGACCGGTTGCCAGCGGAGGCTGAAAAGACGGTTACTTCGGCCGTGTGGAAGCTCAGCAGGGACAGCGCAGGCATGATGGTGCGTTTCAAAACCGACGCAACCTCGCTGCACGTGCACTACAAACTCTCCAAGGAGTTACTCGCCATGCCGCACATGCCCGCAACCGGAGTGAGCGGGGTCGACATCTACGCGCGCGACGATTCCGGGAAATGGCGCTGGGTGATGGTTACAAAGCCCGCTGCTCAGGAGGTTCAGGCAGAAGTGATCAAGGGACTGGCGCCCGGAAGCAGGGAGTACGCGGCGTACCTCCCTCTTTACAACGGAGTCGAACTCTTGGAGATCGGCGTGCCTAAGGGCTCTCAGTTCGAAGGGCTCGCCCCGCGTGTAAAACCGGTGGTCTTCTACGGCACCTCCATCACGCACGGGGCGTGCGCAAGCCGTCCCGGGATGGTGCACACCGCGATCCTCGGCAGGCGACTGGACATGCCTGTGGTGAACTTGGGCTTTTCGGGAAACGGTCGGATGGACACGGCCGTCGGGGATTTTCTGGGCCGCATCGACGCATCCGCCTTCGTGATTGACTGCCTGCCCAATATGGGACCGGTGGACGTCACCGCGAAATGCGTCCCGCTGATCCATCAATTGCGGACCGCGAAGCCTTCGACGCCGATCATTCTGGTGGAGGCCCGTCGCTTCACCAACGATTGGATCACACCAGCCAAGGCGAAATTTCACGATGACAACCACGCGGCATTAAAAGAAGCGTGGGAAACGCTGCGAAAGGAGGGG
>JACCED012128047.1_pt1 | contig 13603 bp, 9 predicted proteins | sample 7455021 | NCBI WGS metagenome assembly JACCED01 (sample SAMN15323456, study PRJNA562643) | freshwater metagenome | isolation source: river surface water | place: USA:Blue River Watershed | collected 2017-08-19 | reverse complement strand
GGGTGAGGCTCCGCTCGCAGGGGACACCCTGGGTACGGAGACGGTTGGGGGTGATTCGGTGTTCTTAGCTGCTGGTGCGGACACTGTGTATGTGGCCGAGTTGGATGTAGTTGTTGATTTGAGTGCCGTCGTCAGGAACACTGTGTGGTCGGGGTTTGGGCCAGACTACGTTTTGGCAGGCCGGGGCAATCATAGTATCGTCACGGGGTTGGACTCTGGGGACTCGGTTCTGTTGCGAACAACAGCGGATGGTACCCCGGTGTATGCGCGAGATGATGGGGAGTACGTGAGTCGGAACTCTCAGCAACGGTTGGGCGATTATGTTGAGTTTCTGAGTTCAGATGTTGATTCAGTTTACCTCGAGTTGGGGGACGGAAATGACGTTGTGAATGGAAGATCCTTGGACTTTGCGAACGTCCAAGTTTTTGCTGGCCGAGGGGTGGATTCTGTCTTGCTTGGCGATGCGGACAACACGGTTGTGGCTGGGTCCGCTTTGGTTGATGATGCAAATCCAGGGCAGGGATTTGCTGTGGATTCGGTTTTGACGGGATCTGGTAGTGACTCTGTTGTTGCACGGAGTTCGGATGTGGGGATTGGGCTCTATGCTAGCGTTGGCTCGGGCGACAACGTGATTCGGGGAACCCAGAATCCAGATTCTGTTTTTGCAGGGAGCGGCGCTGATTTGTTCGATGGATTAGATGGGGGCACCTACGCTCCTAACCTAACAACCATCGGTACAGACCAGCAGGGGGATTATGTCGATTTGGCGTCGACGATCTTCGGGCCGATTGTGGCAGCTGGGGGTGATACTGTCTTCGATGGCTACGGTGATCACACGGTGATTACGGGTGCGGATGACGACGTCATCGATTTTGGATCATCGTACATGGGCAATGTATCGGTGATCACGGGTGCCGGAGATGACTCTCTGGTGTTGGGTGATGGTTGGCGCTGGGAACCGCCGGCGATGGACCAGACCCTTGCGGTTGGCGGATCGGGAACCGTTTCGCTTGGGGACGGGAATGATACGGTGACCAATGTTCAGAACAAGCAAGTTGAGTCTTCCCCATCGAGAATATACGGCGAAGGTGGAGATGATTACATCGTGATGCCGGTGGGCGTTGCGGGAAGAGCGGATTCTCTTTTCGGGGGTGACGGAAACGATTACCTGAATGGAGTGCCGGGTACGGATCCCCGCGTTTTCCCGGCCACGTCCGTGTCGACCTCGAACTCGGTCGCGGTTGCTGGGTATTTTGATGGGGGAGAAGGCTCCAACACGATTCAGGGGACGGCATTTACAGACACGATTATCTTTGGAGCTGGAGACAGTGTCACAGGGCTGGGGAACTTGATTCACAACGGTGCCGGTCAGGAACGGATTCTCGGTGGAATCTATAATGACACGATTATCATGTTTGCTTCAGCGTTGGTCTCAGTGGACTCCGGCGCTGGGGATGACTTGGTGATGGTCACTACGACTTCATCTGCGACGGTGAATGCTGGGAATGGGGTTGACACCGTGATTGTCAACGCGGGTACGTCGGCGTCTGTGGATGGGGGAACTGGGGACGACAGTTTGTCGGTTACGGCGCAGACTTCTGCGACGGTGAATGCTGGGGATGGAGACAACTCGCTGGCACTTAATGCTGGGAGCTTGGGTTTTGTTTTCAATGGGGATGGTGACAACCGGATGACGTTGACAACGGGAGGTGCTTTCCGTTTTACGGGTGGCGTTGGGGACGATGTGATGGTCGTGAATTCGGGTGGGGGCGTTACCTTGGATCTCGGGGCGGGTGGTGATTCGGTTACGGTTACCGCTGGCGGTACGACCTCGATTGATTTGGGCGATGGGGATGATGCAGCCACGGTTTATGGCGGTCCGGGCGGGACGTCTGTGAACACGGGAGCTACGGTTCAGGGAGGTGGTGGCAGCGACTCAATTTCTTTCCACACTCAGACGGTTGGGTTGGTGGAGGGGGGGGATGGGGACGATTATGTGTCGGTTTATGGCCCTGGGTTGGCAACGATTTCGCTGGGCGCAGGTAATGATGAGTTTTGGTTGCCGACACTGGCGTCGTCGGGGACGAGTGTTGCGACTTCGGCTGGCAAATGGATCTTTGGAGAGGACGGGGACGATTTGATTGTTGCGGGAGCGACGTTGACTGCGGCCGGCGCTGCCAATACGGAGGCCCAGACTATTGATGCTGGCTCTGGGAATGACGCGGTTCACGCATGGGGAGGAGCGGACTTGATTTGGCTCGGCTCGGGCGAAGACACCGCACTTGGCGGTGCTGGTGACGACACGATTATCGCGGGGACGTTCGCGGGAACGGTTGGTGCGGGATCGTCCACACTTTATTCAGCTTCGTTTGATGGGGCAGATTTGGGGGACACAATATTGGGTGGCGCAGGGATTGATTTGGTATTTGGAGGCGTTGGAGATGATTTGATTGCAGCCGATTATGTTCGGTTGACGGGGGTGAGTGCTCGGATGGTTCAGGTGGATAGCGCGGCTTCGGCTACGTCGCTCGGGTTTGTTGACACCGTGAGCATGTCGAACACGTTGATGGGGGGGGGTGGCTCTGACACGATTTTCGGCGCTGCTGGAGATGATGTGATTATCTCGTATGGCCAGCTCGCCGACTTGAGGGGTATGCTCGGTGCTGGCTCTCCTGACATCCTCCAAGTTAAGAGGGCAACGGCAGATTTCGAGGCTGGTTCGGATCAGGTCAACTTGACTTTTGGCGCGACAGCGAATCCATCTCCGGTTGGTTACATTCTCGCGGGTCCGATTAACGGCAATGCTTTGATTAGTCCTCTTGGATCCCAGATTCAAAGTAGTGCTGGGAGAACCTCTGGTGACGGTGCGTACCAGATGAGCGCATTCCGCAATGATGTGCAGTCGGTTTTAGCCATGAGCGACACGACTGGTACGAGTGTGGCTTTGGTGAATATTGATGGCGAGTCACTCGATACGGGGGCGGACTTCATTTTTGCCCAAGGTGGCAATGATATTGTGCTGGGTTCAGCAGGTGGGGACGTCATCGATTTGGGCTCTTCTTCGGTGCTGACGGCATTGTCACCTGGCTTGGTACCGGTGGCGCCGTCCAGCCTCTCGGTTGACGGGGCTGGGAACTGGAATCTTGGTATTTCTGAAGCTGGAAACGATACATTATTCTCGGGCCTTGGATCCGACACCGTTTTGACGTTTGACAGTTTGTCGGCAGGTTCAGGGGATTTGGTGTCTGTTGGTGGCGGTTGGGATTATGTGCGGACGGGCAAGGGCGATGATTCAATCAATCTCGGCAACGGCGTTGACTCAGCTTCGGTGGGGAACCTCGCTTTGACCGGCGGCGGCGTGGACCGCGTGGTGGGCGGGTTAGGTGCGGATACGGTGTTCACTTACAGCACGGGAGCTGCCCCGCTCTTGTGGGATACGGTCACCATCTCGACGGGGAGCTCTGACTTTGCTTTGTCATCGTTGTCGAAGCTGAATGTGGGCGGGATGCTGATGACGGGTAACGGCATTCAGGCTGGGTCAACGGTGTACGACTCGGGTTCGCTGAGTCGGACGGTTGGAGCACTTGTTTCGGATGCAGTGCCGGCGAGTGTTTCTGTCGCGGGGGGTGGTTTCATGGGGTCGGCAGCGCTGCCGCTGCGCGTCGGAGTTGCTGCGACGGATGCGGTGATTCGAGGTTCCTTCTGGAATGTTGCTGACGCATCTACGGATACGGGTGCTGGAGGAGACACTGTTATTACGGGTGGAGGTCAGGATTACGTGTTCACGGGTTCCGCCTCTGCAGACTCTCTGGGGTCGGACTTTGTCGATGCAGGCAAGGGGGGGGTCACCTATTTTTCGGTTCTGCTTGCAGGTGACTCGGTTGCTGCTGGTGCCGATGCGGCCTCGGGATTGCTCTCTGGGAATGTGGTCTACACGGGAGGATTCGGCAGTGATACGGTTCTCGGTGGAGCACTGTCTGACACGGTTTTGACAGCTTTACGGACCACAAGTGCTATCGCGGCTGACACGCTCGGTGATTACGTTGACGTTGGTTTGTCGGCTGATTTTGTCATCACGGGTGCTGGTGACGACGTGGTTCTTTATGGGGGGCAGACGTCTGCTTCTACTCTCTCTGTGGTCGGGTTAGTTGGTGATTCAGTGATGACCGGAGGGGGGCGTGACATCATTCGGGGGGGCGAGTTGAATGACAGCATCGTCACTGCGTTTGTGAACGAAGTAGCGGTGAGCGCCCGTGGAACGTTTGGAGGGCGTTACTTGTATCTTTCAAAGGCTGAGACTTTGTACTCGGGTATAAAGGTTGGCGATTTGGTCACTGGCCCATTTATCCCGCCGAACACGCGGGTCGCTGCGGTTTCGAATCAGGCAGTCGAACTGACGCAAGAACTTTATCATCCGGTGATTTCGAATTTGGGCGACTCGTTGATCAACGGATTCAACGACACGGTGGGAACAGATGATACTTTGACATATACCAATGGAGCCACGCTTGGATTTGCAAGTTTTGCTGCGAATCTGAGGTTTTGGTCGGTGGGCGACTTGCTCAGCGACTCGGTTGGCGATTCGATCATCACGAATGGAGGGAGCGACTTAGTGCTGAGTGGGACGGGGAATGATGCGGTTGATTTATCGAACGATTTTGATACTGGGTTGCCTGTTAACTCCACGTTGAGTGTTCAGACGTGGGCGGATTCGATTGCTGACTCCAATTCGGTTGGCGGCGGTTTTGACCTTGTCGAGGGTGTCTACACTCGGGGCAACTATTTCCTTTCTGCCGGCGGGGGCGACCTTGTGCTGGGTGGTAGCTTTGCGGATACGATTGTGACGTACTTGTTTGATGCGAGTTCTGATACGCTCGGCGACACGGTACGCTCAGGTGACGATGCTGACTTCATTCAGACGGGGTCGGGAAATGACTACATCCTATTTGGCAATCTTCGCCGTCCGGTTGGGGGAGGTGATGTTTTCGAGGCATCCTCTCGATCCTATGCGTTTGACGTGACGCGTGCGGGGTTGGGAGATGCGTCAGGGCGCGGCACGTACGGAAACTTTGTGACTTCAGGGGGAGGGCGAGACACCATTTCGCACGGAGTAATTGACGCGTATTATCCGGAACGCTCGGACACGGCGACGGGCGGGAACTTGGCTGATACTTTGATGACGTTCGGGGGAAGTTCGACATCGTCAGTATCTTTGTCTGCCTACTAGATGCGAGTAAGGGCTCAGGGTATTGTTCCGACGGTGGATTATGCGGGAGACACGATGGGTGATTCCGTTGAATCTGGTGGTGGAGGAGACTTTGTCTTTTCGGGTCGGGGTGATGATACGCTCATGGTCGGCGGGAGTGTTCAGGTTGATTTGGGCAAAGTGAACCGGATCAACTCAGGCGGGGGAAGAGACAGTATTGTTGGAGGAGAAGGGGATGATCGCGTGGAGGTATACGTGGGATCGAAGCCGACGGTGGACGCTCTCGGCGATATCGTTGATTTGCGTGGGGGCAACGACACCGTGTCGTTGGGTATTGGGAACGACTTTGTCCAGTTGGGAGCGGGCAACGATTACGCCATCATCTCTCGGGGGCTTGACACGGTGGTTGGCGGAGACGGGGACGACGAGGTTCAGGGCGATCCCGACGGGATTGGTTCTCGGGGCGATTCGATTGTTGGAGGTGCGGGTGCTGACCGGATTAATCTGGTGGGATCTGGGGCAGTATCTTCCTCTGTGGTGACGTTGAGGCTTGGCGATGGAGATGAGTATTTGTCGGTTAACTACCGTGCGTTTATCGATCTCGGGCCAGGGGTGCTTCAGTCCGTTGATGCTCGGAAGGCGCCTGCCTCGGTGACTGTCATTGGTGGATACGGATCGGATACGATTTTGGGCAGTCGTTTTGCTGATTCGCTGATTGCTGGAGATGGTAACAACTCGGTTGTTGGAGGAGGGGGGAGCGACACGATTGAGGTGGGATCTGGGAGCGACACGGTGTACGGGGATGCAGGCAACGATTTGATTCGGTTCCGGGTGCAGGGATTTGGGCAAGCCGATGGCGATCGGGATGATTACCTGTACGGGGGTGATGGAGACGACACGATTTATGGGGGTGCTGGATCGGATTATGTCAACGGTGGAGCGGGGCGTGATTTATTGTTTGGAGATTTGTCAATGTCGCGGAATGCAGCGCAAAGTGGTGATGGAAATGACACAATCATTGGTGGGGCTGGTGATGACTCGATGTATGGTGCTGGTGGTCGCGACGTGATGGATGGGGGGGTGGGAAATGATTATCTGGTTGGTGGAGCAGGTTCGGATGTCTTGAAGGGCGGCGCTGGCAATGACACTTTGATGGTGGATTCTGCGACGGATTCGGCGATGGGAGATTCGGGGTTGGATTGGCTGTTGGTTCCGGTGCGTGCTTCCAAGATGGCGTACTCGGGCATTGAGCGGCTCACCAAATATTGAGTGGATGACGCATTCATCTGAGGCGGTTCAGTTGATCGGGGTGTTCAAGCGTCGATTGGAAATCATTGCGGATCGCGAGTGGTATCGGAGTGCTCCTGATGAGCATCTCGCAGCGCTTGCCGCGGTTTCGCGGGAAATCGATCGCCTCGGGGGCGTGTTGATGGGAGACAACGCCGTTTCTCCTCAACTCAAGCATTACCTGATGAAGAGGAGCTTCGACAAAGCATTGATCTTTTTGGAGACAGGGGTCGCCGATGACGTCCAGTCTGGCGGGCACACATATTCGCACTGAAATCGCCGCTCGAAAAATCCTCGGAACAAATCCCCTACAGGCCCTACGTTTGAAGGCTGTTTCGGTGCTAGAATTTCCTCAGTTGCTTCGAAGACGGCTGGGTTCCCAAAAGCTCCGCGACGCGTTGATTTTTGGCTGTGAGGGCAGTTTTGGGCGAGTCGACTGTGAATGGGGAATCCTACTCGCCAACGCCTTCCGGACTCGGCGGGCGCGGTTTTAGAACCACTTCTTCTTTTTGAAGTAATAAATTTGTGCAACGGCGATGAGGGTCATGATGCCGAGACTCGAAAGGTAGCCGAAACGCCAGTGAAGCTCGGGCATGTTGAATGGGAGCGCGATTCCGTCCGATTCCTTTTGAAAGTTCATGCCCCAAATACCAGCGAGAAATGTCAGTGGACTGAAGATGGCGGACAGCACTGTCAGGACTCGCATGATTTCATTGGTGCGGATTCCGACCGAAGACAGGTAAAGCTCCATGAGGCTTGTGACCGAGTCTCGGTAGGCCTCAATGAGATCCATGATTTGGACGGTGTGATCGTAGCAATCGCGCAGGAACACTTTTGTTTCACGCCGGACGAGTCCGCTTTCGTCATGGAGGAGGGCGTTAATGACATCGCGTTCTGGCCAGACGAAGCGGCGGAGTTGGGAGAGCGTCTGTTTACAGCCGTGGAGGCGGTGGATGTGATCGGGCGATGGTTCGCTGATGACGACGCTGTCCAGTTCTTCAATGTGATCTCCGAGGCGTTCGAGGATAGGAAAATGGTTATCGATGATGGAGTCGGTGAGCGCGTAGGCGAGGTGGTCCGGTCCGCATTTTCTGATCAAGCCGCGTGCGTGACGGAGTCGTTCTCTGACGGGGTTAAACGTGTCTCGCAGGGCTTCCTCCTGAACGCTTAGGACGAAGTTGGGACCAATGAAAACGGATACTTGCTCGATACAGAGTTCGTTAGCGGCGTCGAGGTAAACCATTTGCAGGATGACGAAGAGGTGGCCTTCGTAAGGCTCCACTTTCGGGCGTTGCCGGGAATGCTGAGCATCTTCGATGGCGAGCGGGTGCAGGTTGAAGCGGTTTGCAAGCTGGCCGAGGAGGACGCCGTCGCCGATTCCGTCCAACTCTACCCAGAGCACTGAGCCGTCCGCCTGCGGGGGAATTTGCTCAACCGCAGTGACGATTCGCTCCTCAAAGTGTGCTTGGTCGTACCGAGTGAATCGAAGTGTCGGCTCGACTGGGGGACCGGCGGTCGACACAGGCGCACCCGGTTCAGGTGCGGGAGTGCGGGAACGGCTTTTTCTGAGACGACTCAGGAACATGTCAGTAAAGTTCTACAGGCGAGCGTTTTCCATCCTCAGGGCTCCGGCTGCGCGCCGCGTCTTCACCAAGGGTGTCGATGCGGAGTTGGAGTACTTTTGCATCGCGTTCACGGAAGACTGCTTCATCCCAACCATCCGCTGGAGTCATCCGTGCCTTGAAGCGCGTCATATTTTCCAGAGCACGATTGAGTTCGCTACGGTTGACGTTTGAGAGGTGGGCGAGCGCTTCTTCGACGCAGGGAATCCGGTGGCAAATCATCGCCAAATCATTGCCTGCTTCGATAGCGAGTCGGATTGTTTCAGCAAGACCGAAGTGGTTGAGAATAGCTCCCATGTCGAGATCGTCGGTCATGACGAGTCCGGTGAATCCGTGTTCTTCACGTAGGAGCGTTGTGATCACGTTGCGCGACAGAGAAGAAGGAAGGCGCTCGGTTTCAAGCGCTGGGTAGAAGGCATGTCCGATCATCATGGAGTCCACTCGGTTTCCGAGGGTTTTAAACACGTGCAGCTCATTGGCCTCTAGATCTGCTTTTGAGAGGTCGATGACAGGAAGTTCATGATGTGCATCTAGCGGGGCTCTTGAGTATCCGGGGAAATGCTTGCCGCAGGTGAGGATGCCTTGTGCGCGGAGGGCATCGTTGAACAATCCAGCGTTGGCAATGACTTGAGAGGGCGTGTTCCCGTAGCAGCGCCCGCGGAGCGAGTTGTCGGCTTCGTCGTCGAAGGAAATGTCGAGAACCGGACAGAGGTCAAGATTGAACCCAAAGATGCGCAGAAGTTCGCCGGTGATTGTGCCGTGGCGTTGGATGAGTTCGGGCTCATTGCGGTCGCGAAGCTGGTTTGCGTTGGGAGGTTCGTTACCGATGAGTTTGAGTCGCGAAACGCGACCGCCTTCTTGGTCGATGGTGATGATTGGTGGTGTTTTTGACAGGTCCTTAAGATCGTCGATCAGTTTTCTGAGTTGGGTCGGCGATTCGATGTTCCGTCCGAACAGGATGAATCCGCCGGGTTGGATGCGTCGAAAGGAGGCGGCCGTTTCGGCGTCGAGGGTGGTTCCGGGAACGCCGGAGAGAAGGAGTTGACCGAGGGTGTTGTCCATGTGCGGTTTTTGGTGAGGGTAGTCTGGTGAAGTTTGGGAGTGGATGGAAAAATCAGGTATGCTCGAGTTGTCATCTGAAGCAGTGGCGGTAGAAGTAACAAAGGTTAAACGGTCGAAATGCTTTACCTCCTAATCATTGTCGCAACGGTGCTGATTTCGGGCTGGGCTTCGATGAGAATCCGGTCGGTCTATCGGCAGTACTCGCAGATTGAGAGTGTGCGTGGCGCGAGCGGTATGGAAGTGGCCGCGGCAATCTTGGATCGGAGCGGAATCCATGATGTTGAAATCGTGGAAATCCCCGGTGATTTGACGGACCATTATGATCCGGCGGAGAAGCGACTAGCTCTTTCATCGGCAAACTACCACGGAACCTCTCTTGCTGCGATTGGCGTAGCGGCGCATGAATGTGGGCACGCGTTGCAGCATGCGGAACAGTATGGTCCGTTGGTTTGGCGCATGAGCGCGGTTGGGATCACCAACTTTGCGAGCCAGTTGGTGTTTTGGATTCCAGTGTTGGGGGCGGGGACAGGCTTGATGCGGGGCAAGACGGCGATGGTTCTCATGGCGGTCTGCTGGGGGGTCTTGATGTTGTTCCAGTTGTTGACGTTGCCCGTGGAGTTTGATGCCTCTCATCGGGCGAAACGGGTTTTGGCGCAACTAGGATATACAGTGGGGGAAGAGGATGCGTACGGCGTTCGCGCAACACTTGATGCGGCTGCGTGGACCTATATGGCAGCGTTCATTAGTAGTTTGGCCTGGTTTCTCTACCATGCTCTTCCCTTGTTGCTCGGCGGCCGGCACGAGGACGAATAGCTCTGTGGGGCGTTGCCAGACGAAATTCAACGGGTTCAGTCTCGGAAGTTGCCGAAGGCGAGGGCGACTTCGAAGTCTCGGGATCGGAGGAAAGCGATGACTGCTTGGAGGTCATCTCTCTTTTTACCTGAGACACGAATCTGACGATCTTGGAGGGTGCATTGAACTTTTGCTCCGTTCTCTTTCACGGCCTTGATGATTTCCTTGGCCTTTTCGCCATCGAGGCCCTGCTTGATCACGAAGTCTTGGGTGGCGTGGCCGAGGGGGGACACGGCTGGGTCTTTTCGCTCGATGTTCCGGAGATCAACGTTTCGTTTGGCGAGTTTGCCAACGACGATTTCGTGGAGTGCTTGGAGGCGGGCGGAGTCTTCCGCCGAGAGATGGATTTTTGATTCGCGTGGGAGCCAATCTGCTGAGGCTTGTGAGCCCTTGAAATCGAATCGCGTCGCAAGTTCTTTTCGGGCTTGGTTGAGGGCGTTATCAACCTCTTGTTTATCCACTTCGGAGACGATGTCGAAAGAGGGCATATCGGGTGGGGTGGGGGTGCGAATCAGTGTCGGAGTGCTTTTACGGGATCCATCCGTGCCGCGAACGCAGCAGGGATTAGTGCGGCGATGGTGCAGATGATGAAAGCGCTGATGCAAATCAGCGTGATGTCACGGGTGACGAACTCCGCTGGTATTTTGCTGAACTGATAGACGCCGGGGGGAAAGATTGGGATGCCGAGTTGGTTTGAGAGCCAGTCTTTGAACTCGTTGCGCCAATGGGTAAGCCCCATGCCGAGGGTGAGTCCTGCGATATTTCCAAAAATCCCGACGATCACGCCTTGGAGCAGGAAAACGAGGATGATCTGTGAGCGCGTTGCTCCGATGGCCTTTAACACCCCGATCTCTCGGGTTTTAAGAACGGTCACGGTGATGAGTGTGTTCATGATGCTGAATGCCGCGACAACGACGATGAACATGAGCAGAAACATCATCGTGTTTCTCTCGATGGCGATGGAATCGAAGATTTCGGCATTCTGGTCAATCCATGAAAGGACCCGGAAGTTATCGCCCATGTGCTTGACGAGTGGCTCTTTAAAGAGGTCGGCGCTGTCAGCGTCAGGAAGACGCACGCCGATGCCGTGGACGCCGTCGCTGAGGTTGTAGAGCTCTTGGGCGATGTGGAGGGGGGCGAGGAGAATGTCGGAGTCGTACTGAAAGCGACCGGTTTCGAAGATGCCTTTGATCGTGAGTGATTCCGGGAGAACCATGGAGCGAATCTGCTCGATGGCGGCCTTGCTGTCGGGCGCTGTTTCTGCGTCTTTGAGGGCCTTCAGGACTCCGGAAAGATCTTTAGCGGGATAGACTTGAACTTTGTCACCGACCCGGAGGCCGAGCGACATCGCCATGCCTTTCCCGATGAGAGCGCTATTGCCGACGAGTGTTCGTTCCCCGTCGAGGAGCGGGTAGTCTGCGCCGGTGACGGTCTTCTCGAGTTCAAGGTCAATGCCACGGATTTGGACGGCGCGGACCATGCCGATTTGCGTGGCGAGTAAGACGGGGCCTTGAACGAAGGGGGCGGTTCCACGAACAGCGGGGTGGTTGTGAAGTTTTTTTGCAGCGGCTTCCCAGTCGTGGAGGACGCCCTCGGAGGAGTCGACGGAGAGGTGCGCATCGAATCCCAAGACCTTGCGTCGCAGTTCGTGGTCGAACCCGGTCATGACGGAGATGACGAGGATGAGGACGGCGATGCCGAGGGTGACGCCGAGGACGGAAACGACGCTGATGACGGAGATGAAGGTCCGTTTTGGTCGGAGGTAACGAAGGGCGAGGAAGAGCGGGACGGGGAATCGCACGGGATTAGGAGAGGAGGCTGTGGAGATTGGCGAGGATGGGAGGGATTGCGTCGAGGGGCGATTCCGTTGCTTCGTACTCGAGGGCGACGAATCCTTGGTAGCCAGAGGTTTTGATGAGCGATACGAGTTTTTTGAGATCAGCAGGGTGTGCTGTTTTTTGTCCTTCTGGGTGGATCTCGGTTTTTAGCTGGATGTTGACCGCGTATGGCAGGCAGCGTTCGAAATCGTGATAGGGGTCTGGGGTTCGAAAGTTTCCGGAGTCGAGATTGACCCCGAGCCATGGGTTTTTGACATCTGCGATGAGCTTGAGGAGGTGTTCTGCGGAACCGATGGCGTCATGGTTTTCGATCCCGAGGAAAATGCCTTTGGATCCAGCGTACTCAGCGCATTCCTCGAGCGATTCGACGACGAGTTTGTCGGCGGCTTCTCGGGGAAGGTTTTTGTTGTGACCGGCGAATACGCGGATGTGGGGGGCACCGAGGATGGATGCGCGGTCGATCCAGGTTTTGCATTTCGCGATTTCTTCGTCACGTTTCGGCCCTTTTTCGAGTGAGAAGTTGTTCCCGATGGCGGTGCCGCTGATGGCGATCCCTTTGAGGAACGCATGTTTTCTGACGTTGGCGAGGTAGGTGTCGTCGACATTGCGCGGGAAGAAGTAGCTCGTCAGTTCGGCGCCTGCGCAGTGGTTATCCGCGCAGTAGTCGAGGAAGCTGAACATGTCGAATCGCGGTTCGGTTGCGGGTTTTTCCGGGCCTTTCTCAAGGGGGCCCGCAAAGTGATTTCTGAGGGAGTATGCGGCGAGGCTCAGGAGCATGCGGGGCGGCCCTTTGCGCGGCATCGGCGCAATGGCGCTTGCGAGTCGTGTGGTGACGAGTGTCGATGCGGCGAGTGCGAATCGCTGGAGGGTTTGGCGGCGGGAGAGGGATGCGTTTGTCACGGGATGATCATTTTTCGGATGAAAACGCGGCTTGGAGCGCACGGGTTTTCATCCAGTGCGTTGCCTCGGGAGTGCTGGTGTGTCCGATGCCGGGTTGGGTGTAGATGGCTCTTTGCGAGGGAATGGCGTTGTAAGCGGCAAAGATCCCTGTGGGCGGACACACGGTGTCGACGAATCCGACGGTGATGATGCCGGGGGCTTTGATGCGGGTTGCTAGGTTCACGCAATCCACGTAGCGGGATGCTTCCGCGATTTTTTGATCGTCTTCGCCCATGGGATCGCCTTTGAGAAACTTCGGCCAACCGTTGATTCGGTTTGCGGCAAACCCGGTGTGGTCGCACATGGCGGGGACGCCAGCCGCGAAAAAAGTGACGCGCGAATCGAGACCTGCGGCGGCGAGGGCCTGCGCTCCGCCTTGGCTGCTACCGAAAACAATCATGGTTTGTCCGTCCCAATCTTTCTGGGAGGTGAGAAAATCGATGGCGCGGATGATTCTCAGAAACATCCCAACAAAATAGTGGGATTCGCGGCTGGTGATCCCTCGGAATCGGTAGTCTTTCAGGGATGTCGCGGAAAGGCTATTGGGCTGTCCGTCATAGTGTTCTGGGGGGCGGCCGTTCGGGATGCCGTGCGCGTTGATGTCCATCGCGATAAATCCCTCTTTGGCCCACGCAACGGGTCCCGCAGAAGAGGCGCTCCGGACCCCGGCTCCATGGAGCGTGAGGATGGCGGGTTTGAGGGCAGGGTCTTTTGCGGTCGGGCGTGCGAAGTAGCCGGAGACGTCTGGACCGACGCACTTCACCTGAACGTCGAAGAGTTCGATGTCGGGTTGCGGG
>JACCED011103935.1_pt1 | contig 13605 bp, 8 predicted proteins | sample 7455021 | NCBI WGS metagenome assembly JACCED01 (sample SAMN15323456, study PRJNA562643) | freshwater metagenome | isolation source: river surface water | place: USA:Blue River Watershed | collected 2017-08-19 | reverse complement strand
CGCCGTTATGGCGTCTGAGACGGCCGCTGCTTGTTTTTGTAGGTCGGCGGCTTCAGCCCCGACATGGGGTCCGATCACCGCCAATGTCGGAGCTGAAGCTCCGACCTTCGGGGCGTGAGCTTCTTCGGCCCCGTGTTGCTGGCTGCACTGGCTGGCCTGCCCATGGGCTGGGCGTTGTGGGCTGCGGCATCGCAAGTGTTCGATGCACCAGCCTGGCAAGCCCTGTGGGCCGATCCGCAAACGCTGCGTGCTTGGGGCATGACGCTGTGGACCGGGCTGGCCTCCACGGTGCTGGTGTGGTGGACTGTGGCGCGTTTGTTGGCCCATGGTTTCATTCGGCAGCAATTGGCCCGCTGGCTCACCCATGTGCCTGCCTTGCTCGCCACGCCGCACGCGGCCATGGCCATTGGCTTGGTGTTGTGGCTTTCGCCCAGCGGCTGGGCTTTGCGCCTGGTGTCGCCGGGCCTGTCTGGTTTTGATGCGCCGCCGCCTTGGTTGACCACACAAGACCCCTGGGGCTTGGGATTGATTTTGGCGCTGTGGCTCAAAGAGGTGCCGTTTTTGCTGTGGGTGGCCGCCACCCAAATGCAGCGCGAAGACCTGCGCCGCCGTTGGCAAGCCGAATACGCGCTGGCCCAAACCCTGGGCCGCACCCCCGCAACCGCCTTTGCCCAAGTCGTCTGGCCGCAGCTGGCCCCGCGTTTGCGCTGGCCGCTGCTGGCGGTGTTGGCCTATGGCCTCACGGTGGTGGACATGGCGCTCATCATTGGCCCTGCGACGCCACCCACTTTGGCGGTGCTGGCTTGGCAATGGCTGGGTGATGCCGATGCGGCCATGCAGGCACAAGGTGCGGCAGCGGCAGGGTGGCTGACGGGCACGGTGTTGGTTTGGGGTGTGGTCACGGTGGTAGTTTTGAAAACGGTCGCGGCCATGCGCACATTCGCGAGCAGGGGCTCGCTCCCACCAAGTCAGACGACGGATCTGGTGGGCTGGCTCCTACAGAAAACCCCGACATGGATTCTGCATTTTTGTAGGAGGCTGCCCCCGCGGCCCAATGTTTTTTGGACCACCATCCTCACCACCTACGCCGCCGTCTGGTTCGCCCTGACCGTGGGCAGTGTCTCGGGTGTGTGGCCTTTCCCTAAGGTGTGGCCCGAGCTGTTCACGTTCAACGCCTGGCAACAAGTGTTCAACAGCGCGCACACCTTGTGGACCACGCTGGGCCTGGGCGCGGCCTCTGCCAGTGTGTGTCTGGTTTGGTCGGTGGCCTGGTTGGAGCTGACACCGCGTCGCTGGCAACAGGCTTTGCGGCCATGGTGCTTGCTACCGCTGGTGTTGCCCTCGGTGCTGTGGGTGGTGGGTCTCTACAGCGTGGCGCTGCAGTGGCGGCTGGAGGGGCAGTGGCTGGGCCTGCTTTTGGCGCATGCGGTCATGGTGCTGCCGTATGTGCTGCTGGCTTTAGAGCCCGCCTATTTGGCGGTCGATCCGCGCCAATCGGCTGTGGTGGCCAGCTTGGGTCAGGGCCGTTGGACTGACTTGCTGCGCATCAAATGGCCGCTGCTCAAACGCGCCATCGCCTCAGCTTGGGCGGTGGGTTTTGCTGTCAGTGTGGCGCAGTATTTGCCCACCTTGTATGTGGGGGCGGGGCGCTTTGCCACGGTGACCACCGAGGCTGTGACGCTGGCGTCTGGTGCGCAGCGCTCGCTCATGAGCGCTTATGCCGTTTTGCAGATGCTTTTGCCCGTGTTGGCCTTTGCTTTGGCCGCTTACTTGGGCAGGCCGCGCCAATTTGAGAAGATCGGGCCGATGAAAGACAACACATGAACGCGGGACTCCAGATCGACATCGAACGCTTGGGCACGGCGGCGCAGACCTTGGTGCAAGACCTGCACCTGCACGTGCCCGCAGGCGAGATCCTCACGCTCATGGGGCCGAGTGGTTGCGGCAAAAGCTCGGTGCTGGCCGCCACGGCGGGCACGCTGGCCAGCGTGTCCGAAGGTTTGCAGCCTTTGCAGTTTGACGGCCGCGTGCAGCTGAACGGCCGTGACCTCACCACCTTGCCCACGCACCTGCGCGGTGTCGGCTTGGTGTTTCAAGATGCTTTGCTGTTTGCGCACATGACGGTGGCTGAAAACCTGCTGTTTGCGGTGCCCCGCGCATTGCCGCCTGCACAACGCCAGGCGCGTGTGCAGCAAGCGCTGCAAGAGGCGGAGTTGTCGGGCTTGGGCGAGCGTGATCCTTCTACCCTGTCGGGCGGTCAACGCGCCCGCGTCGCGCTCATGCGCGCCTTGCTGGCCGAGCCGCAAGCGCTGCTGCTCGACGAGCCGTTTTCCAAACTCGACGCCGCCTTGCGCGCCCAGCTGCGCCCGTGGGTGTTTGCGCATGTGCGCGAGCGGCGCATCCCCGTGGTGCTGGTCACACACGACGAACAAGACGTGGCCGACCCGCAGCGTGTGGTGCACTTGCGCGCCACCGAGGAAAGCCCAGCCCATGTTTGACCGCCACGCCCAAACCCTTTTGCGCCCCGCGCTGAACGCTGCCGCACGCGGCTTGGTGCGCGCAGGCATCAGCGCCGACGCGCTGACTTGGCTGGGCTTTGCCATCGGCATGGCCGCCGCCGTGGCCATTTCGCTGCAAGCGTGGTGGTGGGGCTTGGCGCTGCTGCTGGCCTCGCGCTTGCTCGACGGCCTGGACGGCAGTGTGGCCCGCTTGACCCAACCCACCGACGCGGGCGGCTTCTTGGACATCGCGCTGGACTTTGTGTTCTACGCCGCTATTCCCCTGGCCTTCGCGGTGGCCAACCCCAGCACCAACGCGCTGCCCGCCGCCGCCTTGCTCGCCAGCTTCATCGGCACCGGCAGCAGTTTTTTGGCCTTCGCCGCACTGGCCGAAAAACGTGGCCTGCTAGATACCGCCTTGCCGGGCAAAAGCTTTTACTTTTTAGGGGGTCTCACCGAAGCCACCGAGACCATTACGGTGTTTGCCGCCATGTGCATCTGGCCTGAACACTTTGCGGTGTTGGCGTATGGGTTTGCTGGGTTGTGTGCTGTGACGACGGGGATGCGGGTTTGGTGGGGGTATTGGAGGTTGGGGTGAAGACAAGCCGCGCCGCGAAGCGGCGTCGGCTTGGACGAATTGTTAACTACTAGCAGTTTGATACAGGTCAAAGATAAGGCTACCTATTGAAGATAGCTTTGAGCCTTGCTCTATAGCCTTGAATAGCTTGGAGGATTTTGCTGAACGAAGTTGTTCAAGCTCATTTCCAGTGATCGCTTTGCCGATGTTGCCGATAATAGTTTGAATATTTTCTTTGGCTTCTGTAAGCAATTCATCAGTCCACTCTTTTCCAAAGTGACCGTCAGTCCATGCGTTTTCGAGGATTTGATAGAGGGTAGATAAATTGGCAATTACGTATTCAGCACCTGACTTGTGCTCGAACGAGTCATTCAGCACGCGAGCTTGGCGCTGTATGTGGCGAAAGTAATGTTGCTTTTTAAAATGAAAGCGAATTTGCCCTTTTTCTAGGCTTTCTACAGAGAAGGTTGCTTTGCTGAGGTCCTTCAGTACTTTTTGCCACGCCGTAGCGTTAAGTGCGTCGTCAAACTTTACTTCTCCAGTGGCAAGAAGGCTTTTTACTCTTGACTCCTTGATCTTTAACTTCTGACCGAGCAGGAAGTGGTCATGGTTGTCTGTAGTTTCGGCGAATGACCAGATTATTAGTGCGTCAAGATCACTCTTGCTCATGCCGCCCAGGCCATGAGTTGTCACATATTCGCGCCAGAAGCGATCAAAGATCGATGCCTTCTGGTTTTCAGTCAGATCACTTGACATTTGTTCTCGCAGATAACGTGATGTAGACCGCAAACCCGGTTGATACATCCGGTCTGAGTCGGTACATTTTTATTGAAATCGTTGCAAATAGTTTGCGTCTTTTGGGCTACACCCAAATTCGGCATATGACCCCTCGCAGCCTGCCCACCGCACCATCCGGCGCAGCAGGCATGAAGCGCCCAACTATACCCAAATAAATACGCTAAATTAGCTACAAAATACCTTTACGTGTAAACCCCCATTAGCCCCCAAACCCACTCCAACCCCCAACCAAAGCTGGGCATAATCATTCACGCCCCCGCTGGCCACCCCGCCCAAACGCCCCTCGGCAAACCGCCAAAAACAACAATCACCCCCCGCACAGATGACCGCCAACGCCTTCCACAACATCGCGCAAATTGAAACCAGCCTGTGGGAAGCCGCCGATCAGCTCCGTGCCAACTCCAACCTCACGGCCACGGAATATTCCATGCCGGTGTTGGGCGTGATTTTTTTGCGGCACGCCACCAACCGTTACCAGACTGCGCTGCAAGCCATTGAGGCCGCGCAGGCGGCTGGCACCATGCCAAAGCGCCCCTTGGTCAAGGGCGACTTCATCAAGCGCCGCGCTTTGATGCTGCCCGAGGCCGCACGCTACGACACCTTGCTCAACCTGCCTTCGGGCGCCAGCTTGGGCGGTGCGCTGGTGGCGGCCATGAACGCGATCGAAGCTGACTTTGCGCCGCTGCAAGGCAGCTTGCCCAAAGACTACGACCGCTTTGACAACAAGCTGCTCGAAAACCTGCTGCGCTGCTTTGACAGCGAGGCCCTGCGCAACGCCACGGGCGATGTGTTTGGCCGCATCTACGAATATTTCTTGATGAAGTTCGCCATGCAGGGCGCGCAAGACAACGGCGAATTTTTCACGCCGCCTTCGCTGGTGCAAACGCTGGTCAACATCATCGAACCCGACCACGGCGTCGTGGCGGATTTGGCCTGCGGATCGGGCGGCATGTTCGTGCAAAGCAGCCACTTCATCGAGCAGTCGGGCCAAGAGACCATGAACCGGGTCACCTTTTACGGCCAAGAGAAAACACCCACCACCATCCGCCTGGCCAAGATGAACCTGGCCGTGCACGGGCTCGAAGGCGACATTCAAGAAGCCAACACCTTCTACGACGACCCACACCGCCTGCCGGGCGGCAAGCCGCTGTGGGGCAACGTCGACTTCATGATGGCCAACCCGCCTTTCAACGTCGACAAGGTCGATGCCGAAGCCATCAAGACCGACCGCCGCCTGCCCTTTGGCCTGCCCAGCGTGAATAAAGACAAACACGTCTCCAATGGCAACTACCTTTGGATCTCGTACTTTCACAGCTACTTGTCGCCCACGGGCCGCGCCGGGTTTGTCATGTCATCACAAGCCAGCAGCGCAGGCCATGGCGAAAAAGAAGTGCGCCGCAAACTGGTCGAAACAGGCGACGTGGACGTCATGGTCGCCATCCGCTCCAACTTCTTTTACACCCGCACCGTGCCCTGCGAGCTGTGGCACTTTGACCGGTCCAAACCCGCAGCGCTCAAAGACAAAGTGCTCATGCTCGACGCCCGCAACGTCTACCGCAAAGTCACCCGCAAGATTTACGACTTCTCGCCCGAGCAACAAGCCCACCTGGCCGCCATCGTCTGGCTGTACCGGGGCCAGCAAAGCCGCTACCTGGGGCTGGTGCACAGCTACATCACCCGCCTGAACGCGGAGGCCCAAGGCGTGGACGCCACCCTGGCCCCGCTGCTGGACCAACTGACCGGATCGCAAGCGGCGCTGCAAACCTTCAGCCAAGCCATCAGCGCTTTGAAAGAAGCACCGCAGCCCGTGCAAGAAAGTTTGCAAGCACTGCAAGCCGCGCTGGCCGAACAAAGCCAAGCCGCCCAAGCCTTCATGACCGACCGCGCCAGCCTGGTCACCGGTCTGCAAGCGTTTGGCAAAACGGTGGCGGCAAGCGGCTCCAAAGCGACCAACGACAACGCGACTCAAATTCAACTGCGCCAAAGCTTTGACAAACAAGCCGAAGCCGCCAAGGGCCTGGTCAAGCAAATCGACCTGCTCTACAAACTGGCCGCCCGCAGCGCACAACAGGCGCAAGCCCTGGCCACGCAGCTGGGCCAGCACGAAGGCAAGGCCGATAAAGACGCTGCCATCCAGGCCGCCGCCGACCTGCTCGACCGCCGCGCCGCCAACAAAAGCCTCAAGCAGCTTGACGACGCCCGCCAGACCGCCGTGGAGCAACTCAAGGCCTGCGCCTACACCCACCGCCAGATGCTCTGGCTGCAAGAACGCTTTCCCAAAGCCGAGATGCAAGACGTGCCAGGCCTGTGCAAAGTCGTCAGCCGCGCCGACATCGAACAGGCCGACTGGAGCCTGACCCCCGGCCGCTACGTGGGCGTGGCCCCGGCCGAAGTGGACGAAGACTTCGACTTTGAACAAACCCTGCGCGACATCCATGTGGAGCTGGCGGACTTGAACCGCGAGGCGGTGGAACTGGCGGCGAAGATTCAGGGGAACTTTGAGGGCTTGGGGGTATGAGTTGGCAAGACTCAACGCTTGGAGCGTTGACTAAGCTGGATGGCGGTTTGATCCAGACGGGGCCGTTTGGATCACAGCTGCACCAAGCCGAGTACGAGGCCGAGGGGGTACCCGTCGTCATGCCCAAAGACATTACGGACGGCGGCATTTCAAGCGACACGGTTGCAAGGGTGTCAGAGCAAACGGCCGCACGACTTGAACGCCACAAGCTCAAGCCACGATCGATTGTGTTGCCAAGGCGCGGCGAAATCACCAAACGTGCGTTCATCAGAGATGCGCAGGACGGCTGGCTTTGTGGAACTGGCTGCCTGAAGATTGAGTTGAATGGAGACCACCTGGTTCCAGAGTACCTTTATTACTTTATGGAGCAAGAGCATGTCACCAAGTGGCTCTTGCAACATGCGGTGGGTTCAACCATGCTCAACTTGAGCGCGGGCATCGTCGCGGCAATGCCTGTTCGCTATCCAGCAATCAATGTCCAGCAAGCGATTGCGGAAATACTCTCTACGTACGACGACCTCATCGACAACAACCGCCGCCGAATGGCCCTGCTCGAAGACTCGGCCCGGCAGCTCTACCGCGAATGGTTTGTGCGCCTGCGCTTTCCCGGCCATGAGCACACCCCCATCGTGGACGGCGTGCCGCAGGGGTGGGAGCGCAAGACTTTGGGTGACTCCGTCACGCTCAACTACGGCAAAGCCCTCAAAGCTGAATTGCGGGTCGAGGGTGAATACCCGGTTTACGGCTCTAGCGGCATCGTCGGCACTCACGAAAAACCACTGGTCCAAGGCCCTGCCATCGTGCTCGGCCGCAAAGGCAATGTGGGCAGCGTTTACTGGTCCAGCAAAAGCTTCTTCCCCATCGACACAGTGTATTTCGTCAGTGCCGAAAGCAGCAGCTTGTACCTGTACTACGCGCTCAAACACATGCACTTCATCAGCACCGACGTTGCCGTCCCCGGACTGAACCGTGATTTCGCGTACAGCCGTTCGATGCTTCACCCGCCAGAAAGTTTGCTGCGTTCTTTTCACGAAACGGTGGACTCGATTCATGCGCAACTGGACAAGCTGGACGAAACAAACCAAAAACTCCGCCAAGCCCGCGACCTGTTGCTGCCGCGCCTGATGAACGGAGAATTGGCCGTATGACCCGCGAAGACCAGCACACCGACCTGAAATCCCTGCGCACCGTCACGGGCAAGTCGGTAGACTGGGCTGCGTTGGCGCAAGACTGCGTGTGCTTTGCTAATGGGGCAGGTGGGCGGCTGTTGATTGGCATCGAAGACGGGCAGACGCTGCCGCCTGCTGACCAGGTGGTGCCGCCCGAGTTGCTGGACCGTTTGCGCAAGCGCATCGGCGAGCTGACGGTGAATGTGCAGGCGCTGCCCAGCTTGCAGCAGGCCGCCAACGGTGGGCAGTTCATCGAGCTGGTGATCGAGCGTTCGCCTGCGGTGGCCTCGACCCGCGATGGTCGATATTTTTTGCGGGTGGGCGACACCTGCCAGCCGGTGTTGGGCGACGATGTGTTGCGCCTAGCCAATGAGCGCCCCGGTAGGCCTTGGGAGGCCATGGACAGCGGTGTGCCGCGCAGCGCGGTAGACGCCGACAAGCTGGCAGCGTTTGTTCAAGGCATTGCAGCGTCGGGCCGCGTCAAAGACTCGGTGAAAGAAAAAGGGGCCGATGCCCTGTTAACGCATTACGGCCTGACGGTCGACACCCCGCAAGGTCCGTGCCTGACCCGCCTGGGCTTGCTGCTGCTGGGCCGCACCCAAGACCGCCGCGCCTTGGGCACCGCGCCGTTGGTGCAAGCCATCAAATACGACGAGCTGGGACATAAGATCAACAAATGGGTGTGGGACGACTGCACCTTGTCGCCCGTTGAATTGGTCGATGCCGTCTGGCGCGAGGTGCCAGACTTTCGCGAAAGCTATGAAGTGGCCGAGGGCTTGTACCGCCGCCAAGTGCCCGCGTATGACGAAAAGGTGGTGCGCGAGTTGCTGGTCAACGCGCTGGTGCACCGGCCTTACACGCAGCAGGGCGACATTTACCTGAACCTGCACCCGCAGCGGCTGGCGGTGGTCAACCCCGGCAGGCTGCCGCTGGGCGTGACGCCGCGCAACCTGCTGCACGCCAGCCGCCGCCGCAACGAGGGCCTGGCCCGGGTGTTCCACGACCTGGGCCTGATGGAGCGCGAGGGCAGCGGTTTTGACCTGATGTACGACCGCCTGCTGTCGCAAGGCCGCCCAGCGCCGCTGCCTGAAGAAGGCTCAGATTGGTTCAAGGTGACGATTGAGCGGCGCATCGCCAAGCCCGAGGTGATGCGCTTGTTGACACAGGCCGATGAACGCTTTCAGCTCACGCAGCGCGAGCGCATCACGCTGGGCATCTTGGCGCAAAGTGAAGGCATGACGGCGCGTGAACTGAAAGCCGTGCTGGAAACCGAAGGCGGTGACGATGTGGCGGTGTGGCTGGGGCGCTTGCCTTCGCTGGCCCTGGTGCAAACCGTAGGCCGCACACAGGGCACCCGTTATTTCGTAGACCCTGCTTTGTTGCAGGGTGCCCAGCTGTTTCAGCCCACCACGCTGGCACGCATTGAGCCGTATCGCTTGAAGGAGTTGATTCGCGAAGACTTGCGGCGCTACCCGGACTCTTCCAGCGCAGACATCAACCAACGCATTGGCGCTGAAATTCCACTCAAGTCATTCAAACGCGCTTTGGACGACTTGATCATTGCGGGGCAAGTGAGTTACGCCGGTGAGCGTCGTTGGCGGCGCTACCGCCTGTCAGGCCCTTCTGCATAAAGGACAAAATGCGTCTAATCGACATGAGAAATCGGCAGTTTGAGCCAATAGAAATCAGTAAGTTATTGATTTATATGGGTTTTTATAAAATCCAATCGAGGCATTTGTCCTTTATAACGAGCCAATAAAGCATGGCCTACACCGACATCAACAGTGAAGACCGCCTGGTGCAGGCCACGTTTGCCGAGCACTTGGAGCGTGAGTTGGGCTGGGACAGCGTCTATGCCTTCAACCAAGAGAGCTTTGGCCCCACCGGCACGCTGGGGCGCAGCAGTGAGCGCGAAGCGGTGTTGGTGCGCGATTTGCGCGAGGCGCTGACCCGGCTCAACCCGCAGCTGCCGCCGCCTGCCATCGAAGACGCGGTGACGCAGCTCACGCACCATGATTTTTCGCGCTCGCTCTTGCAGCACAACCAGGCGTTTCACAAGCTGGTGCGCGATGGCGTGCCGGTGAGCTTTCGCAACGCGCAGGGGCAGCTGAGCCACACGCAGGCCAAGGTGATTGACTTTCGCAGCCCGGCCAACAATCGGTTTTTGGTGGTGCGCGAACTCAAGCTCACGGGTTTGCGAACGCCCAACTACAACCGCCGCGCTGACTTGGTGTGTTTCGTCAACGGCTTGCCGTTGGTGTTCATCGAGCTGAAGGCGGTTTACAAAAACATCCGCGCCGGGTTTGACGGTAATTTGCGCGACTACATGGACGAGAACGTGGTGGCGCACGCCTTTCACCACAACGCGTTTTTGGTGGTGAGCAACGGGCACAACGCCCGGTTTGGCTCCATCACCAGCACTTGGGAGCACTTTGGCGAGTGGAAGCGCCTGAGCGAAAACGATGTCGGCAATGTGGCGGCCGAGGTCTTGCTGAATGGCATGCTGGCCAAAGACCGCTTGCTCGACATCCTGGAAAACTTCATTTTGTTTGACGGCAGCAAGGCGGGCCACACGCGCAAAGTGGTAGCCCGCAACCACCAGCTGCTGGGGGTGAACCAGGCGGTGGCCTCGGTGTTGCGGCAAGAGGCTTTGAAGCGCGAGTTCCCCACACGGCTGACGCAGCGCACTTTTGAGCTTCCCTCTGCCGGTTTGAGCACAGCGGCCAATGAGCCGCAAGTGCTTTACCCCCTGGCCGCAGAGCCGGTGCCGCAGTATTTGCAAATCATCGAGCGGGCGCACCCCGACCTGGGCCGCTTGGGCGTGGTGTGGCACACGCAGGGCAGCGGCAAGTCGTATTCGATGGCGTTTTTTGCCGAGAAGGTGCGCCGCACGGTGCCAGGCAACTTCACCTTTGTGTTCATGACCGACCGCGACGATCTGGACAGCCAGATTTACAAAACCTTCATCGGTTGCGGCGTGGCCGACGAGCAGACGCCACGAGCCAGCTCGGGGCGTGAGCTGCAGCGCCTGCTGGCCGAGAACCATCGCTTTGTGTTCAGCCTGATCCACAAGTTCAACCAAGAGGTGAAGCCCGACGCGCCCTACAGCGAGCGCGACGACATCATCGTGGTGTCGGACGAGGCGCACCGCACGCAGTCGGGCAAGCTGGCCCGCAACATGCGCATGGCGCTGCCCAACGCGGCCTTCATTGGTTTCACGGGCACGCCGCTGTTCAAACACGACCAACTGACCAAGCGCATTTTTGGCGACTACGTGTCGCGCTACGACTTCAAGCGCAGCGAAGAAGACGGCGCCACCGTCAAGCTGGTGTACGAGAACCGGGGCGAAAAGCTGGGCCTGGCCAAGCTGGATTTGAACGACAAAATTGCCGAAGCGGTGGACGCCGCCGATTTGGACACCGACCAAACGGCCTTGCTGGAAAAGCTGCTGGGCAAGGACTACGAAGTGGTGACCGCCGACGAGCGGCTGGCACGCATCGCCGCTGACTTTGTTGACCATTGCAGCACCCGCTGGGAAGCGGGCAAGGCCATGCTGGTGTGCATCGACAAAATCACTTGCGCCCGCATGTTGCAGCTGATCGGGCCGCTCTGGAAAATCAAAGCCGCCGCCGTTCGAGCCGATGCGCAGCACAAGCTACAAGCCATCAACGCCGCGACCGATGACGAAGCGCGGCAAGTGCTGCACGCCCAGCGCGACCGCCTGCTGGCCAAAGCCACTTGGATGGACGAGACGCTGATCGAGCTGATCATCAGCGAGGCGCAAAACGAGGTTGCCGATTTCAAAGAGTGGGGTTTCGACATCATTCCCCACCGCGAGGTTATGAAGCTGGGGTTCGAGACCGCAGACGGCCAGCGCGTGGATGTGGAAACCGCCTTCAAAAACCCCAAGCACCCGTTCCGCGTGGCGGTGGTGTGTGCCATGTGGCTCACGGGTTTTGACGTGGAATGTTTGTCCACGCTCTACATCGACAAACCCATGCGGGCACACACCCTGATGCAGGCCATTGCCCGCGCCAACCGGGTGTATCCGGGCAAAGACTTTGGCCTGATCGTCGATTACAACGGCATGCTCAAAAGCCTGCGCGAAGCCTTGGCGCAATACGCGCTGGGCGACGATGGCGGCGAAGCCGAGATTGTGGCCCCCATCGAAGAGCGTGTGGCGGCATTGGCCGACGCCATTGCCGTGACCGAGGCGCACTTGATGGGGCTGGGCTTTGACGCCAGCCGCTTGCTGGGCACCAAGGGGTTTGCGCGCATTGGCCTGTTGGCCGATGCGGTGAATGTGGTCTACACCAGCGACGAGACCAAGCGCCGCTATGAAATTTTGTCGCGTGTGGTGTTCAGCCGCTTCAAGGCTTTGTTGGTGGAGCCTTCAGCGCTGGTCTATGCCGAGCGGCACGACAACATCGAAGCGATTTACAAAAAGCTCAGCGAGCGGCGCGACACCGCCGATGTGAGCGAGTTGCTCAAAGAGCTGCGCCGCATCGTCAACGAGGCGATTGCCACCCATGCCTCCGGGGTGGATCAGGCCAATGGCCTGACGGTGGACTTGTCGCAGATCAACATGGAAAAGCTGCGCGACGAATTTGCCAGCAAGGTCCAGCGCAAGGCCACGGCCATTGAAGACATTCGCCAGATCGTGGAAGAAAAGCTGGCGCAGATGCTGGCGCAAAACCCGCTGCGCATGAACTACGAGAAAAAGTACCAAGAGATCATCGCCGCCTACAACCAAGACAAAGACCGCGCCACCATTGAAGATACGTTTGCCAAGCTGCTGGATGTGATGGCCGCGCTGGATGTGGAGCAGCAACGCGCTGTGCAAGAGGGCTTGAGTGAAGACCAGCTGGCGCTGTTTGATCTGGTGCAACGCGGCGACTTGAACAAGACCGAACGCGAACGCATCAAACAAGCCAGCCGCGATTTGCTGGCGGGAGTGATGGCGGTCATTGCGCCCTTGGACCGCTGGACCGAAAAAGAGCAGACCCAAGCCGAGGTGGAAATCTTCATCATGGATCAGGTCTACCTGTCACTGCCCGAGCCCCCTTACACGCCACAAGACAAAGCCGACGTGGCGCAATTGGTTTACCAGCACATTCGGCAGCAGAGCTTGCGGGCATAGCAAGGGCGCTTCAATTTAACGGGGATTCGGGTTCCTTGCGGTAAATACACCGCTTATTCGCCGCAATATTTGCGGTGAAAGATGGGTCCACAGCACCTGCATAAACCTATTACACGACACAATAATTTGCAAGAACGACACAATGGGCGACATAATAGCCATCAATACTGTCGCTCTAAGTCGCGCTTAACCCGTTGAGCGCGACAAACTGCCCAAAAAGGCCACTCCATGCCCCGTGTCACCCCTGTCGACGAATTGCAACTGATCGAATCCATCGTGGCCGCGCACCCCGGTGGGATCGGTATTGCCGAGATCGAGCAGGCCATGGTGCCGCGTCAGGGCGGGGCGCTGAACCGCCGCACTTTGCAGCGCCGCTTGCTCAAACTCATCGATGCGAAGCGGATCTCGTCTGAGGGGCAGAGCATTGCGCTGGTTTACAAGCCGGTGGCGTTGGCTTGGGCGCAGTTTGCGGGTGGTGGCCGGGGCGTGATGGCCCCTGTCGGCGTAGCCGAGGCGGAACCCGATCTGCCGGTCTCGCCAGCGGGGGCCAGCATCCGTGATCGGGTTCGGCAGCCGCTGATGCACCGCCGCCCGGTGGGTTATCGGCGTGAGTTTTTAGAGGCGTATCAGCCGGGCGTCACGTTTTATTTGCCAGCCGCGCTGCGAAGCCAGCTGTACGAGATGGGCCGCACGCCTGCCCATGAACGCCCCGCAGGCACCTACGCCCGCGACATCTTGAGCCGTTTGCTGGTGGATTTGTCATGGGCTTCGTCGCGGTTGGAGGGCAACACCTACAGCCGCCTGGACACGCAAAACCTGATCGAGCATGGTCAGGCCGCGCAGGGCAAGGACGCCATCGAAACGCAGATGATCCTGAACCACAAAGCCGCCATCGAGATGCTCAT
>JACCED012498197.1_pt1 | contig 13624 bp, 11 predicted proteins | sample 7455021 | NCBI WGS metagenome assembly JACCED01 (sample SAMN15323456, study PRJNA562643) | freshwater metagenome | isolation source: river surface water | place: USA:Blue River Watershed | collected 2017-08-19 | reverse complement strand
TGGATATTGTTGTTGTGGATATTGTTGTTGTGGATATTGTTGTGGATATTGTTGTTGTGGATATTGTTGTGGATATTGTGGATATTGTTGTAATGGATATTGTTGTTGTGGATATTGTTGTTGTGGATATTGTTGTTGTGGATATTGTTGTGGCAGATATTTTACACTTTGTGTTAAAAGATTTGTTGCTAAATTTCCTAAAAGCTGTGGATTTGATACTGATGCCGCATTTTTAAAAATATGTGCTGCAGAAGTTGCTAAAGAACTTCCAAGAGTAGATGGGGCACCGCCTTTAATATTTAATTTATTTTTCAATTCCAAATATTTTTTTTTATATTTTATATATTTTTCCTTATAATTAATGTTCATTAAATATATTTATATAATAAATGTATATAAATAAATTTCATTTACAATAAGAATCCCTTTTTAAACCCACAAAATGTATCATAAACATTTTTCTTCTTTTCAACAATTCCTTTCTTCTTATTCTTTGAACTTCTAATTTTTTCAAGCACATCCTTTAATTTTTGATGACTCTTTTCATTTTCCTTTTCTGTTTTCTTCATTGTTTCGTATTCTTTTTCCATTGCAATTTTGTACTTTTTACCAATATTTTCAAGCTCATCTTTATCATAGTTTCTAATATGTTTTGAATAATCTTTTGAATAGTTTGGTGAAATATAATTATATGTTTCTTCTTTGTTTTTGTTTAGAATGATCATCCTACAAAATGTTTCTTGTCGAGACTTCTTAATAGGTCTTCCGGCCTTGAGCTTTGGAATAATATTAAAAGTAATACCATCACTCAGTTTGAAATTTTTATCAGTAATTTGTTGATTTGCTGACAAAATATCAAAATAATCCAAATCCAAGTCAAATTCATTCATAATCATTTCACCCAAATCATCATATGTAAATGATGAATCAATCGTATAATGTTTTGAATTTCCAGTAAAAGGAAAGTTAATCCAGATAGAAACTTGACAAAATGAATCCATTATTAAGTATAGTTATTCAATATAATGAACAAGTATATAATTTTTAATTTCAATTTTTTTCCTTATAAAAAAATGTTACGACTCTAAAGGAAGTTCAATTCAATTTAAAGGGAATAAAAAAATTTCATTCTAGAAAGAATTTAATGAATAACACATTCAGTTTGTGTTTTGTTTTCAGTAGTATTTGTTGTTTCGGGTTCAGGTTCTGATTCTGATTCTGATTCTGATTCTGATTCTGAATCTACTGCTTCAGGTACTGTTTCAGGCACTGTTTCGGGCACTGTTTCAGGTTCTGCTTCAGGTTCTGCTTCAGGTTCTTCTTCTGTCACAAGGACTTGTACTTCAGTTTCTGTTTCAGCTTCTGTTTCATCTTCTACTGCTTCAGGTACTGTTTCTGTCACAAGGACTTGTACTTCTGTTTCTGCTTCTTCTTCCATTTCGTCTTCTGAAGCGACTTGTGAAGAAAGATTATCAGCAAAACTCATTTCGTCAAAATCGCGTACTCTTTCTGGTACTACTGGTACTACTGGTACTGCTGGTAGTTCTGGCAGTGGAAGATCTCTTTCATCTCTATTTCGTACACCCCATTCATCTGCTTCTTCCCATGCGCGATTTGCTACACTCCAGTCGACAAGTGGCTCAATCGGTTCAAGTGGTGGCATTGATGAATTTGATTCATTTTCTTCTTCCTCTTCAATAACATCTTCATATAGCTTCTTTTCACGGAGACCCATGTTTTCCATAACAGTATTAATATTTTCAGATGAAATAATTTTCTTTTGAGTATATTCCGGTACATCAACCTCACTTACAGAGTTTCGTCGACTCATACCAGATTTAAAGATAGTAGACACGATGCTTGGATCTGGTACAGTTGTAAAATCTGGTTTCTTTTCAATCATCTTTGGCATAAGATTTGCTCTGCAATGAGGGCATCTCACAGACTCTGTATAATCAGATGCTTGAATATTTACAAGACCAGAAAGAGCAATCACAGAAATATTATGTCCACAATCAAGACTAATTACTGGATAAGGAGCCTTTGCTCCAGAAATAGGACACTCATCCTTAAGCTCGATTTGAATATCACAAACATGAGATTCAGATTCAATTGAATCATATCCAACTGCAAGAATCTTTGTTCTAAATCCTGTGAAATGAATGATATTGTTAAAGATGTTTGACTTTTCCTTAAAAGACATAACCTTATTTTGAAGATCATTCTTCATGGTGTTAATGTCGGTTTTCATAATACCTCGTCTCTTCTGAATAGATTGTAAAGTGGTAATAAAATCAGCCTTTGACTTGATTCCATCACGTGTCATACTAATAGTATTAACATCAATATCTTCATCAATTCTATACATTTGTTGAGTGATCGGAAAGCCAAGAAGATCAACGATCACATAAGTATCATTCATTGGATTCTTGAGAATAATGTGGATGTGTGGAACACCATTAAATTTCTTAAGAATTTGCTTGTCAATTTCTGCGAGTTCATATGAGTATCTCGAACCCATATATCTTGAGATATACGAATCTACAGTGGGATAGTCGTCTCTGAATTGAGATCCTTCTGTGGTATGATAACGTCCTCGACGAGTTCTCGCAACATACGGTGTATTATCACGTGCATTGGCTTCATATGTTTGTCGGAGGCGTTCTAGTTCTTCTTCCTTACGCTTCTCAATTACTTCCTTACGACGCTTTTCACTGTCACAATTCATTGTAATATCATTAACCTTAACGATAAAATACTTTCCGAATTTTACATCTGCACTATAATCAAGCTTCTCGAGTACTTCAAAAGTATCAACAATATTCCAAAATTGTTCCTTAGAATTTTGGTAATCTTCTTCCGAATCAAAAACTGTACAATCTACATCATGATTCTGAGAGTCACCATACCCGCTTTCATCATATGTAGACAGAAACATCTTTTCAAACATTTGTCGAACAAAAGAACCATAAATCTTGCAATTAGCATTATTAAGATTCATTTCCATAAATCTAATGAAACTGTAGAGACATTCCATCTTATCTGCGAGATGAGTTGTGGAATTTTCAAACTTTTCGTTTGATTCGAGAAGTTTCTTGAGTTTACTGATCAGAACAGTATCTGTTTCTGACTTTTCCTCAAAAAGGTGAGAAATATCACTAAAACGAAGAGCCATTTGTGTTTATAATAACTTAATAATGAATTAACTATTTAATAGTATTTAATTTCAATTTTTTTATTATCCAATAATATAATGAATATAATGAATCTAATATATATAAGCTTAATAATACTATTTATTATAATTATACATAATATATTGGATAAAAAATGTAATCAAACACTAAAGTATTATGTATATGATAGTTTAATACCAGGTCCTGTAATTACTTTAATAGGGGGAACACATGGAAATGAACCATCTGGTTCATATACAATAAAACTATTATTAAATGAAATAAAAGATAAAAAAATAATATTAAAAAGAGGAAAATTAATACTAATACCTGTTCTTAATGAATGTGCATTCAAAGTAGGTATTAGATTAATACCTTTAATTGGTGATATGAATAGAAAATATCCTAAATCAATTGAAGATAAATCACAAAATAAAATAGTAAATAAAATAATACAACTTACAGATGAATCAGATATTGTGATAGATTTTCACGAAGGATGGGGATTTAATAAAATTAATAAAAATAGTTTAGGTTCTACTATTACACCAACTGAAACACAAACATCAATGATATTAGCTAAAAAAATTATTACAAATTTAAATAAAAATATTACAGATAATATAAAAAAATTTACTATTTTAACAAATAATATTCCAGATAATAATGATGGAAATTATGATTATAATGAAAGCATAGATATTAGGGGAGGATTAAGATATTATCAAAATTTAAGGAAAAAAAATTATATATTAGTTGAAACAACTGGTCAAAATAATATTCAACCAATTGAATTAAGAATATCACAGAATAAAACTATAATTGAAACAGTTTTTACTTATTATAATTTAATCTAAATACAAATAGTTTCTTATCATTATCTGTTATATTTAATATATCATTTAATTCAAGATAAATATTATTTTTAATCATATAACTACAAAAAGTATTAAAATCCATATCATTTAATTTATCTATACAAAGTTTTGATTTAATATAATTTTCTAATTTTTCTTTTAATTCATTTTGTAATTCGATATTATTATCATCATATATTATTTCACAGACATCTTTATAATCTATAATATTTTCTATATATTTATACCATTCTAAATTATCAAGAAAATTAATCGGTTTATATTTATTTATTATTCTTAATACATTTTTAATATTTTTACTTGAAATAATATATTTAAAATGATCTATTTTAAATGTGTATTTCATATCCGCAATAATTTCTAATAATTTATAATTTCCAGTAATTAATGAATACTTTATATAATTTTCTTGAATAGGTGAATTTTTTATTAAAAATGATGATAGTTCATTTGAATTAATTATGAACTGCTCTAAATCAGAAGATTTTACTTTTCCATCATATGATAATTTAAATAATTTTACTTTTTCATCAAGTGTTAAAAATGTATCTCTATAATCAAACAAAGTATTTTTTATTATATTATTAATATCTTTTTCCGACTTTATGTATTCATAAAATAACTTGATAAATTGATTTCTAAAAACATTCATACAATTATCAGTATAATAATTAATATCATAATTATGCCACCATAAATATATACAATCATATTCTGTTTTATTTTTTTTAGCTAATTTTGAATAAGAACGTAGATTTTTAATTAAATATTCCATCATATTTATATTAATTTTACTTAAATAATCTAATTCTATTTCCTTATTTTTAAACATTTTTTTACACATTTTTTTTAAAGATTCATAACCACTATCAGTTTTTGTATATAAATTTAATAAATTTTCATAGTTTATCTCTCCATTATTATGTAAATCATTGCGTACTCTAGCACTTATATCTATATATTTATTATAAATATTAATTAAAAAATTTAATAATAATAGTTTTATTTTATATGTTGTATCTAATTTTATATTTTTAAATATGAAAGAATTTAAGTTATCAATATTAAAATTATAATAAACACAACTACAATAATTACAAATAAAATTAATTTCATTATCTATTATTAAATTTATTAGTTTATTATAATCTGGTTTTTCAAATAATTCATCTAATATATTTTTTATTGAATTTATATTATTCTTTATATATGTTGATGAAGCTATGTTTTCATATGTAATATTTTCAATTAAATCAAAATAGTTATATTGTAGTGTTTTTAAAATTTCATTATATGAATTATTTATTTTAAATTTTTTTTCTATTAAATGATCGAAAAAAATTTTATTATGACTACCTTTTAATAATGTAATAACACATTTTTCACAAAATTTATTAAATTTTTTATAAATAATGTCAAAAATTTCTATGCAAAAATCTATAACAATATCTGTAGCAATATCATAATTATCATTATCATTATCATCATCATTGTTATCTTTTATATTTTTATACATTTCACTTGTAATATGATTTATATATTTTTGATAATATTTTTTATTAATAAACAGATCAATTAAAGCTTTACATTTTGAGTAATTTATGTATTCATTATCTAATAAAGTTAAAAAGTTTTTTTTTAATTTATCAAAATTATTTTTTTTAATAAATGTAAAAAATCTATGTCCTTTAAAATTACTGATAAATTTATTATAATTTTTAATAAAATCTAATTCTTTTTTTGATTTCTTTTTAGGACTTGTTGTCTTTTTACCTACCATTATAAATAAATAAATATATGTTTTTATTCTTAATTAAATATATAATATTTTTTTATAATATAAATATAGTTATGAATTATTATAAAATTCATTTGTATTTTGAAACAAAAAATACATTATATGACCCTATTCAATCACAATGGATAAAATGTTCTGGAACATTATATCTTCCATTATTATATAGTCAATTACAAAAAATAATAACACATATAAATCAGAATAATTTCTCAAATACTTTTGAAAGATTAATTATATTAAATACAGAACAAATAAATTATCAGATGTATCAGTTTTTAGTATTACTTGTTGATAAAAATAATTATATTATTCAAAATGAATATCTTCCATTATTTTATATAATTCAATATATTGAAAATTTGATTTGATTTGATTTAATTTGATTGATATGAAATAATATTATTAATTATAAATTTTTTATCCGTATCATATTCTTTTGATTTAATTTGAATTGTTTTTTTATACAAGTTTATTTTATTTATTTTAAGATTAGTTTCAAGATTATTATAAAAATTTTTAAATGTTTTAAACTTTCTCATAATCTTATAAAGTATGAATTTTAATCTATACGATATTTTTACTAATTCTCCTTCAATTGTATTAATAAGTATATCTTTTTTATCAAATTTAATTGTAGACATATCCAATAATTTTATTGAATACATTTCATTGAATGGATTTAATTCGTACTCATTAAATTTTTTTAAATTTTTATCAAAATATTTTGGATTAATTTTATTAATAATAATAAAAAATATTCTATATATAGTACCTTTATTTACAAGATCATAATAAACACTTTCATCCAAATTTTTAATTTTAATTAATCCAGATGATTCTTCGAATAATTCTCTAATTGCTGTTTTTTTTACATTATTTAAATTAGATTTATCAGTTTCTTCTATTTTACCACCTGCATCTGATGCCATATTATTTCGATCAATAAATGTAATAATATATATCTTATTTTGTTTTATAAAAATTGGTACAATCCCCGAACCACTAAACATCATATATGATATAATGATATTAAAAAAACTGAAATTAAATCTATTTAACCTCAATTTTTATACTATATATATAAATATATATAATGACTGATTTTGCTAGAGTTTGTGATTTTAATAAATGTTTCGATTTCCCAATTCACAATAATATGAATGATGATAAATGTAGAAAATTACGTATCGATTTAATTGAAGAAGAACTAAATGAACTTAAAGAAGCGTTTAAAAATAATGATGAAATTGAACAACAAGATGCATGTATTGATATATTATATGTAGCATATGGTATGGCATATACTTATAATATTAATTCAGATTATGTTATGTTCACTAGATATTTAATTTTTAAAAATGACACATTATTTAAATCATGTGCTTACAATGTATATGATAAAGAAACAATGTTAAATATTATTTTTGAAACTTTTGAAAAGCTAAAAGAAGCTACAAATAATAAAGATTTTAATGGAGTAGTTGATCATCTTCATCAACTAATATACGAAGTATATAATTATCAAGTAATTGGTACTTATGATTCTGATAAAAATTTTACAATTGTACATAATTCTAATATGTCTAAACTCTGCAAAACAAAAGCAGAAGCAGAAGCAACTGTTAAAGATTATCAACAAAAATATAATAATGGCACATCTCCATATGATAGTCCATATTATTATAAACTAGATAATGGATATTATGTAGTAAAAAATAAATCAACCGGTAAGGCACTAAAATCTATTAATTATACTCCAGTAAAATTATAATATAATATATACAAGTATGGAAACTTACTCTAAAATATTTTATAAAAAATATTTATTTTATTTAATAAGTCCTTCGAGAAATACAAGAAATTATGTAACTAAAAAAAATTATTATATAAAATCACCTTTATCACGATGTATGAATTCACCATATGATTTATCAGATTCCACTTATTCTGTTTCAACAGATTCTGTTTCAACTGATTCTGTTTCAACTGATTCTGTTTCAACAGATTCATTTGATTCTATTTTATATGATGATGATGATTTTATTTATTTAGAATAAAATATATTTAATAAATAAAAATAGAAAAGCCAATCTTCTTAGTTGATTCAGATTCATTGGGTTCTGTCTCATAAAATAGTTCTGCTTTAATTTGACTGAATGGATTAACATCACATTCAAGTCGTTCCTTCATATAATCAATATTATGTTGAACAATACCAATTTCATCAAATTCGATTTCAATTGAAATCTTATTCCAAACATGAAGTCCCATTGCTTTTCTTGTTTGTTGGATTTGAGATAAGAACTTTTTCAGATTAAACTTATTCTCAATTTCTTTATCATATGTAAAATCAATCTTTACCATAATATCCTTATCAAAAAAGTCATTATCAGAAAACACCGGTTCAAGTTTATATTCATCTTCGTTAATTGTGATCTCACTATTTTCAATAATAATTTGTTTCTTATTTTTATCATCAAATCTCACTTTTTCAAGTTCTGATTGAATTTTTTTAATTTGACTCTTATATTTCTTACCAAGAATCTTCAGTTCTGGAATTACTTTATATTTAATATTTTCGGAAAGTTTCTTATATGAAATATCAATAATATTCAATTCTGTTTGGATCAGATCGATCGTATCTGAAATTCTCTTAATATCTGTATCAGAATCCGTGTAAATTGTACAGGACTTAATTGGTGTCTTTGACGATGTATGATTCTTTGTACCCATTCTTGCAAATCTCACAAGTCGCGAGATTCTCTGTAAAAGATCGAAGGTGTCAATATATTCATCATATTCGGGAAACTGTTCAAATTCATACTCGTATTTTAGAATATATTTTTCTACCTTATTTAGCTGTTCAAGTTTAACTCTAATTTCCTCTGACACAAATGGTGCGAATGGTGCGAGCATTTTAATAAAATTCATAAGTACCCAGTTCAAAACAGAAGTTGATTGAATCCATTCTTCGTTTCCACACTTACCCTTAAAGCGGTCTCTATTGAATTTGAGGTACCAATTTCTGATATTTTCAATCTGAGAAATAATCTTTCTAACAGCCATTGTAATTTCATAAGAGTTCATCATTCGAATAACATCAAATGCAGTGTTCGAGATATCTTTCATAATCCATCGATCCATTGCATTAGTAGCATTTTTATAAGCATCAAAATCAAATTCAATTCCATTCAATTTCATATTATGAGTATGTTCAAGCAAAAAGTCAGAAGCATTCGAAAACCCATACAAAAGTTGTTTCAATTCATTCAGATCGGCCTCCTTAAATGCAAATGATTCTGCATGTGATAGAGGAGATTGAAGTAGATAGAGACGAATTGAATCAGCACCATACTTATCAATTAGAATATTCGGATCAATAAAATTTCCGTCTTTCTTAGAAATCTTCTTTCCGTTTTCTCCAAGTACATGACCAACTACCATAATATTGTCTGCTGGTTTCTTATCAAAGAGAGCTGTACTTAAAATGAGTAGTGTATAAAACCATCCTCTTGTTTGGTCAATACCTTCAACAATAAATTCACTGAGAGATTTTTTTGAGTCAATTGTTTCCTTATTTTCAAATGGATAATGATGTTGGGCAAATGGTACACAACCACTTTCAAACCAGCAATCAAATACATCGTTTACTCTCTTGTAGAGTTCTCCCTCATATTCAAATTCAATATTATTTACAATCTCGGGATGCAAATCAGTTACACGAATATTAGAATACTTATAAAGAGTTTCGATAGAATCAATCACAATAATTTTCTTTGATGGAGAAATCCAAACAGGAATAGGTGTTCCAAAATAACGACTTCTAGATACACACCAATCTCTTCCACCCTCAAGCCATTGATTAAAACGTCCACTCCCAACGGATGAAGGATACCAATTAATCTCATTATTCATTTGAATCAGTCTTTCTTTGATCGATTTGACATCTACATAAAAACTTTCACATACTCTATAAATCAGAGGAGTTTCAGTTCTGTAGCAATAAGGATATTGGTGTGTGATTGTTTGAAGCTTAATTGACTTTCCAGATTCCCTTAGAAAATTCATAATTTGTTCATTTGCATCAAATACAAGCATACCCTCATAATCAGGAATCATATTGGTAAATTTGCAATTCTCATCGATCGGATTAAGTGAACGAATCTTTTCGATCGTTACAATCTTCTTATCAATAGAAACTCTATAATCATCCTCACCAAAGGTGGGAGCAATATGAACAATGCTAGTTCCACTACCTTCAGATGCCTGAACATAATCATCCTCGACTACTTGAAAATAAGTCTCATTCTGATAATAGTTGAATAGTGGTTCGTAACGAATCCCGACTAATTCAGAACCCTTTACGGTCTTAATAATCTCCTTCAATTTAATTCCAGCATTCTTATGTGTGTCCTTTCCAACAATATAAATATCCCCACTTTCAGAAAGAATATATTGATAATCAAGATTCTTATTTACACACAGTGCGAGATTTGTAGGCAATGTCCATGGAGTAGTAGTCCATGCAACCAAATATGTATTTGTTTGAGAAGAAATTTTAAATCTCACATATAGTGTCTTTGTTTGAACATTCTTATAATTTTGCGATTCCTCGGAGTTTGAAAGAGGAGACTGGAGTGGATAGGAATATGCAACTACCTTATATCCTCTATAAACCATATTCTTCTTATAAAGCTCAGAGAATGCCCACCAAATACTTTCCATAAATTCAGGATCCATTGTCTTATAAACTTCATCGAAATTTGCCAATCTACCAATTCTGTTATAAATTGGTTCCCAATCTTTCTCAAACTTTTTGATTGTTTCCTTGCAAAAATCATTAAATCGTTGAATTCCGATCTTCTCTAGATCTTCATTCGAATTAATTTGGAGCTCTTTGTTTGCAATACTTTCAATGGGAACACCATGACAATCATATCCAAGTTTGTTATTACATTTGAATCCTCTCATACTCTTATAATTTAGAATAGAGCTCTTAATAGAGCCAATTGCAAGATGTCCCATATGCAACTTTCCAGTTACAAAGGGAGGACCATCCATAAAATCGAAAGTCTCGCCATTACGCGACTCATCATAAATATTGTGCATATTAGACATTTGTATTATAATATTATAACTATGTATAATATTAAGTATAATTATATTTCAATTTTTTTACTATTTTTTTATGATTTTTTACCTATTTAATATATATAATAATATGAATAATTCGACTGATTCGATAAATCCAATAAATGAATTAATTGATGAGATTGCATCTATATTAAAACTTGAAAAGGATAAAAAGAAGATAACTCCTATTAATTCTATAAAAATTGTGAAGGATATATTATCAGATGATTCAATAATAAGGAATAAATTTAATATTTATAAAGAAAAATTAAAAAATGATGAAAAATTTGAAAAATTATATTCAACAGTTATGAATCCTAAATTTAAAGAACAAATTATACTTGGAAATAATCATTATGACAATCATTTATTAAATATATTTTTCATATTAAATAATCCATATTTATTTCATTTAGAAATTTTTGATATAATCTATACAAATAAAAATGAACTACATTCTATAGGGGGAATTGTAAAAACTTCTTGGAATTATATATTGAAATCACACTTGAGAAATTTTTTTAATTCTACATTAATAGATAAATGGATAAAAACAACAGATTTTAAAATGTTAAAAAAAGAAGATATTGGAAAAAATGAAAAAATAAAAAATATAGATGAAACATATAAAAAATATTCAGAAATATTTACAATATTTAACGAGGTAAATTTAGAAATAAGAACGTTCATTAAAAAGATTTTACAAAAACAGATAACAACTACTCAACATCCTGGGTCTACAAATTTAAAATCTGAATATTATTTATTTTTTCAAAAATCATATACAGGGTTGACTTTATCAAATAAAAATTTATTGCAATTAACAAATTTTGCATACAAAGAACTAGATAGATTATGTGAAGAAATGAAAAAAATAGTAAATAATTTATATGCAGAAACAAAAGATATGACATTTATAGAATTAATTACATTTTTACAGACATCTGAAAAATTTAAATATAAATCAGTTGAAGATTATATTGATTCACATAAAGATATAATGATTAAGATGGAGGAATTTTTTATCAAGTCAAAAGGAATTACACAATATATAAAACCAGAATTAACAATTTTAAATGATGCTAATTTAGGTGGAGCATATTGGGCATACGATACATTTTATTTAAATACTGCTTCATGGAAAGATATAAATAATTATCAGGCAAAAGTTTTAACACTTCACGAGGGTATACCAGGTCATCACACTCAAGTTTCATATCAAGTTCATAGTGAACCAGATGGATATGATATTTTATATGAATGGTTTGGAACAACAAGTGGATTTCATGAAGGATGGGCATTATTTACTGAAAAACTATCTCCATCATATACAGATATGGAAAGAGTAGGGCAAATTCAGTATGAAATGTTACGTACAATAAGAATAATTGTTGATATATCTATACATGCTGGTGGAATTAATTTAATTGAGATAAAGAAATTTATGAAAAAATATCTAGCAGTTCCAGAATCATCAATAGAATCAGAAATGTATAGATATGTTGTATTACCAGGTCAAGCTCTTGGTTATAAGATAGGTGAAACAATATTTAAATATATTCATAATAACATTTTACAACTAACATCCTATCTTTCAGATAAATCAATTGAGTTTTATAAGGAAACAATATATTCAAAATCAATGCCTTTAGATTTATTATTAGAAAAATATAATTTAACATTAGAACAAGTTTTGAATTAAATTAAAATCGATCAATAACATCATAAATTATACCATCTGAATTATATATTAAATTTTCTTTTTTTGTATCAAACTTAATTTTAATACTAAATTTTTCTTTATTTACTGTATTATTTACTGTATTATTTACTGTATTATTTACTGTATTATTTACTGTATTATTTACTGTATTATTTACTGTGTTATCCATTGTATTATCATTTATAACAGAATTAGTACTTAAATAATTTTTATTAAAATTATCACATGTTTCTTTTACAACATTTTTTAAGAAAATAAAATCTGATTCAAAATATTCATTGCCGAGTTTTTTATTTAAATCAGAATGATTACGATTACAATTTATTATACCTTCAGTTGTTTTACATTTTTTCATTACTTCTCTCTCACATAATTTTGCATCTCTAACATTTATAGAAAATAAAAGTTTAGTATTTTTAGGATATCCTTTTAATCTGTTTATAGCTCCTCTTCTTGTCATACCAACTTTATAAATATTTTCATTACATCTTGAATGTTCTGGTAATTGAACAATATAAATTTCTTGATTCAAATCAATCTGATTCGAATTAGGATTCAAATTTAATTGTATCATATTATTTGTTAAATTTTCGATCATATTATCTATTTGATTAATTTGAATTGTTGGAACTGTTGGAACTGTTAGAACTGTTGGAACTGTTGGAACTGTGATATTATTTTTTTTATGTATACCACAATATATTCCATTTTTAGCATTGTTGGTACATTGAGTATTTGCTTTTGTACGTAAAATAGCAACACATCTGTTCATTTTATATATTTATATATATAGACGTTTATATTATAAATAAAGTAAAGTATCAATTTTTTTACTTCTATAAGGAAAAAAAATAATGAATTTAAGATTAAGATGAATCAATTTTTTTACTTCTATAAGGAAAAAAAATAATGAATT
>JACCED010805605.1_pt1 | contig 13626 bp, 14 predicted proteins | sample 7455021 | NCBI WGS metagenome assembly JACCED01 (sample SAMN15323456, study PRJNA562643) | freshwater metagenome | isolation source: river surface water | place: USA:Blue River Watershed | collected 2017-08-19 | reverse complement strand
GGTCGCTGGCCCTGGGCTTGGGTCTGGGCTGGTTCCTGCACCGGTTTGGCCTGCCGGGCGTGGACGGCACGGTGCGCTCTCTCCGTGCCACCAGCTATTTTTCCGGGACGATCGGTGGGGCGTCGGAGATGACCCTGCTGTCGGAGCGTGAGGGCGCCCGATCCGACCTGGTCGCAGGCGCACACAGCCTGCGGATGCTGGTGGTCACCGTGTGCATTCCCTTTGGCTTCACCTGGGCTGGGTTGCACGGGATGGACGCCACCGTGCCCGGCATGCGCGAGGTGCGCTGGCCGGAGCTGGCTGTGCTGCTCGGGGCCAGCGCTTTGGGCTGCCTGGTCATCAGGGCGCTGGGCTGGGTCAACCCCTGGTTCATTGGTGCCCTGGGGACCAGCATGGCACTGTCGGCATCCGGTATCCAGCTCTCGGCCATGCCACCCGAACTCTCCAGTGCCGCCCAGCTTGTGATCGGTATCAGCCTGGGGATTCGTTTCCGCCGGGAATTCCTGGGCCAGGCCCCGCGATGGATTGCGGTGGCTGTCCTGGGCACCGTCCTGTCGATCGCCGTTTCCGTCGGCTTTTCCTGGGCGATGGTCCAGCTAACCGGCCTCAATCTGGGAACCCTGATCCTGGGCACCGCCCCCGGCGGTATCGCAGAGATGGCGATCACCGCCAAGGTACTTCAGCTGGGTGTGCCCCTGGTCACTGCCTTCCAGGTTTGCCGCCTGATCGCGGTGCTGCTGATCGCGGCCCCGCTTTACCGCTGGCTCTACCGCGACGAGATCAGTGCCTGACCAGCGGGTTCTGGGCTAACTCGGCGTAGCGCCCGAGCATATCCTCGACCTCTTCCTGGGTCGGGGTCTGGCGTTGCCAGGCCAGGATCTGGCGCTGAAACACCTCGGCCCAGCTGCCGTCGAGATAGACCTCTTTGTTGACGCGCTTGTCGACGATCTCGAAGCCGTGACGGGCGACGTCTGGTTCCTGCTCGCCTTCCGCCGCCTGATTGGCCAGCATGTGGACGACCACGAAGCTCTCGGAGTCATAAAGCATGTGCATGTACCGCTCCTCCTTCCTGCATGGTAACTGGCGTTGCCGGATCGGTTTTCAAGAGACCGGCCGCGTTTACGCCTTTTCCCGGCACCAGCGTGGTCGGCGGCGCCGCTAGGGGCGGTAGTCGCCGATCCAGCGCTGCTCCAGCCAGTCGCCATTGTCTTGCGCCAGACGCCACTGGAGAGGCAGGTAGTCCAGGTCCGGCGCCAGCCAGAGCTCGATGTCGAGGTCATGGGGCCCTTCCGGCCGCCGGCGCAGGTGCAGCGTCTCTCGATGGCCGCCCGGGCCCGGCAGCCTGGCCGTGCCCTCATAGCGGAAGCGCCAGGTGCCCCCGGCGCGGGCGGTGGCGACGGGAAAATCCAGCGTCTCTCCCTCCCGCAGCGGACGACCGAGCCCCGCCACCCGAGCGGCAAGTTGGAGGACAACGCTCAGCCGGTCCTGCGCGCCTGCGGGCAGCTCGGCGTCCGGCTGGTTGCCACTGAAGCGGACGCGGGAGCCGCCCTCGCGGCCCACGCCCTCCCGTGCTGGCGCGGCGGGGCCAGGCCCTGCGGTCGGCTCAAAATGCGCCGCCAGCTCCCCCCGGCCCAGGCTGCGGTCGCTGAAGCGGTCGGGCGTGAGACCCTCGGCGGTCAGTTGGCCGCTGCTGCTCATTTCGCGCAGCCCGCTTGCCCAGCGTTGTCGCAAATGCGCCTCGTACTGCTGGCCGTCATGCCGCCAGCCGAGCTCGGCCTCGCCCTCGAGGGGCTGACCGCGCGATTGCCCACTCAGCGCATAGGCCAAGGTCTGCGCTGGCGGGATGCGCAAGTTGCTTGCCCGCCATCCGAGGCCGTCGCCATCCGCCCCGATCCCGGCCTCGGGCAGGGAGGCCGCCGCGGCGGCCAGAGGCGCAGGCGCAGTAGCAGCGGCAGCAGGGGCGGGGGCAGGGGCAGTAGCATCAGCAGCAGATCCGCGGCGTGCGGGCGAGTACGTTGTCGACGCTTCGGTCAGCCGGGAGGGCAGCGCGAGCGCGCCACCCGCAACAGTCGCCGGCCGGTGCGTGGATTCGTCCTGCGCAGGTCGCAGCAGCGCGAAAACGGGCCGTGCCGTGCCCCACTGGCCAGCCGGCAGGCGACCCAGCGACCCGGGGCCCAGCATCAGCAGCAGATGCGCGGTCAGGACCAGGGCCGCCATCGCAGCGAGCCATGGGCCGGGCGGACCGGTCACAGGGGCGCGGGGCTGGCTAAAATTTCGACTCGTCAAAACGCAGCACTTAAGCGGAGGCGGGTGGCCGCAAGGCTACGTCTCGCCCCGGCTGCAAACACCCCATGAAGCTTGCAACCTACAAGGACGGCTCGCGCGATGGCCAGCTCGTCGTCGTGTCCCGTGACCTGGCCACCGCCCACTACGCCACCGGCATTGCCGGCCGGCTGCAGCAAGCGCTCGACGACTGGAACTTCATTGCGCCGCAACTGCAGGACCTGTACGACGCCCTCAACCAGGGCCGGGCCCGGTATGCCTTCCCCTTCGATCCGCAGCGCTGCATGGCGCCGCTACCGCGCACCGGCCAGTGGGCCGACGGCTCGGCCTACCTCCACCACATCGAGCTGGTCCGACGCGCCCGCGGCGCGCCGCTGCCGGAGGACATGGCCAGCGTGCCCTGCCTCTATCAACTGCCCAGTGACGCCTTCCTCGGCCCTTGCGACGATCTGGCAGTCGAGCTTGAAGACCTGGGCCTGGACTTCGAGGCCGAGGTCGTCGTGGTCACTGGCGATGTGGCACGCGGCGCCTCGCCCGAGCAGGGCCTAGACAGCGTCCGCCTGCTCATGCTGGCCAACGACATGACCTTGCGCGAGCTGGTGCCGGTGGAAGTAGCCAAGGGTTATGGCTTTTGCCAAGCCAAGCCCGCCACCGCCTTCAGCCCCGTGGCGGTGACGCCCGACGAGCTTGGCGAGGCCTGGGCCGAAGGCCGGGTACACCTGCCGCTGTCGGTGACCTGGAACGGGCGCAAGGTGGGCATGAATGATGCCGGCACCGACATGGCCTTCCACTTCGGCCAGCTGATCGCCCACCTGTGCGGCACCCGGCCGGTGCAGGCCGGTACCCTGGTCGGCTCCGGCTCGGTGAGCAATGCGCCTACCGAGGGCCCGGGCGGTCAGCCCGAGTGGCCACGCGGCTACAGCTGCATCGCGGAAAAGCGCGCGATGGAGACCTTGCAGGACGGCCAACCCAGCACCGGTTACATGAAGTTTGGCGACCAGATCCGCATCGAAATGAAGGGTCGGGACGGCCAGAGCGTCTTTGGCGCGATCGAGCAAAAGGTCGTGCAGGCTCGGGTCGACTGACAAGCCCTCCTACAGTCGCAGCCAAGGCGTGCCCGACTCCTGCGCCTGCGCCTGCCGCAGGGCCGACAGGAAGCTCTCGCACCACCAGTGCACATCGTGGGCTTTGCAGCTGGCCAGTAGCGCCTCGTGGCGGGCGCGCCGCTCCTCCAGCGGCATCTGCAGCGCCAGATGGATGGCGTCGGCCGTGCCCTCGGTGTCGTAGGGATTGACCAGCAGGGCTTGCTGCAACTGTTCGGCGGCGCCGGCGAAGCGGGAAAGAATCAGCACGCCCGGGTCCTCTGCGTCCTGCGACACGATGAACTCCTTGGCGACCAGGTTCATGCCATCGCGCAGGGGGGTCACCAGCGCCACTCTGGAGGCGCGAAACAAGCCCGGCAGGCGTGGCCGGGCGACCGTGCGGTGGATGTAGCGCACCGGCATCCACTCCAGGTCGCCGAAGTTCCCATTGATCGAGCCGCACAGGCTCTCAAGCTCGTGAAGGATGTCGCCGTAAGCGCTGACATCCTCCCGGCTGGGAGAGGCAATCTGCACCAGGGTGGCGTTGCGGTGCGTTTCCGGGTGCCGTTGCAGCAGATGGCGGAAGGCCCGCATGCGATGCGGCAAGCCTTTGGAGTAGTCGAGCCGGTCCACCCCCACCATCAGCATGCGGCGCGAGTATTCGCGTCGCATCCGCGCGTGCATGTCGCGTGCCTCGGGGGCCTTGGCCAGCGCCTCCAGCTCTTCGACGTCGATGCCGATCGGCCAGGCGCCCGAGTGCAGGGTGCGGTTGAAGACGCGCCAGCGGCCCTCCCCGTGGGACTGTGCCTTGGCCTCGCGCTCGATGTATCCGCAAAAGTGCTGGTGGTCGGTCTCGCTCTGGAAGCCCACCACGTCGAAGGCGCACAGGCTGCGCACAAGCCAGTCGTGGCCCGGGATGGCCGCCAGGATCATGGGCGGCGGCAGCGGAATGTGAAGAAAAAAGCCGATACGTTGCTGGCAGCCCAGCGCGCGTAGCTCGCTGGCCAGGGGTATGAGGTGGTAGTCGTGGACCCACACCAGGTCGTCGGGCTTGAGCAGGGGTGCCAGCACTCGGGCAAAGAGCTGATTCACTCTCCGGTAGCCCTCGATGTAGCCGGCATCGAAGTCGGCCAGGTCCAGACGGTAATGAAAAACGGGCCAGAGCACGCCGTTCGCATAGCCCAGGTAGTAGGCGCGGTGGTCTTCGGCGCTCAGATCCACGGTCACCAGCTTCACCGGCCCGGCCTGGTGCCGGTGTGACTTGCCCTCGCCGGGGCGGCCGCCATCGGCCGCAGCGATCACCTTCCCGCTCCAGCCGAACCACATGCCCCCGGTGGCTTGCAGCACCTCGGACAGGGCGACCGCCAGGCCGCCGGCGGCGGTGCGGCGCGGGTCGGCCACCCGGTTGGACACCACCACCAGGCGCGGCATCAGATCACCGAGTCCCAGCGCGCCGACAGGCGCACCGCGGCGTTGATGAGGCCCACCATGGAGTAGGTCTGCGGAAAATTGCCCCACATCTCGCCGGTGGCGGCATGCGTGTCCTCGGACAGCAGGCCCAGCGGGTTACGCGCGGCCAGCATCATCTCGAAGATCTCCCGCGCCTCTTCGCGCCGGCCGATGCGCGCTAGCGCGTCAATGCGCCAGAAGGTGCAGATATTGAAGGCCGTGGCGGGCCGGCCGAAGTCGTCGGGCGCCTCGTAACGCCGCATGAAGGGACCATCGCACAGCGAGCGCTCGAGCGCCTGCACCGTCGAGAGAAATCGCGGGTCGCAAGGGTCGATGAAGCCCACTTCTGTCATCAGCAGCACGCTGGCGTCAAGATCCTCACCGCCGAAGCTCTCGACGAATGCCTGGCGGCGCTCGCTCCAGGCATCGCGCAGGATGCGTGCGCGGATGGTGTCGGCCCGTCCGCGCCAGACCGCGTTGCGCGTGGGCAGGCCCAGGCTGTGGGCCACCTTGGCAAGGCGGTCGCACGCCGCCCAGCACATGAGGGACGAGGAGGTATGCACCCGCGCCCGGGTGCGCAGCTCCCACATGCCCGCATCGGGCTGGTCGTGCACGCGAAAGGCCTGCTCCCCGACCGCCTCCAGGTGGGTGAACTCTGGCCGGCCGGCGCGATGCAGCAAGCGGTGGTCGTGGAAGGCCTGCGAGGCGCCCAAAATGATGTTGCCGTAGACGTCATGCTGGAAGTGCTCGGCGGCTTGGTTGCCCACACGCACCGGCCCCATGCCCCGATAGCCAGGCAAGTGGGTCATGACCGACTCGGGCAGGTGCGTCTCCTGCCCAATGCCGTACAGGGGCTGGATATGGCCACCGCGCGAGCGCACCACCACGTTGTTCAGCCAGCGCAGGTAGTCCTCCATCGTGGCCACCTCGGAGATGCCGTTGAGGGCCCGCACCACGAAGAAGGCGTCTCGCAGCCAGCAAAAGCGGTAGTCCCAGTTGCGCCCGCTGTCAGGTGCCTCGGGGATGCTGGTGGTCATCGCGGCCACGATCGCGCCGGTGTCCTCGAACAGCGAGAGCTTGAGCGTGATCGCTGCGCGGATCACCGCGTCCTGCCAGTCGAGCGGTACCGCCAGCGCGCGCGACCAAGCCTTCCAGTGGGCCACCGTCTCCTGCTCGAAGCCACGCGCGGTGTCCTCGATACCCGAGAGCAGGGTCTCATCGGGGCCGAGGATGAAGTTGATGGGCCGGTCGGCCACGAACCAGGACTCGGCCAGCAGGTAGGACAGCGGCGCGTCGCAATTGAGGCGCAACGCCGTGTGCTGGCCGACATACCGGATGTGGGTGCTGCCCAGGGTGGTGAGTGGAACGATGCGGCCCCAGTCGAAGCGCGGACGCAGACGCACCCGGATCCGGGGGGAGCCGCCCAGCACCTGCAGCCGGCGAATCAGGGTCAGCGGCCGGAACATCCGGTTGCGGTGCTTGAAGCGCGGCGCCAGGTCCGTGATTTCCACACCCTGCCCGAGGCGGTCGTAGAGACGGGTGCGAAGCACGGCGGTGTTGGGCTCATAGGCCTGTTCACTGCGATCGAAGTCCTCCAGGTCGATCGCCCAGAAAGCGCCGCTTTCGCTCGGGTCGATCAAGGCATTGAAGACCGGGTCGCCGTCAAAACGCGGGAGGCAGCACCAGACGATGCGGGCTCTTTCGTCGATCAGGGCGCTGTAGGCACAGTTACCGATCACGCCCACGTTCAGCGAGGCTGGCGGCTCCGGTGGTGCCGACGCGGCCACGAGCAGGATAGGCGCCGAAGTTGGCACTGCCAGTGGTGCGGGTGTTGTCTCCGATGCCTGTGCCTGCAGACCGCCTGTCTGTGCCTGTCGCTCCCCTTCGGTGGCGGCGCTCATGCCGCCACCCGGGCCAGGGCCCGTTCCATCTCGTCGCGCATGGACGCTGGATTGGCCAGCCGCTGACGGGCGGCGGTGGGGCCTTCGCCAACTTTCACCCCCAGCCCGCCGCGTTCCTGGACGGCCTTGAATCCTGCCTCGTCGGTGAAGTCATCGCCGATGAAGACGGGCCGGCGACCGGTGAAGGGTGGCTCCTGAAGAAAGGCCTCGATAGCCCGGCCCTTGCTGGCGGTGGCCGGCTTGGCCTCTACCACCATCTTCCCGCGCAGCAGCGCCAGCCCCGGGCTGCGGGCGACCGCGGCGGTCAAGGTCTCCAGGCACAGCGTCTCCAACGCAGGCGCCTGCCTGTAGTGCAAGGCCAGGGAACCCCGCTTGGGCTCCAGACGCAGTGCGGGATGGGCCCGGGCCAGGGCGGCAGCGGCCTCCTCCACCGGGTCCAGTGGCGACACCGGCTGCCAAGCAACGCTGCCGTCGGCCCGCCGCCGTTCGGCGCCGTGCACGCCGGCCACGCACAACACCAGCGGGTCGAGGAAGCGGTCGATTTGCGCGATCGGCCGACCGCTCACGACAGCGACCGCGCCACCCAGGCGGGATTTGAGTTGCACCAGGGTATGGACCAGCCCTGGTGGCATCACCACCGACTCGGGGTGCGCCGCCAACTCGACCAGCGTGCCATCGAAATCCAGGAACAGCGCGCAATTTGGGCAGAGGAAGTCGGCGAAATTCATGGCGGCCGACCGTAGCAAGCTGCCGCGCTGGGGTCAGGGCCTTTACAACCCCAGGGTATGTAGGCGGAGGTCGACGGGAGCGGGTCGACCCGCTCCCTGCTCAGTCGGCCAGTGCGGCGGCCGCTCAGGCCCTCAGCGGGCCAGCGCGCTCCTCGATAGCGCTTCGCAGGCCGCCGAGCAGCCCCAGGAGGAACATCGCCTCCGCGACCACGAACAGGGGGCCGATCAGCAGGCTGGCGATGTCGTCGAAGAAGGCCGGCTTGCGTCCCTCGTAGACATGGCCGATGAACTGGATGACCCACCCAATGAAGAAGCCACCGACGCCGATCGCGCTCCAGAGGGGTGTGGGCAAGGTGGCGCTCCACACGCCCAACCACAGCGCAAGCGCGAACAGCGCGGTCATGACCAGGGCAAAGAAAAGGTCGAGCGCAAAGTAATAAGCCAGGGCCAGCCCCGTCAACACGATCGCTGGCGACAGCGGCAAACCCGCCAAGTTGAATGTCGGCCGCGACAGCAACACCACGATGCCCAGCACGATCAGGGGAATACCGACGAAATGGGTGGCGACGTTGCGGCGGTCCCGGTGGTAGCTTGCGTAGTTGGCCAGATGGTCGGTGAGCGTCTTCACGGGCGGTCTCCTGAAGTGCCCGGTGATGGACGCCGGACTGTCCTGAATGATCAGGATGACGAACATCGGCGTCAAGACCCGTGCATGGATGGCTTGCCCTAGGGCTTCTGCCTTCTGTCCGATAATCAGGTGATGTCCATCCCCCGCCGCCTGATGACGCAAGCCCGCTTCGTGCTGGCGGTCTTCCTGCTCTCGCTGGGCCTGGCCATGGCCTCGCCGGCCCTGAAACCCGTCTCTCTGGAGATGGTTTGCGCCGGTGGGGTGATGCAGTTGGTCGAGCGCGTCGACGAGGGCGCGGCCCCGCAGCCCCGCAGCCTGCTCGATTGCCCGCTGTGCGCGCCTGCCGGCGCCCCGCCTGCCGCGCTGCCCACGCTGCTTCCACAGCCCGACCTGCCGGCGTCCCGGCCTGCTTTTGCATCCGCCGCGGTGGCGGCGCTGCGCAGCGACGCGCCACCACCCGCGCGCGGACCTCCTTCTCACTCTCGCTTGGCCTGAAGCGGTCGCGGCGCATAGGCGTCACCGGCCGTTCCGTCTTTGTCCTTGAACCGGTGGTCGCCGGCTGCGTGAAAAGTTGCCGCTTATGCGCGGTGACATGGCCCGCAGGGCGCCGCCTCCGAGAGAAAAAACCTATGTTGAATGTTTCCTTGGCCGCGCGCCTGCGCAAGCCTTTTTTGTCCCTGTCCCTGTTGACCGCCTTCGCCGCGCCCGTCTGGGCCCATGTGTCTCTGGAGTGGCCCGCCGCCTTTGCCGGGAGTGGCTACAAGGCGAGCTTCCAGATCGGCCACGGCTGCGACGGATCGCCCACCCGAGAGGTGAGTGTCGAGATCCCGGCCGGCGTACGTGGCGTCAAGCCAATGCCGCGGCCCGGCTGGAGCCTGTCCATCGAGCGGGCGCCCTTGCCCCAGCCCGAGACCTCCCACGGCCGCACCGTGACCGACGAGGTCAGCCGCGTGACCTGGACCGCCAGCACGCCCCAGGACATGCTGCTCGACGCGCATTACGGCGAGTTTGTCTTGCGTGCCACGCTGCCCAAGCGAGAAGGCGTCCTTTATTGGCCAGTGCGCCAGGCCTGCGCGCAGGGTCGCCATGACTGGGTTCAGCGCCCCGGCGCCGGTGGCGATGCCCGTGGCCTGACCTCGCCCGCCCCTCGCCTTGACCTGATGCCAGCCGCCGGCGGGGCACATGCCCATTGATTGGCAGCCTCGTCCGTTCGGACGCGTATCCGGCCTGAATCGGCCCGCCACTGGCGTCCTGCCGGGTCGATGCCCTCCCCACTTTGAAATGGAACACCCAACCATGACCGATTGCAAGAACCTCCCTGCCGCCGTTGCCCGACTGCGGCGCCTTTTCCTCTGTGTTGCTCTGGTGCTTCCACTGGCGCCGGGGGCTTCCGCCCTGGCCCAGGGCACTGCGCTCAAGATCGAGGGCGCCTGGGTCCGCGCGAGCGTGCCAGGCCAAAGCGGCACCGGCGGCTTCATGCGCCTGACCGCGTCTGAGCCCCTGACCTTGGTGGGCCTGCAAACGCCAGCCGCCGGCGTCGCCGAACTGCATGAGATGAAGATGGACGGCGACGTGATGCGCATGCGCGCGGTCAGTGAGATCGTGCTGGTGCCGGGCAAGCCTTTTGATCTCCGCCCTGGCGGCCATCACCTGATGCTGATGGGCCTCAAGGCCCCTCTTAAGGAGGGCTCGACGGTCCCCGTCACCCTGGTGCTGCGTGATGCCCGTGGCGCCGAGCGGCGTTTGCCAGTCCAGATGCCGGTAGCCCTGCGCGCGCCGGGTGCTGTAGCGTCCTCCTCCGGGTCGAGCCCTGCGGGTGCGCACCAACACGGGCACAAGCACTGAGCGAGCCGACCACTCAGGTCTTGCGCCGGCTGCTGGCGATCGACGCTGGGCATCGCGCCTGATAAGCTGGCGCTGCACTTTTTGAGAGGGCGCCCATGAGCGATTCACAAACCTTTGGCTTCGCCAAACTCGTTCCCGGCTTTGATTTCCTTCAGAACCTGGCCAAGGGGGCGGGCGGCGGCCTGCCGCAGATGACGCAGTTGTCCAGCTGGATCGCGCCCACACTCAATGTCGAGGAACTCGACAAGCGTATTCAGGAGCTGCGCGCGGTCCACTTCTGGCTGGAGCAAAACGGCAAGGCGCTGTCGGCGACCATCCAGGCATTGGAAGTGCAGAAGATGACGCTGTCCACCTTGCAGGGCATGAACCTCAGCATGAACGAGTTGGCCGAGTCGCTCCAGGTCAAGCCCGGCGCGATGGCGTCGGCCTTTGCCCCGCCTGCATCCGCCTTCTCCCCTGGCACCTCCTCTGGCACCTCCTCTGGCACCTCTTCTGGCTCCCCGTCCGCCGCCGATTCGCCTTCCGCCGCCAGCCGACCGCGCAAGGCGGCCAAGCCCTCCGGATCGACCAAGGCGGCGGGCAAGTCCAACCAGGCGGCGCAGGGACCAGCCGGCGCCGGCGCGGCGGCCGTCGACCCGCTGCAGTGGTGGGGCGCGCTCTCCAACCAGTTCCAACAGATCGCCGCCGCGACGCTGAAGGATGTGGCCCAAGCCGGTGCCCCGGCGGCATCCGCTCCAGCCGCAGCGTCAGGCGCCGCGGGCACCCCGGGCCGTCGCCCGTCTCCGGCGGCCAAGTCCAAGGCCGCCACGGCCTCCAAGCCCACCAAGGACACGCGCGCGGCACGCAGTCCTGCCAAGCCCCGCTCGCGCGCAGCGCCGCCAACCTGAGCTGCGCTTACGCGGACCGCCTCCCATGAAGCTGTTCCCCTTTGGCCACGCCACCCATCCCCAGTGGGAGATGGCCGCAGGCTTGGCGCTTGCCCAGTTGCGCGCCCAGATGGCGCTGCCCGACTACGCCAGCGCCCCTTCGCTGGGGCTTCTCTACATCACCGACCATTACGCGGCCCAAGCCCAGGACATCCTCGACCACCTGATGGCCGAACTGCCCGGTGTCGCTGACTGGGCGGGCACCGTGGGTGTGGGCATTTGCGCCAACAACGCCGAATACATCGACGAGCCGGCGCTCGCGGTCATGCTCTGCGACTTGCCATCGAATCAATACCGCGTCTTCTCGGGCGTGGCCCCGCTGGGCATCGGCTTTGATGCGCACACTGCACTGGTCCATGCCGATTCGGGCACGCCAGACCTGAACGAACTGATTGCCGAGATGGCCGCCCGTACTGGCAGTGGCCGGGTCTTTGGCGGCCTGGCCTCCAGCCGAGGTGACCTGCTGCAATTTGCGGTGGCGGGCAACGGCACGCTGCCTGGCCATGGCCGGGCCGGCGGCGTTTTCCAGGGCGGCCTGTCGGGCGTTGCCTTCAGTGAGGAGGTGAGCCTGGTGTCCCGGGTCACCCAAGGCTGCCAGCCGATCACCCGGCAGATGCAAGTGACCGCCGCTGAGGGCAACGTCATCCTGGGCCTCGACCAAGAGCCGGCCTTGGACCGCCTCCTGAAGGACCTCTCCATCTCTCTCGAGCGGCCGCAGGAGGCCATGGCCACCCTGCGCTCGACCCTCGTGGGTTTGAGCCTGCCCGGAGGCGCGGCAGTGGGCCGCACCGGCAGCTTCGGCGACGAGGTGCGTGTACGGCACATCATCGGCCTCGATCCCGGGCGCCGCGGCGTCGCCGTGGCCGAGCAGGTCGAAGCCGGCATGCCGATGGCCTTTTGCCAACGAAACGGGCGCGCGGCCCGCGCGGACCTGGTGCGTATCTGCGCCGAGATCCGCGAGGCCCTCGAGCCCGAGGAAATGAGTGCCCCGCTGGCGGCGTCGCTGGCCTTGCCAGCGGCACTGTCCGCGCCCCATCCACAGCGGCGAATTGCGGGCGCGGTCTATGTGAGCTGCACCGGTCGCGGCGGGCCGCATTTCGGCGCGCCCAGCGCAGAACTGCAGGTGATCCGTCATGCCTTGGGCGAGGTCCCTCTGGTGGGCTTTTTCGCCGCTGGCGAGATTGCCGGCCAGCAGCTCTATGGCTACACCGGGGTACTGACCGTCTTCACCACTCCCGCCTCCGGCGGCTGAGTTCACGCGCGCGCATCTCTGCGAGCCGACGCGGCGGCAAGCCCGGCATGGCCTTGGGCGCGCATCGGCCCCTGATTGCCGGGACAGGATCGATCAAATTCTTTCCTCAGAAATAAATCTGGTCTATTATTTCTTCGGAAAGATTTCATTTCATGATCGCCCGGGCCCACTCCCCCTCTGCCAAGCCGGACCCCGCCGCGGTGCTGACCAAGGCCGTGGCGCGTGCCGCCGAGCGCCTGAACCTCTCACGCGCCCTGCTCGCCAAGGTCCTCGGCGTGAGCGCTGCGACCGTCACCCGCCTCTACAGCGGCGACTACCGATTGGACGAGCGACGCAAGGAATGGGAGCTGGCCTTGTTGTTCGTACGTGTCTTCCGCTCGCTGGACTCCATCGTGGGTGACGAGGAGACTGCCCGCCAGTGGCTGCACAGCGAAAACCGGGGCCTCAGGGGTCGCCCGATCGACCTGATTGCCCAAACGGAAGGATTGGTCCGTGTCGTCCACTATCTGGACGCCTCCCGCGCTCTCGTCTGAGGCCAGCGCCTGGCGCGGACAGGTCTGGCGCATGGTGGAGTCGCAGCATATTGCGAGCACCATGAAGCTGGTCGACAGCCTCGATGAGCAAGACCTGCTGGAGTCCCTCCTCGAATCGAGCAAGCCGCGCCGATCTGGCGACGCCAACGGCCTGGACTACCTGCTGGCAACCCCCTTCCGCTACGACCCGAGACGGGGTGGTTCCCGCTTCCGGGCGGCGACGGACCCGGGCGTGTTCTACGGCGCCGAGTCCGTCCGGACAGCGGGCGCTGAGCTCGGTTATTGGCGCTGGCGGTTCTTGGGTGACGCGGTGGACCTTGTGCGCATCGAGCCGGTGGCGCACACCGCGTTTCGGGTGTCGGTGGCTGTATCGGTCGTGGACCTTCGGACTCCGCCATTTGCCGCCGAGGCGGCGGTTTGGCAGCACCCTCGGGACTACCGGCCGACCCAGCGGCTGGCGCAGGTGGCGCGCGAGGCCGAGCTGGGCGGCATCCTCTATCGGTCTGTGCGCGATCCGCAGCCCGCTTGGTGCCTGGCGCTGCTCACGCCAGAGGGCTTTGCCGAACCCAGGCCGGAGACCGAGCGCCAGACTTGGTACTTGGCGGTGTCGCGTCAGGCGGTCACGCTGCGGCGAGACCGCGAGTCGATGCAGTTTTCGGTCAAGGGGTGGTAGCGCTGCCTCACACCCCGCGTGCGCGGTCCTGCTTGAACCGTGCCGCAAATTCGGCAAAGTGCCCGGCCTCCAGCGACTGCCTCACCTCGCTCATGAGGTTCAGGTAGTAGTGCAGGTTGTGGATGCTCGCCAGCATGGGCGCGAGCATCTCGCCGCAGCGCTCGAGGTGGTGCAGATAGGCGCGCGAGAAGCCGCCCGAGACCGAGCCGTCCGGGTTCGTCACGCCCCTGCAGGCGTAGCAGCTGCAGGTCTCGTCCAGGGGACGCTCGTCGCTGCGGTGGCGGGCGTTGCGTATCTTGAGGTCGCCAAATCGGGTGAACAGGTGG
>JACCED010044469.1_pt1 | contig 13638 bp, 11 predicted proteins | sample 7455021 | NCBI WGS metagenome assembly JACCED01 (sample SAMN15323456, study PRJNA562643) | freshwater metagenome | isolation source: river surface water | place: USA:Blue River Watershed | collected 2017-08-19 | reverse complement strand
CGTGAAGGCGCAAAGCATTGGTCGGACCCCTGGCACTGGGCGCAAGCTGCCATCGTCGCGGCCTGCCGCACCCATGGCGTCTTGCCGGTGGACGGTCCCTTTGGTGATTTCTCTGACGATGAGGGCTTCCGCGCGCAGGCGCTGCGGTCCGCCACCCTTGGCATGGTCGGCAAATGGGCGATCCACCCCAAGCAGGTGGCGCTGGCCAATGAGGTCTTTACCCCCTCTGAGGCCGCCGTGGCCGATGCCCGCGCCATTCTGGCCGCGATGGAAGAGGCCAAGGCCAATGGGCAGGGGGCAACGACCTATAAGGGCAAGCTGATTGACATCGCCTCTATGAAACAGGCCGAGGTGATCGTGAAACAGTATGAACTGATCATGGGCGCCTGAGCTAGGGGCCTGAGGAATCGTTGACAGATTGGCCTGAAACCGATCAAGCAACGTGACGTAGCGTCAGCTTAGGGCAAGACGCCAAGAGATACCCGCGCGGGGGCTGGGAGAGGAGGCCCGAACCCGCATCCTTGGGAGGAGATGCACGCCCCGTGGCCCAGCCACGGGGCGATGCTGTTTTAGGGGCTAATTTCGGTCATACCTCTGAAATAGAACCGGAAAAATTGCGATACTTCGCCAGATCGCGTTCCTTTGTTAAGCTAGGGGCAGAGGTTTTGTGAGGGATTCCATGCCAGTCTTGGTCTGGGCTGCGATCGCCCTGTTGTGTGCAGGGGCCTGTGTGTTCCTCGTGGGCTCCTCTTTAACCCGCAGGCCTTCGCCACCAAGTATCTGGCGGCACTTAAGGCACGTGCAGAGGGGTAATCCATGTCAGTGAAGCCACGCAAACCAACCGATTGGCGCAAACGGTTCGACGCGCCGAAAGCACCCCATGTTGTGATGCTGCATGCCGATTTCGCAGGGGTGAAAGCTGGGAACACGATGCTGATCTCCTCTCCCGGCGAGATCGCGAACTATCTTTCCCGCATTCCCCATGGCGAGACGCGGACAGTAGACCGACTGCGCAACGAACTGGCGCGCAAGGCGGGTGCCAATTCCATGTGCCCGGTGACAACGGCGATCTATCTGCGCGTGGTGGCCGAAGTGGCGCTGGCCGATCTGGCGGCGGGTAAACAGCTGGATCAGGTGGTGCCCTTTTGGCGGGTGGTCACACCCGACAGCAAGGTGGCCAAGAAGCTTTCCTGTGGGCCCGACCATGTGGCGCATCTGATCGCGCTGGATCAGGGGCAAGCGGCAGGATAGGGCCGAGACTGCCGGGGCGAGTTGCATCTTGCCCCGCTTCTGGCCATATAGGGGCGATCCGTCTGAAGGGTGCCCGATGAACTATCTGGATTTCGAAAAGCCACTCGCCGAGATTGAAGGCAAGGCCGAGGAACTTCGGGCGCTGGCGCGCGCGAACCCGGCCATGGACATCTCGAAAGAAGCCGAGGCGCTGGACCGCAAGTCGGACAGCCTCTTGAAAGATCTCTATAAGTCTCTGACCCCGTGGCAGAAATGCCAAGTGGCGCGCCATCCGGACCGCCCGCACACCAAGGATTACATTGAGGGGCTCTTCACCGAATTTACCCCGCTTGCCGGCGACCGCAGCTTTGCCGATGATCATGCGGTGATGGGCGGGATCGCGCGGTTCAATGACCTGCCCGTGGTGGTGATCGGCCATGAAAAGGGCCATGACACCAAATCCCGGATCGAGCGTAACTTTGGCATGGCGCGGCCTGAGGGCTATCGCAAGGCGGTGCGGCTGATGGATCTGGCCGACCGCTTCAACCTGCCGGTTGTGACCCTGATCGACACACCCGGCGCCTATCCCGGCAAGGGCGCGGAAGAGCGCGGTCAGGCCGAGGCGATTGCCCGCTCCACCGCCAAATGTCTGGAAATCGGCGTGCCGCTCTTGTCCATCGTGGTCGGCGAAGGCGGGTCGGGTGGGGCGGTGGCCTTTGCTACGGCCAACCGCATCGCCATGCTGGAGCACTCGGTTTATTCGGTGATCTCGCCCGAAGGCTGCGCCTCAATCCTGTGGAAGGACGCCGAGAAGATGCGCGAGGCCGCCGAGGCCTTGCGGCTCACGGCGCAGGATCTGCAAAAGCTGGGCGTGATCGACCGGATCATCAAAGAGCCGGTCGGCGGCGCGCAGCGCGGCCGGGCCGATACCGTGGCCGCCGTGGGCAAGGCGATTGAGGCGATGCTGGCCGAAATGGCCGGCAAGAAACGCGCCGAGATCATTAAGGACCGGCGGCAGAAGTTCCTGTCGATGGGGTCAAAGGGGCTTGCCGCCTGAGAACTGCCCAGCGACCCTCGTCGTCGACTGTGTCGCTCCTCGGCAGTGCACGAGGAGGGCGCTTCAGCCCTTAAACCCTGCTTCCGCCATCAGCGCGTTGGACGAAGTTTCCACCACCGCCTCCAGCCGCTCCATGAACTCGGCCACTGGCAGGCCGGGTTCGATGCGGGGCAGAAAATCCACCACCGCCAGCCCCGGCTTGCGCAGGATTGAGCGTTTGGGCCAGAACACACCCACATTGGTGCCGACTGGCACACAAGGCTGGCCAAGCTGCTCATACAAAAGCCCAGTGCCCACCTTGTAGGGCCGCTTCACCCCGGGGGCGACGCGGGTGCCTTGGGGGTAGATGATCAGCTGGCCGGGAAACTCGCTGCCCGCCATCACATCGGCCTTCATCTTGGCAATCGCCGCCCCGCGCTTGCCGCGGTTCACAGGCACGCAGCCGATGCGGCGGGCGTATTGGCCCAAGAACGGCGTCCACATCAGTTCGCGCTTCATGATGAACTTGCCGCGCGGCACGGCGCTGTAGATCAGGATGATGTCAAGAAAGCTTTGATGCTTGCCCGCGATCACCACTTCATCGGTGGGGGGCGTGCCCCGCACCTCGCAGCGCAGACCGCACAGGATGCGCAGCGAAAAGATCACCCATTGGCAGTAAACGTGGCAGGCCTTGACGGCGGCCGCGCGGGAGAACAGCGCGAAAGGGGCAAAGCCGATCGCCACCACCGCCATGGCCAGATACATCTGGATGATGAAGATCAGTGATAGAACCCAGCGGATGGCCAGCATCTCAGGTCAACTCCCGTAATGTGCGAAGGGCGGCGGCGCGGGTGGCCGCAAAGGCGACAAAGGCGGCCAAGGGGGGCAGGATAAACGGCCAAAGCCAGCCCAAGCCCTGAAAGCCAAGGCCGGTCAGAAAGCCACCTGCGGCATGGGTGGCGGGCAGCGCCAGCACACCCAACAGCCCAGCGACAGCGCCGATGGCCGACCCGGCGGTGGCGCGCAACGTAAAGCGGCGCACGAAGGCGCGGGCGATATAGGCATCGCGCGCACCCACAAGGCGCAGCACCTTGATCACTTGGGCATTGGCCGCCAGCGAGGCATTCGCGGCCAGCGTGATCATCGCCGCCATGGCAGCCCCGATCAGCCCGATTGACAAAAGCCCCAAAAGCCGCAGCCGCGTGGCCGCCTGCGCCATGGGCTCGCGCCAGCGGGTGTGGTCATCCAACACCGCACCAGGGGCCTCAGCGGCCAGACGCTGGCGCAGGCCGGTGCTGTCATAGCCGGTGCCATCCTCGACCACCTCGATCAGGCGCGGCAAGGGCAGCGCCTCAACCGGCAGATCGGGGCCGAACCACGGCTCCAGCAGGGCGCGCTGTTCGTCCTCGGTCAAGGCGCGGGCGCTTTCGATGCCGGGGGTGGTGGCCAGAACGCCAAGGACGGCGGTGACTTGCAGATCAATCTGGTCCTCGGGGGCCGAGAGCCGCACGGTGGCCGTGCGCTCCAAAGCGCCCGACCAGCGGTCGGCCAATCGCCCCGAGGCGAGCGAGAGGGCCAGCGCAAAGACCGCCAGAAAGGTCATGGCCCCTGCGGTGAACGAGGTCAGCCACGCAGTATGGCCTGAAGGTGGCACCACAGAATCAGCGGGCTCCGACGGCATGAGGCGGGTCACAAGCGAGGACAGGACGGGGCTCACAGATCCGCCCCCGCAAGTTGCACCCGGCGCTTGGCGATCCGCAAGACCCGCGCGGGCACCTGCGCTTTCGCCTGCCGGATCAGGTTCAGATCATGGGTCGCGACCAGCACGGTTTTGCCCATCTTGTTCAACTCGACCAAAAGGGTCAGCAAGCGCAGCGACATCTCCCAATCCAAATTGCCCGTCGGCTCATCGGCCAAGATCACATCTGGGCCCATGATGATGGCGCGCGCCAGCGCGGCGCGCTGCCGCTCGCCCCCCGACAGCGAGGGCGGCAGGGCACCAGAGAGTTTGTCCAACCCAACCCAAGCCAAAAGATCGGCCAGATCACCCTCTCCCGAATGGCGGCCCGCGACCGTCAGCGGCAGGGCGACATTGGCGGCAAGGCTCAGATGGTCCAGAAACTGGCAGTCCTGATGCACAACACCAATGCGGCGGCGCGTCATGGCCACGTCATCGCGGGTCAGCCCATGCACATCGCGGTCAAACAGGGTGACATGGCCCGCCGTGGGCAGGAGTTCCGCGTAACACAGTTTCAGAAAGGTGGTCTTACCCGCCCCCGATGGGCCGGTCAGGAAATGGAACGACCCCGGTGCAAGCCGCAAGGACATGTCCGACAACAGCTCTCCGCCGCCGTAGTTATAGGCCACATTGTCAAAGGAAATCACGAACGGCCGTCCCTGCACCCACTCTGTTACGGGCGCGATACTCGCCCATGGGCGCGGCGGTTTCAATCGCCAGCGTTGGCCAATCCAGCACAAAGGCTTGGACATGGCCCGCATCGTTGCTACAAACGCGCATCAACTTGTGTTTCCCGTGGTCGGATCGATTTCAATGCGCCTTATCTGCCCCAACTGCGATGCGGAATATGAGGTGGACGCCTCGGCCATCCCCGACACCGGACGCGACGTGCAATGTTCGAACTGTGGCCATGCGTGGTTTCAGCTGTCGACCCGGGTTGAGGAAGACTTAACCGCCGAACAGGCGCTGTTTGATCCGCCCCCTGTGCAGACCGCCGATGAGGACAGGGCCGCAGAGCCCCCCGCGCGGGCGCTGGATGAGTCCGTTCTCGCCGTGCTGCGTGAAGAAGCCGAGCGCGAAAAGCTCGCCCGCCGGAACGAGGCCCCGCCCCCGATTGAGACCCAGACCGACCTTGGATTGACCGAGGCGATCGCCGCCACGGTGGCGGCAGCCGCGTCACCGCAGGGCAGTGCCGAGATGACAGAGCCGGACGCCGTCGCCCAACGCATCGCGCGGATGAAGGGTGAGGAACCCGCCCCGGCCAAACCGCAATCACGCCGCGACATGCTGCCCGAGATTGACGAGATCAACACGACCCTGCGCGCCTCAACCGAACGCCGGGCGGGAGATGCGGGCGCAGTGTCGGACGGCCTGCCCGGCGCAGGCGGCAAAAGCGCGTTTCGGTCGGGCTTTGTGCTCTCGGTGGTGACCGGGGCGGTGGTGGTGGCGCTTTATGTCATGGCCCCCAGACTGGCCCAGCAGATCCCGGGGCTGGAGGGCGTCTTGACCGGCTACGTCGCTGCCATTGACGGCGCGCGGCTGTGGCTTGACGGGGCGATGAAGGCCGCCATCGGCATGATGCGCGGCGACGGCGCGTCCTGATCGCGGGGCAACGGGCCATCTAAATAGGGCACGGCCACCCCCGGCCCGGGCGTTTTCTCTCTTGCATCCCACCGCGCTCCGGTCTTTTCATCTGTGCAACCGCGCACAGGAAAACCGAAGACATGGAAAACTGGGACGAAATTCGCACCGCCTTTCAGGTTGCGCGACTGGGCACAGTGTCGGGCGCGGCCGAAGTTTTGGGTGTGCATCATGCCACCGTCATCCGGCACACCGATGCCTTGGAAAAGCGGCTGGGGGCCAAGCTCTTTCAGCGCCATGCGCGGGGCTATACGCCCACCGAAGCTGGGCGCGATCTGTTGTTGGTGGCCCAGACCACCGAAGAGCAGTTTGGCCAATTGGCCAGCCGCATCAAGGGTCAGGGCGAGACGGTGACGGGCGAACTCGTCGTCACCGCGATCACCGGGATCGCCGATCTGATGGCACCGGTCTTTGCCGCCTATCTGACCGATTTCCCCGAGGTCAAAATTCGCTTTCTGACCGATATGCGGGTGTTCCGGCTGGATTACGGCGAGGCGCATGTCGCCATCCGCGCGGGCGCCGCACCGCAAGAGCCGGACAATGTGGTGCAGCCCTTGATCACCATGGACTATGGGCTTTACGCCGCGCGCAGCTATGTCGACAGGCACGGGCTGCCGGGGTCTGAGGAAGAATTGGCCCAGCACCAGTTCATCGGCCCGGAAAGCCCCGACAACCGCGCGCCGTTTTACCGCTGGCTGCGCGACAAGGTGCCAGCCGAGGCTATCGCCTTTCGCATCACCGAACCCGCCGCCAATCTTGAGGCCTTGAAGGCTGGGCTTGGACTTGGGTTCTGCACCAGCCATTTTGCCAGCCAAAACCCGGACTTGGTGCAGGTCTTTGCCCCCCGCCCCGAATGGGCGGCGCCTTTGTGGATTGTGACCCATGTCGATTTGCATCGCACGCTGAAGGTGCAAAGTTTTCTGACACACCTAAAGCGCGCAAGCCAAGATTGGGCCACCACATGCATCTGACAGCCGCCCAACGCGGGCATGTGGCCATGCTGACCTTTTCGGCTTTGGTGGCAGGGTCGTTCAGTCTGGGCGCGATGGCCGCACCCTATGTCGCTCCCGAGGCACTGACGGTGCTGCGCTTTGCCCTTGCCGGGGCTTTGGTGGGCGTGGCCGCGCTGGCGACCACGGGGATTTCGCGCCAGACATGGCGCGCGCCGTGGCGCTATGTGATCTTGGGCGGGTTGTTGGCGGCCTATTTCGTGCTGATGTTCAAGGGCTTGCAAACCGCCGAGGCCGTTTCAACCGCCGCCGTCTTTACCCTGACGCCGGTCATGGCCGCGGGGTTTGGCTGGCTTCTTCTGCGCCAGATCACCACGCCGCGCATGGCGCTCGCGCTGACCGTTGGGGCGGTGGGCGCGCTTTGGGTGATTTTCCGCGCCGATTTTGCCGCCTTTTTGCGGTTTCAGATCGGGTCGGGCGAGATTGTCTATTTCTGGGGATGTGTGGCCCATGCCATTTATGCGCCCATGGTGCGCAAGTTGAACCGGGGCGAGCCTGCGGTGGTCTTCACCTTTGGCATGATGGTGGCGGGGTTCATCCTTTTGGTGCTGTGGGGCTGGCAGGATGTGCTTGCCACCGATTGGACCGCCCTGCCCGGCATTGTCTGGATCTGCCTGATCTATGTCTCGGTTGCGGCCAGTGCGATGACCTTTGTGCTGCTGCAATATGCCACCATGCGGCTGCCTTCGGCCAAGGTGATGGCCTATACCTATCTGGTGCCCAGCTGGGTAATTTTGTGGGAGATCGCGCTGGGGCGCAGCCCGCCGCCGACCTTGGTGCTGGGGGGCGTGGGCTTGACGGTGCTGGCGCTGGTGCTCTTGGTGCGCGATGAGGCATAAGCCATGAGGCTTGTCGTCATGGGCGTGTCTGGCTGCGGCAAATCAAGCCTTGGGGCCGCGCTGGCCACGGCACTGGCGCTGCCCTTTACGGACGCCGATGACCTGCACCCGGCGGCCAACCGCACCAAGATGGCGGCGGGCCAGCCCTTGACCGATGCCGACCGCTGGCCATGGTTGCAGGCGGTGGGGACGGTTCTGGCATCGAATGCGGGCGTGGTGGCCTGCTCGGCCCTGCGGCGGTCCTACCGCGACCGCCTGCGCGAAACGGCAGGGCCGGTGCAGTTCCTGCACCTTGTGGCCCCGCGTGAGGTGATTGCCGAACGGCTCGCAGCGCGGCGGGGGCATTTCATGCCCTTGGCGCTCTTGGACAGCCAGTTGGCCACGCTGGAACCCGTGACCCCTGCTGAGGGTTGGACGCTAAACGTCAATGGTCCGCAAGAAGCGAACCTTGCCACCGCCCTGCAGCTTTTGCGCGCAGCGCGATCGAATTTCCAGATCGACAGGGGTTAAGGCCGCGCCTTTCCTTGCTTTCCTCGCACATTGCCCCACAACTTAAGCCACGCCGACATGCCACCGAAAAGAGGTCCGATGCCGTTCTGGAAGCAAATCGCCCTGATGCTGGCGCTGGGTGCCGCAGGCCTGATGGCCGCGGCGGTCTTTGTGCCCGGTATGCTCAACAGCCTTGGCTTTGGCGGGGCTGAGGAGGAAAGCGCGGCGAAGCCCTCGCAGGGTGGCGGCGGCTGGGGTGGCGGCCAAGGCGGAGCGCGCGCGGCGACAAAGGTCACCGCTCTGCCCCCCAGCGAAGGCCAAATCGCCGACCGCGTCAGCGCCATTGGCGATGGCCAAGCGCTGCGATCGGTTGCCGTCTTTGCCGAAACGCCGGGTCGGGTGACCGAACTGCGCGCGCGCTCGGGCCAACTGGTGCAGGCGGGCGATGTTTTGTTGCACTTGGACAATGAGGCCGAGACCATCGCGCTGGAACGCGCAAAGTTGGTGCAGGAAGATGCCGTCGCGCGGCTTGAACGCGCGCGGCAGTTGCAGGCCTCGGGCACGGGCACCGATGTGCAGCTGCGGGAGGCAGAGCTTTCGCTGCGGCAGGCCGATCTGGAACTGCGCGAGGCCGAGTATGATCTGGCGCAGCGCAGAATTGTAGCGCCGGTGTCAGGCTGGATCGGGATTGTGAACGCCGAAGTGGGCGCACAGATCGGCACACAAGCCGAAATCGCGCGGGTGGATGATCGGTCGGTGCTCTTGGTCGATGTTCGGCTGCCCGAACGGATGGTGGGACGCGTGGCCGTGGGTGACCCGGTCAAGGCCGAGGCTCTGGCCGGTGGGTTTGGCGTGATTGAAGGTCGGATCAGCGCCATCGACAACCGGGTCGATCCCGCGAGCCGCACGCTGCGGGTGCAGGCGGAATTGCCGAACCCGGACGACAGGCTGCGCGCGGGCATGGCCTTTGCCATGACGCTGGATCTCCCCGGCGCAGCGGCCCCAGCGGTTGACCCTTTGTCGGTGCAATGGAGCCGCGAGGGGGCCTATGTCTGGGTGGTGCGCGACGGTAAGGCCACGCGACTGCCGGTGCAGATCGTGCAGCGCGAGGCCGAGCGGGTTCTGGTTGAGGCCGCGTTTGAACCCGGCGATCTGGTGGTGATCGAAGGGGTGCAATCGGTGCGACCGGGGGCAGAGGTTGAGGTGCGCGGTGCCGAGGCCTCTGCACCTGATGCCGCCATGCCCGAGACCAAGGCCACACCATGACCACCCGCATCGAGCGCAGCGCGCATCTGTCTGGCACGGCGCTGTTCATCCGCCGCCCGATCTTGGCCTTTGTGCTGAACGCGATGATCCTGATTGCGGGCCTTGCAGGCTGGCTGGGGGGTGAGGTGCGCGAGTTGCCCGATGTGGACAGCCCCGTGATCACCATCAGCACCGACTACCCGGGCGCCGCACCCGAAACCATTGACCGCGAAATCACCGCCGCCATCGAAGGCGCGGCGGGGCGGATTTCGGGGGTCAAGGATATCTCCTCCTCGTCGCGCTTTGGCCGCAGCCGGGTGACGGTGGAGTTTACCGCAGGCACCGATCTGGACACCGCCGCCACCGACATGCGCGATGCCATCGCGCGGCTGTCGGGCGATCTTCCGGACGGGGTCGAGCCTCCGCGCATCGTCAAGGCCGATGCCGATTCCGACGCCATCATGCGGCTGTCGCTGACATCCCCCTCGCGAAGTGCCGAGGCGCTGACGCGGATCGCCGAGGATCTGGTGCAAGAGCGGCTGCTTGCCGCCGAAGGCGTGGCCGATCTGCAGATTTTTGGCGACCGTGATGAGGTGTTCCGCATCGACATCGACATGCGCCAACTGGCCGCGCGGGGGCTGTCCTTGGTCGATGTGCGCACGGCGGTTGCCACGGTGTCGTTGGACGCGCCAGCGGGGTCGTTGGCGTCAAACAGCCAGTCGATGGTGGTGCGCACCACAGCCGCGATCAGCACGCCCGAAGCGTTTGCCGCACTGACGCTGGCGCAGGGCGTGCGTTTGGGCGATGTGGCACAAATCAGCCTTGGCCCGGCCTTGGGCCAAAGCGTTCTGCGCGCCAATGGCGAGACCGGGATCGGCCTTGGCATCATCCGCGCGGCGCAATCGAACACACTGTCGATCTCGCAGGCGGTGCGGGCGGTGGTGGCGGATGTGCAACCCCTCTTGCCGCCCGATGTGACGCTGAAGGTCACCTCGGATGACGCGGTTTTCGTGCAAGGCGCGCTGGATGAGGTTGTGCTGACGCTGATCCTGTCCACCCTCATCGTCATCGCCGTGATCTTCGCCTTTCTGATGGATCTGCGGGCGACCTTGATCCCGGCCATTGCGCTGCCGGTGGCCTTGATCGGCACTTTTGCGGCTGTCTGGCTCGCCGGTTTCTCGATCAACATCCTGATGCTTCTGGCGCTGGTTCTGGCCACGGGCATGGTTGTGGATGATGCCATCGTGGTTTTGGAAAACATCGTGCGGCGGCGGTCCGAAGGGATGGGCGCGCGGGCGGCGGCGGTCTTGGGCACCCAGCAGGTGTTCTTTGCCGTCGTGACCACGACGGCCACGCTGGCGGCGGTCTTTGTGCCCTTGTCGTTTCTGGGTGGGCAGGCCGGGGCCTTGTTCCGCGAGTTTGGTTTTACGCTGGCGATGGCGGTCTTGCTGTCGTCGGTCGTGGCGCTGACGCTGTGCCCGGTGCTGGCCAGCCGCATCCTGAAAGAAGCTGCCCCCGGCGCGGGGGCCCAAGCACCGGGAGGGCTGGCCCGAACCAGGGCGGCACTGGCCGGATTTTATGACCGCAGCTTGCAGGCGGCACTGGCCGCGCCGTGGCTGGTGGTGGGCGCAAGCCTGATCTTTGCCGCCGCCGCCGCCCTTGCCTTTGGCCAGATCCGCCAAGAACTGACCCCGCCCGAGGACCGCGCCGTGGTCTTGCTGCGGGTCGAGGCACCGCAGGGCGTCTCGCTTGAGCACACAACTGCCAAAATGCGCGAGATCGAGGATGCCGTGACCGCCTTGCAAGAGGGGGGCGAGGTCACCAACCTTTTCGCCATCACCGGCAGCGGCGGGCAGGCCAATTCGGGGTTCATGGTGATGACCCTCGCCCCTTGGGACGAACGGGCGCGCAGCCAGCAAGAGATTGCGGCAGACATCACCGCCCGCCTGCGCGGCGTGATCGGGGTGCGCGCCTTTGCGCTGCAGCCCAACAGCCTGCGCATTCGCGGGGCCGGTCAGGGCCTGCGCTTTGCGCTGGTGGGGGCCAGCTATGATGATCTCAGCCGTGATGCCGTTGCCCTTGTGGCGGCGATGGAGCAAAATCCTGCCTTTGGCCAAGTGCGGCTGGGCTATGACACCACGCAGCCGCAGCTGTTCATCGAGGTCGACCGCGCGCGCGCGGCCGATCTGGGCATTCGAATCGAAGGTCTGGGCGAGGCGTTGCAGGCCGTGCTCGACGGGCGCAGCGTGGGCACGGTGTTCATCGGTGACAAATCGCATGACGTGCAGCTGATCTCGACCACTGATCCGGTGAATGACCCGTCTGACCTTGAACGGGTGTTCATGCGCAGCGCGACGGGGCAGACCGTGCCGATCTCGTCCTTTGTTCGGCTTGAGGAACGTGCCGTGGCCCCTGAGCTCGGCCGCGAGGCGCAGCAGCGCGCGGTGCCGATCACCGCCGGGCTGACGCCCGAGATGCCTTTGGGTCAAGCTTTGTCCACGGTTGAGGCGCTGGCCGCCGAGACGCTGCCCCCCGGCGCGCGCATCGTGCCCTTGGCCGAGGCGGCGACGCTGGACGAAACCGGATCGGGGCTTTTGCTGACCTTTGGCTTTGCCATCTTGATCGTGTTTTTGGTGCTGGCCGCGCAGTTTGAAAGCTTTGTCTCGGCGATCATCGTGATGTCGACGGTGCCCCTTGGGCTGGCCTGCGCGATCTTTGCGCTTTTGCTGACTGGCAGCAGTCTGAACGTCTATTCGCAGATCGGCTTGGTCTTGTTGGTGGGGATCATGGCCAAGAACGGCATCTTGATCGTCGAATTTGCCAATCAGCTGCGCGAACAGGGCCATGACGTGCGCCGGGCGATCAGCGAAGGGGCCGTGATCCGACTGCGCCCGGTGATGATGACCATGATCTCAACCGTCTTGGGCGGCGTGCCCTTGATCCTGTCTTCCGGTGCCGGAGCCGAGGCGCGTGAGGCTTTGGGCTGGGTGATTGTCGGGGGCTTGGGGCTTTCAACGGTGGTGACGCTCTACCTGACACCCGTCGCCTATCTTCTGCTGGCACGCTTCACCACGCCGCAAGCCGCCGAGGAGGCCCGACTGCGCCGCGAGTTGGACGAAGCTCAGCGGTTAAGCCCTGTCGCGCCGGGATCTGCAGATTAATCCCGCGTACCACGCAGAAAACCGCGCCCAATTGCCAGCTGCCCCTCGACGCGGGGGCGCTTTGGCACATGTTCTGCGTTGGGCTATGCGGAGCGGTTGATGCAGCGGGATGACGACAGCACAGGCGCAATGGTGCCCACGGGCCGCATGGCGCGGATGCTGCGGATGGGCGGCATCGCCTCGGGCATTGCGGGGGGTGTGGCAGCCGGGGGCCTCAGGGCGTTGGCGCAGGGCAAACGGCCTGATCTGGCCAACCTTCTGATGACGCCTGCTAACGGGCTGCGGGTCACGCAAGGCCTGTCGCATCTGCGCGGGGCGGCGCTGAAGCTGGGGCAGATGCTGTCGATGGACAGTGGGGCGGTGCTCCCCGAAGAGCTGACCGCGATCTTGGCGCGGATGCGCGATGACGCGCAGCCCATGCCGCCCAAGCAGTTGCAGGCCGTGCTGAACGCCGAATGGGGTGCGGGCTGGTATGGCCGCTTCCAGCGCTTTGACGTGCGCACCTTTGCCGCCGTTTCAATCGGGCAGGTGCATCGGGCAGTGCTGCCCGGGGGGCGGATGCTGGCGATCAAGGTGCAATACCCGGGCGTGCGCGACAGCATCGACAGCGATGTGGACAATATGGCCAGCCTGATGCGCCTGCCCGGCCTTTTGCCGCGCGGGATGGACCTTGCGCCCCTGATGGCCGAGGCCAAGCGACAAGTGCACGGCGAGGCAGATTATCTGGCCGAAGCGCAGCATCTGGCCCAGTTTCGCAGCCTCTTGGACGGTTCGGCAGACTTCGTCCTGCCCGAGTTGGAGCCCGATCTTTGCACGCCTCAGGTGCTGGCGATGAGCTATGTCGAAAGCGCCCCGATTGAATGCCTGACCACCGCCCCGCAAGCCACGCGCGACCGGGTGGCGGCTGCGCTGATCGATCTGGTTCTGCGTGAGTTGTTCGAATTTGGCGCCATGCAGACCGATCCCAATCTGGCCAATTATCGCCATGACCCGAAGACCGGGCGCATCGTCCTTTTGGATTTCGGCGCAGTGCAGCCAATTGCGCCGAGCCTAACAGCTGATTTCCGCAGGCTTTTGAGCGTGGCCCTCGACGGTGATCCGGCCGCGATCAATAAGGCAATGTTGCAAATCGGCTATTTCGCCCCCGAGACCGCGCCGCATCATCAAGATCTGATCCAGTCCTTGTTTGATATGTCGATGGCACCCTTGCGCCAAGAGATGCCCTTTGACTTTGGCCAAAGCGATCTTT
>JACCED011157287.1_pt1 | contig 13652 bp, 4 predicted proteins | sample 7455021 | NCBI WGS metagenome assembly JACCED01 (sample SAMN15323456, study PRJNA562643) | freshwater metagenome | isolation source: river surface water | place: USA:Blue River Watershed | collected 2017-08-19 | reverse complement strand
CCCCATTCGAATTTACCAGATTTGTACCATTGAACGAATAAACTGCATCATTTAGTTTAATGTTCTCGTTTGCATTCATGGGAATGTATATTGATTTACCTCCAGAAATATCATCAGTAGTAACGGTTACGACCTTGTTATTGCTAGAGTCCACAGTTGCAGGCGCCTTTATCGTGAACGTGGCCTCAGCAACATCAGTCCTTGGAGTTGCTAGAAACGTATTGATGTCGCTTCCAGAAACCGGCGCCGTAACTTGTACTGCGCCGATTTCCACATTATTGATATTTTTTAGAAGTTGCAGTTTTTGCACAGTGCTGAATGCAGGAAGATTTGTTGCTCCGCTGATGTTTGCATTAGAGAAATTCGTATTCGTGATCACTGCGCCTGAAAAATTCACGTTACTTAAATTTGCACCTGAAAATGATACGCCAGAAACGGTGGTCCCGACCAGCGAAGCGCCTGATAAATCTACAGAAGCAAATGATGTGCTTGACGAAACGGTTTGACCTTGGAGCGCGGTTCCAGCCGAGCTCACGACAATCGAGCATGTGGCGTCCACAGGAGCTTGGTAATTTGCACTTGACGCCTGGGATGCGGTGATGGTTACTGATCCGGCGGCTTTTAATGTAACAAGCCCGGTACTTTCATCCACAACTGCTCGCAGCGTGTTGCTACTTGAGTATGTCACTGTTCCGGAACTGGCACTTGACGCAACTACCACAAAAGGCGCGTCGGTAACATTTTTACTAGTTGGCGGATTCACAAATGCAAGTGTTGTGGTAGCTTTGGATACAGTAAGCGTGTTACTTGTCTTGGTCGCAGAATTGTATTGGTTTGTTTGTGGTTGTGTCGCATTGAACGATACATCGCCTAATCCAACAATTGTAATAACCGTTCCTGACGGGTCAATCGTTGCAACATTTGTATTGCTGCTACTATAAACAATTGCAACGCTGGTATTGTTGCTTGTAGGTTTGGCGCTAATCGTGAATGATGCGTCAAGGATAGTTTTAGAAGACGCTACCTGAAATGACGAAGCTGAAAGCGTGGACGTTCCGCGCGCTACTGTAAGCGTGTTACTTGTTTTGGTCGCAGAATTGTATTGGTTTGTTTGTGGCTGCGCAGCATTGAACGATACATCGCCTGCACCAACAAGTGTTATCGTTGTCCCAGACGCGTCTACCGTTGCAACGCTTGTGTTGCTGCTGCTATAAACAATTGCAACACTAGTATTGTTGCTTGTGGGTAACGTATCGAAGGAGAATGGCGCGTTTCCGAACGTTTTAGATGATGGTACTGCAAATGATGCAGCTGAAAGCGTAGACGTTCCACGCGCTACTGTCAACGTGTTACTTGTTTTGGTCGCAGCATTGTATTGGTTTGTTTGTACTTGGGTGGCATTGAACGATACATCGCCTGCCCCGACAAGGGTTATCGTTGTGCCGGACGCGTCCACTGTGGCAACATTCGTGTTGCTGCTGCTGTAAACGATCGCAACACTGGTATTATTGCTTGTGGGTAACGTATCGAAGGAGAATGGAGCGTTTCCAAACGTTTTGGATGACGGCACTGAAAATGATGCGGCTGAAAGCGTGGACGTTCCGCGCGCTACTGTCAGCGTGTTACTTGTTTTGGTCGCACTACTGTACTGAGCAGTTGCAGCTTGGGTCGCATTGAAAGAAACATCGCCTGCACCAACCAGGGTTATAAAATTACCTGAAGGATCAATAGTTGCCACATTTGTGTTGCTGCTACTATATGTGATTAGTCCATCACTATTACTTGTAGGGCGTGTAAAATTATTAAATGATGCGTCGCCAAACGTTTTACTTGACGCAACAGTAAAAGTAGATGACGCAAATGTCGAAGCAACTTGTGTTGCCCCAACGGTCAAAAGAGAACTTACGCTTTTACTCAGATAATTTCCGCACGCATCTTGAGTGGCAGTAATATTTGCAGTTCCGTCTGCTACAAGGGAAACATATGCTTGATTTGAAGACGACGACACAGTCAAAATATTATTAAACCACTTGTTTTGTAAGTATAATAAATTTGCACTAACATCCGCGTCAGATAATGACGCATTATAATAAAGAATTTCACCAATCGTGCTATTACAAGACTCTCCGTTATCAGATTTCCCAACATATACTGTTTTATTACCAGCGCTTATAGTAACCGGAGTTCCGCTTATAAATCCAGTAGCTACTGTATCAGAGTACCTCCAGAACTGTCGGGTGTTTCCAACTATACGTCCAATCCAAATATAGTTTGTGTTATTTGCAGCGGGGAGAACAACACTATTCGTATTATTCGACTGAAACTGAACATTCGAAGACGCTGCATCTCTTTCTATAGACCAATCGTTATCTCTGTTACCATGATGCATAAAGGATCCATATCCAGCAATATTAGTACTATATTTAACAGCCATAAAAACTGTAACTTCCGTAACCAACGGAACCGATGTGCGAATTAACCCGTATCCAGAGTTGAAATTTAACGCAGTCATACTATTGATAGTTGTTAATGTTGGCCCAGTTCCATTTGGCGTAAGGTGGTACCCATTTCCAGTAAGATCGTTCCACTGCGTGACATTGCTTCCGCTAAGCGTATATCCAGATGCAACACTCGCATCATATCGTGCCAGTAAATTAGAGGTTGTGTTTGTACTCGAACTGGGAGTTGTAGAGCTTATATAAGATATAATAACTATGCCCGACCCGCCACGCGCACCAGGGCCAGATGTAATCGTTCCACCACCACCACCACCACCACCACCAAGGCCGTCAGTTCCAGGCGAAGCGCTTTGGGCACCATTATCCGCACCTTTGCCACCACCACCTATACCACCAGACCCACCAATGCCGCCATGTCCACCTCCCCCTCCACCTCCGGCATAGTGTACGATAGAACCTGAAATATTACTGGATATACCGTCACCACCCTTACCACCAAGATTTGAACCAAGAGAAACACCACCAGCTTGCCCTGCACCGCCACCACCACCAGCTCCAACGAAAGCACTTGTGCCACCACCATTGTTTCCTTGTAGTGGGGTTGTTGTTGCTGTTCCTGGTTGGTTTGTTTGTGTTCCACCTCGGCCACCGGCTGAACCACCATCAGCACCTGCGGTATTACTAAGACTTCCTCCACCGCCTCCACCGATTGCTACCAGCCCTGCAAAACTCGAGTTTCCACCATTGGATGCAACTAATCCCGAATTTGCCGGAGGATTTCCACCGGACCCAACAACGATGTTCATGGATGCACCCGGAGTAACCGCTATATTTGTATTTATAATAAAACCCCCGGCACCACCACCACCCCCCATGTCTCTACCACCACCACCACCCCCTGCAACAATAAGCGCGCTTACTGATGTAACTCCTGCTGGAACAGTCCAGGTACTTGAAGTGGTAAATGATTGAATTATAGTATTAGTTTTATTGGTAACTACAGCAACCGCTGAATTGTCCGACGTATATGAAAATGTTCCTACGCTGTTAGATGTAGGTGCGGTAAGCGAAAAAGACGCGTCTGCTAAAACATATGCTCCGGATTTCGGACCCAAAGTAAATGGTCCAAACGTTGGAAGACCTGCGCTGACACTAAGCGTATTACTTGTTTTGATTGAACTAAAATACTGAACCGTTGCAGCCTGAGTGGCATTGAATGACACATCACCCAATCCAGTTATATTTATGAAATTCCCAGAAGGGTCAATTGTTGCTACATTCGTATTGCTGCTTGTGTATATAATTTCACCATCACTATTACTCGTAGGACGCGTGGTAATTGCAAATGACGAATCTGCAAATGTTTTAGTTGACGCAACAGTAAAAGTAGACGATGCAAATGTTGAAGCAACCTGAAGCGCAATTGCAGCGTTCTGAACACCATGACCGTATGTATCAGTGTAAAGTAGCGTTTGACTATTATTATATAGAAATACACCTTGTCCTTGATTACTGACTTGATTGAGTAACACCGTTCCTGACGGGTCGTATAATTTAAACCTTGATACCTCACTAGAAGTCATAACTCTATTTCCTGTACCAGATTCTGAAACCGCAACCCATAACCCATTACCATAGTCATTATTATATGCAATTGAGGTCCAACTATTATCTGCAGCACTTGTTCTACTTGTCCAAGTAATACCATCAGGACTTGTCATAACCCTATTTCCTGAACCACTACTTGAAACGGCAACCCATAATCCATTACCGTATGCAACCGAGTACCACACATTATCCGCAGCACTTGTTCTACTCGTCCAAGTAATACCATCAGGACTTGTCATAACCCTATTTCCTGAACCACTATCACTAACAGCAACCCATAATCCATTACCATACGCAACTGAACGCCAGTTATTATCCGCAGCACTTGTTCTGCTCGTCCAGTTAATGCCATTAGAACTTGTCATAACCCGATTTCCTGTACCAGTATTACTAACAGCAACCCATAATCCATTACCGTATGCAACACATAACCACTGATTATCCGCAGCACTTGTTCTACTCGTCCAAGTAATACCATCAGGACTTGTCATAACCCTATTTCCTGAACCACTATAACTAACAGCAACCCATAATCCATTACCATACACAACTGAATGCCAAAAGTTATCCGCAGCACTTGTTCTGCTCGTCCAGTTAATACCATCAGGACTTGTCATAACCCTGTTTCCCGAACCATTATAACTAACAGCAACCCATAATCCGTTACCATACGCAACAGATAACCACTCATTATTTGAAGCACTTGTTCTACTAGTCCAGACAATACCATCAGGACTTGTCATAACCCTGTTTCCTGAACCACTAGTTGAAACGGCAACCCATAATCCATTACCATACGCAACTGAACGCCAATTATTATCAGTAGCACTTGTTTTGGTACTCCAAACAGTAGCAGTTTCGTATCGCGGTTCCGAAGTTAGAAAGTTGTTCGTTGTTGAGTCAACGGAAATACCAGTTATGTTATGTCCTTGATTTGTCAACGTCATTGTGGGAACTTGAGCAGCAGTCAATATTTTTAAAGAATTTTCATTATAGAGACTAACATACATGAATCGTTTCGAATTACTCAATATTAATGTATGCGGACCATCCCCTACCGCGTATGTTGTAACGGAATAATCACTCAACGATATAGCAGAGATAGAGTCTCCAAATTCATTACTTGTATACAGAAAATTATCAGACACTGCATTGCTCTGGGGAGTGCCGCTAACGCTAATGGTATTTGTTACACTATATGTGGTAAGGTTAATAACAGAAACAGTGTCTGCACTTTGATTGTTAACGAATGCTAATGTATTTTGAGTGTTAAATGAAATAGATCTAGGATAGCTACCTACGTTAATTGTATGAGTTATAGTATTATTACTTAATAAAAACCTTTTTACAGTATTTTCGCTGGACAAGCTAACTAATCCGTATGTACCCGTACTATCAATTACAATATCTCGTGGGTTGTTTCCTATAGCAAAAGAACCCAGAACAACATTATTTGAAATGTCAATCGATGTTAATGTTCCACTGGAACTATTTGAAACATACAAACGAGTACTGGTTGGATTTATTGCCAAGTCAATAGGTTGACTACCTACGTTGAATATATGTTTAACCGTATAATCTGTAATGCTTACAGCATAAACTTGATTACTGTTTCTTGTGACTACATAAACCATTGTATCATTAGAATTAATTACAAGATCCGCCGGTCCATTACCAATAGTAGTATTTGTAATGGTTGTAAGGGTTAATAAGTTGAAAAATGTAATTGTCGCATTATTAAAATTAGAAAAAATAATCTTACTTTCGTCTGACGTTGCTCTTATATAATATGCATTATTTCCAATTGACGGAACTGTATTTATAATCGTATTTATCATACCCGATGGCGCGGTTGTTGAATATTTATATATATTAGAACTGTTCGTAACTGATGTAACATATAAATTTTTACTCAAGTCAATTGATATTCCAGACGGCACGTGTGCTGTATAAAACTGAGTAGAATATACTCCGCTTGGATTGAACATTTGAATGCGCATATTAACATCTGAAACATATACATTGAAATTGCTGTCTATCGCAATACCGCGAGGAGTATTAAACTGACCATTTGAATTTCCAAATCCACTTCCAATCCTGCGAAGATATGTACCAGACGAATTGAATACTTTAACAACATGATTGCTTACGTCAGTTACATATACGTTTTCACTTGAGTCAACCGCTACGTACATTGGTTGATTAAATGACGAATCTCCAGAACCAAGTGATCCAACCGACCATATAAATGACAGTGAACTATCAAATTTCTGAATACGATGGTTTAGTCGATCAACCACATATACGTTTCCATTGGAAGGGTGAGCTGCGATGCCCCACGGTTGATTGAAACGACCCACTGCGCTTCCAACCCCTGTATATGGAACGGGAATTGTATTTGTAACACTTGAAGATATGCCAACTGTCAAAAGAGAACTTACGCTTTTACTAAGATAATTGCCGAATGCATCTTGAGTAGCAGTAATATTTGCACTTCCATTTGAAATTAGATTAACCCGTTGCTGCGAACTAGAAACCGTTGGTGCCGCGTATCGACTATACAACCATTTATTTTGAAGGTATAAAATATTTGCACTAACGTCGGCATTTGATAATGCCGCATTATAATAAAGAATTTCACCGATAGAACTGTTACACGCTTCATTTGCATCAGATTTTCCAATATATAAGGGTTTATTACCTGCCACTAGGGCTGATGATGAACCAGTTATATATACAGGGGCAACAGTGTCCGAATATCTCCAAAACTCACGACTTGTCCCATTAAGTCGTCCAACCAAAATATAATTCGTATTATTGGCAACTGTAATGATCGTAGGAGCGGGATGTTGGCTATCTGTTGTAAACTGAATTTGCGATGTGTTGAAATATCTTTCTATACTCAAATCGGTGTCTCGGCTACCATGATGCATGAAATTTCCACCCTCATTTATTAAAGATGATTGGTATGTTATCACCATAAAAACTGTAACCGATGTTGATAACGGAACCGACGCGCGAATTAAACCGTATCCAGAATTGAAATTTAACGCAGTTACTGAATTCATGGTTGTCGTAGTAGGTCCAGTTCCATTTGGCGTAAGGTGGTAGCCATTACCAGTAAGATCGTTCCATTGCGTCACATTACTTCCGCTTAGCGTATAACCAGATGCAACACTCGCATCATATCGTGCCAGTAAATTAGAGGTTGTGTTTGTACTCGTGTTGCTATTTGGGTTCACTACAGTTACATACGCAATCGTACCTGGAAAATTTTCACCTGCATTATTTATCCATCCACCAATAGTCACCGGACCATTTACAGACATTACATACGTGCTAATTGACGTATTTGTTGCAGTTTGAGTTCCTGACGTAGCCACGTTGGTTAGTAACACGGTAAGAGAGGTAGGCGTTCGTGTTAATTTGAGAACATAATCGGTATTCAAGGCTACTGAAACCCCCGGCGCATCCCATGTTACACTGGTCCAACTAAAATGGATGCCATTTGAAGATGATACCCATACGCCCCACCCTCTACTAGTATTTACGGGATTATACATATCACCTATAAGCGCTCGCCAACTATTAGCTCCTCCTGTAACATTGAATCGGATACTCATTTCCCATGTTGGCATTGCACCAAGAATCGGGAAATTAGTTAATGATAGCGTCGGTATGGTTGGACTGGTTATGGAGTACAGTGTTGATGCAAATGAAAAACTGGATGGTACACTAGAAATTGTAGCAACTCCAGAATTATCAGAAGAGTATGAAAATGTTCCGGCGCTGTTAGATGAAGGCGCGGTAAGTGAAAAAGATGCATCGGCTAAAACGTATGATCCTAATTTCGGACCAAGCATGAACGGTCCAAACGTTGGGTTTCCGGCATTTACAGTGACTGTAGTTGTAACTGAACCACTAATGTAAGGTGCACTATTAGCCTGAGTTGCGGTTATGGTGCTCGTACCCGCTCCAACAATAGTAACGGTACGAGATGCCACTGTCGCCACGCTTGTATTTGACGATGTGTATGTAAATGCCCCAGAACTATTTGAAGATGGGTCGGTAAGATTAAATGACACATCGGTTCCAAATGTTTTTATTGGAATTATGGCAAGTGAGCCAATGGTTGGTATCGTACCAAGTTGCGGATAGTTCGTCGCCGTCACCCAGTTTGATGTGGTTCCTGACAATGCAAAATTTGATAATGTTCCATTTCTAGCTGACTGTGATGAATCTATTGCAGTTGACCCTGAAGTTGAATCGAGTTTATAGTATCCAATTAGGCCCGACTCATTTCCATTTAAAATGGCTTGGTATGAACTTGAAATGTCTGAACTTGACCGAATCGTGTTCCAAATTCTAATATGCGACAACTGACCCTTATAAGGACGAGTCATACTTACATCGTTTCCAAACATAACACTGCTGGTTTGATTTGTCATTGTAGTTGTTGTGCTTTTTGTAGTAATCACCGCTCCGTTTATGTAGATCGTTGTAGCTACATTATTGCATGTAATTGCAATATGAGTCCATGTATTGATTGGAATTACGTTGGTGTCGGTTGTAGTACCACCAGGTCCTACCCATCGCAGGATATTACCGGGAATAAGATATATTGCCCAGTCCCAGTTATTCCCATTTGCGCCACGAGAAACCATTTGGGAATAACGATTTCCATTTCCACTGTCGGTATGGTACATCCATAACTCGAGTGTTAGACTAGTTAATGTGTCTATATTGTTTATGGTGACCGTATCATTGACCCCATCAAAATCTAACGAATATGGCATTATTAGTTTATTTTTGAATTACTTAATAAAATAATATATTTATTATTTGTAAATTAGTTAATTTAAAATGAATATTGTGGCATAAATTCTAAAAGGTCTATCGCACGAACATATACACCTAAACGAGTCATTAACTCTTTAATAGCGTATTTCCAATTCAAATTATTGTTTATTTCAGGACACCGTATGTCGATTGATAATACGCTATAGGTTGTTATTAACCCATAAAACATTTCAATGAATTGGCCCCAACTTGCAATACCGGAATCATCATTCTCCACATTTATTAGTGTGCACTCGGACATTACATCTAAAAACTTATACGTATTACAGGATCCTATAGAAGAGTCGGGTATGATTGTTATTGATATAAAATGAAATAAATCATAACCAGACCCTTCCGAGTCGTCTTCCAGTATTACCTCGTTTTCACGAATAATAAGTTTTGAACTGTTTAATTTTCGTATCTTGCGATATATAGTTTCTGGAGTATCGTTATAGTAACTAAACACTATACTACAACACTTTATAGGAAGGTTTGATAACAATGAGTCAATGTACGGTACGCGACTATCTACGAGGACTAAAACATAATTGCGTTCATTGCCTGTAGTGTCAAGGATATGATTCCATCCATCAATCGCATCCGTAAAATATACGCCTTTCAAATTGGCGCTGTCCGATTCCAGAATCCAGTTGCCACCCATGGATGCCGCGCCCGTGTTGTCCAACGATGCACGAATGTTTACTGCCAGCCGTGTTTCAAGTTCATCTATCACGTATTTCCAATTCGGGTCGGAATACAATGCGCATGCCATTAAATCCAGCGTTTCTGTTTGATGACGGGTTATCAGCGCGCCCATGACATCTATAAATGGTTCCCAGGTTTGAAGTGAAGGGTCGTCCGTTGCTACATTTTTAAGAGTTGAAGGACGAGGGCCTAGCGTTTCCAAAAACGTGTACGTATCCGAGCCGTTCATAAGATATGCGTGCTGAATGATTCCAATTGTGGAAAAAGTTGAAAATTCAGTAGTAGTAGTAGTAGTAGTAGTACCTGAATCAACCTCATACGGTACCGTTTTAAACGTATCATATATGTCATCTAGTTCACTTACTAACACGGGATGCGGTATGGGAAAACAAACGGAGGTTTCATGCAGCGGGTCCATTATCGGACGAATACGTTGAAAAAATACAGGAGGCGCCATAATGTTATCAGCCGATGAAACTACCCATGGAGTTGGAGGAAGCGAACTTGAAGAGTCGTCGATGTTACTCTCAGATAGTGCATATGCCATGGCTTGCGCTGCAATATCGGATGCAGATACGTAGTGTTTAGATTCGACCGGATGTTCCCGATATCCTGCCCGTCGTCTCTCGTCTTCGCAAGATAAGCACTTTAATACGTTTGAAGCTGACGGTTGTTCATAACAAAAATAATCTCGTATAACCCGATTACGTCTATTTAAAAATCTAACTTTTGATAGTATAGTATTTACCGTGTCATGATAATAATTAAAAACAAGGCAACACGTTGTGTCATTTACTGCGCGTATAATCGTTTCGATCTCCGGTACTCGGTTATCAATAAGAAGTAGTTGCATGGCTGTATTTGAATAACTATATGTATTATCTATTGTATAAAATAAATGAAATAATTAAAATAAATAATCAAATTTATACAATTTTAAATTAATTTGTAATTATAATTTAATTTAACTAAATGGCATTTAATATAACAAGTCATATTTTTGTAATATCAACTTTTGTATATATTGTTCTTAATGTTGTAGAGAATACGTTTCATTATAATATTGGACGAAACTTTGACACAGGACACATTCATGACATACACTTCGTGTACCCATCTTCTCTCGATTTTACTCGAATTGTCTGCGTAATGGCGGTATTTGCAATACTGCAAGGAATATTTACAGTTATGCTTGCAAACCGATTCGGTTATTAGTTACGGGTTACAAATTTTCAAATTGTTACATTGACTCCTAGTCATCGACTGTATCTAACTTTAAGTTTGACTTTGAATTTAAATGTAATAAATTTAAATCTAGTTCTAACTGCGATTCTGCCTCCGACTCCGAGTCTGACGACTCCGACCCTGACTCTCTATTTGATCCCGATTCCAATGCTGGGTCCAAATTTGATTTTATTTTCATTGCATTGTTCACTTCGGGTCGAAGTATTGTGCCGCACTGGGTAGTTTCAACCGCTGCTTTATAGCCTTTATATTTCATAAACAGTCGCGCATACATTTCTCCTTTATTGATCAATGCAATTATATTTTCAGATTTTAAAGCGTCGATCCATCGTATAAAATCAGTTCCAGAATTGTCGGTAATGCATACAACTTCATTCGGAATTTGTTGATACAACTGCTCATTCAGTGCATACATTGTAACTTGTTTGTAAATGCTGGTTAAAAATTCAAAAACTGATGTATTACTTGTAACCGGGTTTACATAGTGCTCAAATATGTTCCGCATTCCAAGTACTTCGTCCAGTCCGCATTTTTCATTTTCAATACATTCGTTTACTGGGTAGTTGCAAACAAGACCTCCATCGACATAACACTCTTTGGTTTCATCATTAATACACGGCGCAAACAAAATTGGACATGCCGAACTCATATACACCGCATCTACAACTCGTATTTCTGGATGTGTTTTGTAAGATAAATCCACTTTTGTCATCGAGTTCAGTTCTAAACTGAAAAAATGAACATCAATATTCGTATACGCGTAAAACTCGCCAAGTGTTGTGTCTGGAGAAAGTCCTCTTCCTTCTAAAAGAGGTCGAATTGTTTTTTCAAAAATGGTTCTCTTGAATATGCCCTTTTGATTATATAAGTTCAATATCAAGTCGCTTTTGTTGTACGCATACAGTTTATTCCACGGTCGACGAATGAAATACGTTAACAGCGTTTCCCAGTCATATTTTAGTGCCAGCGAAGTTGCTACAATAGTTCCAATTGATGTACCGTAAATTGTTTTGATATTCGAAATGTCCCAAACATGGTTATCTTGAAGAAATTTCAACGCACCAACCGTCATAAACCCAGTTGTGCCTCCGCCTCCTATCACAATATGTTTTATACATGTATGTTTACTCATTGTATCATAATAGTATTACCCAATATAAATATATAGCGTTTAATAGAAAACTTCACTATATTTATATTGTTTATATTGTTTATATTATTCAATTGATTTATTCAGGGGTTGTAGTTTTGTTTTGGATATGCTGAAACAACGATTCATTATAAATGAGTTTTCCGGTTGGCTTGTAGGTATTGATTGGCGTGTACTCTTTTTTCTTCACGGCAACATTCGTTTCTGAAAATCCAGGGTTTGCAACCTTTCCATTTTTATAGAGAAGCGAATTCATGTTTGCAGACATACCGTTTACATTTGAACTAGAATTGTTACCGCCGCGTGGACCCCCTTTTGTAATCGTTGCCAGCTTGTTTGTACGTGAAAATGGATTCGTTGGTTCATTGGTGTTGTCATCCTCGTCGGGGATTGGATCGCCATATTCATCAATTTCAATTCCGGTCTTCTTTTTAAATTCGTCGCGAATATAAGTTGGAATATACGCCTTCCATGATATCAGCAATAAATTAGGGTGCGTATATTGAACTCGAAATCCATTTTTAAGGAGTTGTTCAATAACATACTCAACGCACCCCATTCGATCATAATGGGCCACTCCTAAAATAATTTCAGGAACCACATACCAGCAAAACTGTTGGTCAATATGTTGTCTTGCAGTGAGTTTTATTTTCGAATGAATCCGATTTAAAATTTTATTGAACGTATAAAGCTTTGACTGGTCGTGTGCCTTTTTTTTCTCATATAAATCATCTAAATTAATCTGTTCAAGACGTTCGATTTTATCGTTATTGTAATCAAAAAAACTTTCCATCGGTCGAATATTGATATTGCAATATAATGTAGATCTATAAATTATTTTTACAATTTTATCGAATGGTTGAATATGGAATGTGAATAGCCGATCATTCGATCAATGGAAAGATGAAATTGTAAAATATTTTAAAAATAAAAAAAAATAAAAATAAAAATAACTTCCAAACGCTTATCCAGGTCTAGAAACAAATATATCAGATAATATATCATAAAGTCCGTCTCCTAGAATATTTATTTTATTTAACGCATCTTGAATATTTAGAGCTACTACTGATCCTGCATATATTTTAAACGGTACCCCTGAAAATAATGCATAATTTATAATAGTACCGTTTGAGTCTAGTAAATTTGTTCCATTGAAAGAATACACAGTATCGTTTATTTTAACAGTTTCGCTTGCATTGATTGGAATGTATACTGATTTACCTCCAGAAATATCTTCTGCGTTCACAGTTACAATTTTATTTGCGCTTGCATCTACAGTTGCAGGAGCCTTTATTGTAAACGTAGCTGCCGCGACCTCGCTTATAGGTGTGGTTAAAAGAGCATTGATGTCGCTTCCGGAAACCGGCGCCGCAACTTGTACTGCGCCAATTCCTACATTATTGATATTTTTTAGAAGTTGCAGTTTTTGCACAGTGCTGAATGCAGGAAGATTTGTTGCTCCTCTGATGTTTGCATTAGAGAAATTCGTATTTGTGATCACTGCGCCTGAAAAATTCACGTTACTTAAATTTGCACCTGAAAATGATACGCCAGAAACGGTGGTCCCGGCCAGCGAAGCCCCTGATAAATCTACCGAAGCGAATGATGCACCCGGCGAAACGGTTTGACCTTGGAGCGCGGTT
>JACCED010444604.1_pt1 | contig 13658 bp, 3 predicted proteins | sample 7455021 | NCBI WGS metagenome assembly JACCED01 (sample SAMN15323456, study PRJNA562643) | freshwater metagenome | isolation source: river surface water | place: USA:Blue River Watershed | collected 2017-08-19 | reverse complement strand
GAAGTTGCGTAATATCTAAATCCGGTTGCTGCCGTGTAAGTATTGGCAGGTATGGCTGGAATATCTGAAACATCTGCCGTCGGGATTATCTGCAAAATGTCACGAGCCAAAATGCCGCTTACACGATAAGTTGGCGAAACCAGCGCCACTGAGCCAGTGTAGGAAACGGCAGTAACCGTTTCAGTTGTGACTATTGGCGCTAACGCCTTATTCACCGTTATTGATGCAGTAGCAGTTGCAGATTCATACAAGTCGGTTTGATCATACAAAACTGATATTCCACATGAACTTCCAGCTTTGATGCCGGTTACTTCGCCCGTGACGTTATCGATACTGCAGCCCAGTGAGCTGCCAGCGGAGAATGTAACTGTGGCGCTATCGAGTTCAGGAAGAATCGTTGAAGTCACTGTTGTGGTTTCGCCATATTTAATTGTGCTTGTTGCTGGCGTGAGAGAAGCAGTGCGGATTCCACGATTAATTGTGACCGTAACCGTCTTGGTATCACTTAACCAGTTAGCGCTCTGATTTAAAACCAAGGTGATCGCGCATGAACCAACGCCTAATGTAGTGATTACACCTGAAGAGGAGTCAACAGAACAAGTTGTGCTTGAAGTACTAAACAACTTTGTGCCATCTCCAGGATGAACAACCGTTGGGGTTTCAGTCTTTGAAGCGCCATAGGTAATGACATTGGAACCTGAACCATAAGTTAGAGACCAAGAACCACGTGAGGCGCGGTTGATTGTCAGAGTTCCGGGTGCGTAAGACACTGATTTGTAATTTGTCGTAAGTGCTGGTGAAGCAAAGACTGCAGCAGAAGGGGTTATTGAGTACGTTCCAGCCTCTTTTGGTGCGGTTGCGGATGAAGAATAGTTAGCGCCCGTATTCAAAGTCCCAGCAAATGTATAACTGGCCGCTGTAATTGAATCGATAGATGCCAGTCCTGTTAGCGAAATGGTTCGGGTTGGAACAGTGGTGTTAGAAACATTTGATCCATCAACTGAATATGTTGCAGATAGATCTTTAGCCGTAACAGTTAGGGTGTCAGCTTTACCAACAACTACAGAGATTGCAGAAGCGGTTTCTACGCTGTTATTGAAGTTGACTGAATCAGTTGGTGACAATAAGGCAGAGATAGATGCAGTTTCCACGGCCGATGGTGTCCAGGTACAGGTTGCAACTCCGTTGGATGTCGCAATCGCCGAACATCCCGTAAGCGCCGTGCCTGACTTCTTAAAAGCGACATTTCCTGGTGTGCTCGCTGCCACTGAAAGTGTTACGGGTGTGCCATACGTTGCCGTAGTTACAGATCCAGGTAGCGAAATCCTTGTAGTCGGAGTGGCTTTGTAAATCTTGATTGTCACTGTTGCTGAATAAGGAGCCGAGTTCACAGCATCTTGGACCTTAATGACCTGTGAATAAGTTCCAACAGTTACATTTTCCGGAACGTTTAAAGTTAACAATCCAGTAGGTGTTGAGGTTTCTACAACCGCAGTGATCATCGCTGCGGTTGCTGTATCGCTCTGGGTTAAGTATTTAAGAATTGCTGTTCCTGAACCGCCCTGGGCGCCATTAATTTTGTACAAGCCAGCAGATCCAGCTCCACCGCCGCCGCCCAAACCGTTCGTGCCAGCTGTTGGTACTGTGAAATCAGCATTAGACCTTAAATATGTCGTAGGGATGGCTATTCGTGACTGGCCAGAGTATTCGTACTCCAGTCTCCAGGCAGCAGCTCCCGTAACTTCAGTAAAGAAAACGCTTATTGGATAATACTGTCCTTTAACAAAGCCTGACCAAGTAACAGTTGATGAACCAATAGATATCGGCATTTCATTATTAGTTCCATTAACATTTATCGAAAGCAAGCTTGAATCGTCCGATGACATAGCAAACGTGATGCTTCCGGTGTGCGGCGCTATAAAGTAGCCCGTTGCATAGCCTTGGAAGTTGTCTTTACCATCGCATGGGAAAGCGGCATCGTTCGCAAAATCAATGTTTCCAATTAATTGCGCACATGTACCCGTAGTAAATGTGTTCTTATTTAGTGCGGAAGTAGAATTATCTTTCCTGAAATATGTGGCCAAACCATAGCTACCAGATCTAAATTGGGAAACTGGAATAACAGATTGAGTTACTCCAGCATAGGCATATTCCAATTTCCAACTAGCCAGTCCCGCAACTTCTGTGAAATAAACATTTATCGGATAAGCCTGGCCTGCGACGAATCCGCTCCAAGTTGCGTTTACAGTAGTACAGCAAGTAGAAAGCTGTAATTCGTTATTTGTTCCATTTACATTGATTACCAAGTCGCTTGAATCATCTGAAGAAAGATAAAAAGTAATACTTCCCGTAACTGGTGCAATGAAGTATCCAGTCGCCCAGCCCTGGAAATTATCTTTCTGCGAACATGGAAATTCAGAATCTGTGGAGTAACTAATATTTCCAGTCAGCGCACCACATGTGCCGGAGAAAGTTTCCTTTAAGGTTGCGTTTGAAGGAGCGCTTCCCAGAGCTCTGAAGTACTGAGGTAGTCCATAAGAACCCTGACCGCTTGCCTGAGTTCCGGTTCCGCCGCCTCCAGCACCTCCGGCTTTAAGTCCAACTAAAGAAATTGAGTCAGGGAATGGACCGCCTCCACCACCGCCGCCGTAAGTGACTGAGCTACCGGTGAAAGAGCTGCTTGGTCCGTCTGAACCAACACTTCCTGTTCCGGCACCACAACTTCCGCTAGCACCGGTACCACCATTTCCTCCAGCTACGGCGGTTCCGCCGCTACCAGTTACACCTCCGGCTGCTCCAGCGGCTCCGCAACCTCCACCAGCTGATCCACCAGGAGCTGTGTAAGTAGTTGAGCCACTAACCAACGATGTTGTTCCACCTGCGGATGCATCAGGTCCTCCCCAAGCGCCACCTGTTCCGCCTGCGCCAACTTGAACAGTTACGGAACGGTTTGCAGGAAGTGAGACTGAAGACAATGTGTTTATAGAACCACCGCCACCACCTGCTCCACCATCTCCACCACCGCCACCACCTGCGCCGACAAGCAAAGCATCAACAGCGGTAACACCGGCAGGGGCGGTCCAAGTACAAGAATCTGTTCCATTAATTTTTTCGTATGTGTAACTTCCGGAAACAGTTTTTACAACAGCACATACTGGAGTTGATGAGAAGCTAAATGGCGCGGTGCCTGATCCATTTGTGGTGTAACCATTAGTTGTCGCGTTTCCGTATGTCTTCTCAATCAAAAATGTACCGGTGAGAGTTACTGGAGCATTAACTACAACTGTTACGGCAATTTCAGAATAAGCACCTCGTGCATCGGTAACACGAATTGTTGATGTGTAAGTTCCGGTTTCAGATCCAGATCCAACTTGCAAATAAGCTCCAGTTGTTGAAGTACCCGTTAAAGTGATGCTTGAGTTAATTGGCGAATTAGTCACTGACATTGTCAGCGTTCCTGTACCTCCACCGATTGCGTAAAGCGGTGACTTAAACAAAACGCCTTTAGAAGTTTCCAGAAGTGAAACACCAAGGATTGACGGTGGTGCCGCTACGACAATCGAGATCATGAGAGATTTAGTAGATCCCAAGCCATCCGTTGCGGTGACTGTTTCATAATAAGTTCCTGGATTAATTGTCGGAAGTACACGTAACGTGGCTTGATTATTTGCAGATGTGAGTGTAATTCCCGAGGTTGAGGTACCGATTCGCGAGAAAGTTTTATTTCCGGTTCCCTGACTTGCATATATGACGGTTGAAGTTTCAACTCCTGAAGTGGTAAAAATTGAAGTAGTTGTCGCAGTTTCTATCACAGGCGGATTCACTACAACGTTGATTAAATGAGTCGCGAAAGCACCAGAAACATCGGTTGCAGTGAGAGTTTCTACATATGTGCGTGCAGTTTGACTATCTGTTGACGTAATTCTTGAGTCTGTGTAAATATCAATTACTCCAACTTGCGAGAAATCTCCGCTGATTCCAGATGCAGACAAGTCAGGAGTTAATTCAAAGGTTAAATCTCCGGTACCAAGACTAGTTTTTATAGTCTTATTACTTACCGCAATACCTTGCGTGGTTGTTAGGGTCGTTGGAGTGTTGGCATTTGCGACTAAGCGGGCACGGTACGCGTTGTAGTTTGCGGTGATTTCCTCAGCGGACAAGGATCTGTTGTAAATGCGAGCCACTTGAATTCGGCCATTTATGAATTCGTTAGCAACTCCCCAGCGTTTTCCAATCAATATTGGGCCAGCGCTTGCTGGTGGCGCGGTCAACACGCTTGAAGAAGTACCAACTAAAGAACCATTTAAGTACAAGGATCCAAAATATAAATCTCCAGCTTTCGTAACTTTATAGGCTGCGTGGTACCAAGTATTTACTGCCAATGCCGATGTCGTGCTGACTTGACCGTACCAACCATTACGGTAATAACCACCAGACAGGGTGCCCGCAGAATTAAAGAGACATAGGAAATAGTTGATGTTCGTACCGCTTATGGTGCTGGAAATCAAACAAGGATAGGTTCCTGCAGTGTTTAAAGAACTTAAGTTGAACCAAGACTCGATAGTAAATTCTGTAAGTGATGATGCATTTTTTACACTCTGCACGTAGTTATTAGTTCCAGTGGTTATGGAGCCACCACCCAATGTTGAATAAGTTGGAGTACCTTGAAAGGTAAAGTTCCCGTTATTGCCGCTCAGCTCCGTCCATGTAGTTCCCGAACCTGGATACGAAGCGCTATCAGCTGCATCTAGATTTACATCCAGAGAAATGTTCGTGTACGAATTAGGCGTCGGATTGCCATTGATACGCGGATTCTCATTCACAGTGGATGTGATCATGAGATTTGAATAAGCACCTACAGAATCGGTTACAGAAATATTAGTTAGGTGGGTTCCCACGGTTGCGTAAGCGCCAATTCGTAACGATATGTAGCCGAGCAAAACGGTTGAAGTGTCTAGCGTCAACTTCCATGAGCTATTCGAAGATACGTACGGAATTCCGATCGTCATATTTCCAGTTCCACCCGTGATATTTAAACGGAGTGATGTGGCTTTACCGTAAGTTGTTGCCAAACTAGCAGAGCCTGTATTACTGGTAAGAACCAATCTAGGGTTCACTAAGATCGTTATTACCCTTGAAGTTGTCGCGCCTACAGAGTCTGTGGCGGTGAGTGTTTCGTAATATGTTCCAGCGGGAAGTGTTCCGGCAACAGTAAGTGTTGCCTGGCCTGTGCTTGCCGACATTGTTATTGCAGATGATCCTGAACCGCTGACTCGGGTGAAAGTGAGTGCGCCAGTACCTTGAGTGGCTGCAAGTGATGTGGTGCCCGATACGCCAAAAGTGGTCGTGATTGTTTCCCTAGAAGCGGTAACAATAATTCGTGGGTTAACTGTTAATGAGATGTAGTAAGGGGTCGTCATGCCGTTCGCATCGATAGCGGTCATGGTTTCGGAATAAGTTCTAGGTGATGTTGTAGATGTAGAGACGGCTAGCGCTGAGAGCTTTAGCACCGCGGTGTTGACCGTTGATGAATCGACTATAAGTACGCTATTTACCGCTGAGAGCGAGATTATCTTTGTTCCAAAGCCATTAATTCCGGTGAAGATGCTGAAATCGCGCGCAGTGCCAGCGGTTGCACTCAAAGCAAGATTTCCAGCAGTCGGCAGGTATGTATAGCGCCCCTTGGAAATCAAGAAGTTGTTTAAAACGTCAGCCGCTGAAAGCGCTGTGCCATAGAGGTGGAATGCACCAAAACCGAAGCTACCTTTAATTCCGCTACCTAAGTTTGTTGTGTTATTTTGTCCAATTGCAAAAAGTTGGGTGTAGCCGCCTTCGATTGGACTGCTTCTATCAAAAGAAGACTGTGGTGTGCCCACCGCAACGCCATTCACATACGCGGTTAAGGTTAGAGTAGATTTGTTGTAAACATACCCAACGTAATACCAGCCTGTATTGATGGCAGAGCCAGCAGCTGGAGTAAATGTAATTACAGAAGAGTTCCAAGTTCTGAATTTGAACGCGCCAGAAACAACTTCTATTTGAGCGTCTTGCCATCCATCTTTAACTGTTCCATCGGAATTTGTCTGCCCTCGTTCATCCAAAATAATTCCATTACCTGTTGGCTGAACCCACATAAATACAGAGATGGTGTCACCCATTTGTGCAGAAGTTAAACCGGTCCGCATATTCAAATACTGTGTGCCTGTAAACTGAAGATTTCCATTGAAGCCACGATCGAATGTTGCGGTTCCAACAAGAAGTGCATTCGAACGGCCTTGTAGATCGACAATGCTGGTTCCACTTCCGCTGTAAGAAGTTGCAGAGTCCATTTCATATCTAACTAGTAGACCACTTTGAAGAATATCTGGAACGCTCGAGCTATTTGGATACGCAATAGTCGCAGACCTATTTACAGTAATTGTTAGAACTGTATTCTTAGTAACCCCAGTCGAATCGGTTACCGTTATCGACTCTTGATACGTCCCGATGGCGGTCGAAGTATCAACCAAGACGGTCACAAAATTAGACGCGATTGTAGAAGTATCGATTGTTATCGCTGCAGATGAAGGGCTCGATACGTGAGTCAACGTCACCCGTTTGTTTGTTCCTCCATCTGAGAAATCAAGCCTGATTCGCCCTTGCTTTCCATAGGTGGTCTGGGCTGAAGTTGGATTAGATGGCGACCAGACCAATGGCAAGAAAACGTTAATTTTTAATGGCATAAGGGCAACATTTCCAGCCGTGTCTGTTGCTGTGATTGTCTCCCAATAAGTACCTGGAGCTACGGTGTTTGCTACTCGAACTCGAACCTGATTTGTGCCCAAATTCTCCATAGTTATACCTGGAATAGTCGGTGACATTGAAAGGGTGTTTCTATATCCAAGAATCGCAGTAATTGTGTCAGACAGTGTGACCGATCCACTTGACGCATTAACCGTAATTGATTCTGAAGTCGTACTTTGTCTAACGTAATTTTGAATTCCATATGTAGAAGCCAAATAATCTTCAATTTTTTCAATTTCGCTTACGGTTAACTTTCGGTCAAAAATGATTACTTCAGCGACCGCCCAACCATTTGAATAATCATTTCCTAAATATTGACCCGCATTTATCGTCATCGCAGGGAATGCGTCTCCCACATTTCTTGTTATCCGAACTAACGGATTTGTTGCTGTACCCGCATAACCATTGCCTCGATAAACGTCCGTATAACCACTAGAAACTACCCAATTTTGCCCATAACTATCAGGGGTAACTACTCCATCATTAGGCATCCATCCGCCATCATTATAGTGTGCAACACCTGAACGACCACCATAAAAGCCGAATATAAAGTTATCCGATTCACCATCGAATATTCTTGATGAGCTTGTTTGAGTTCCGACGTTTCGGGCAACAGAGAACATGGTCCAACCGTTGGTCGACATTGCTTTGTTCTTAAACTGAACACCGTCAGGCTTAGCACCTTTAACGATGGTGATTGCTTTTGTAACACCATTTCCTACGGTTGCGGATTCGACCGTTGGTGCACCTCTTACGGAAGAAGTATTTCTGCCATTGCCAGATGAGTCATACCAAATTTTCTTGGTAGCGTCATAGTCGCTTGCCTTAAAGCGCATATAGGGCGAAAGTGAAATTGGTTCAGCCGCTGCGAGTGTATTTGCGAATTTCACAGGTGCTTGATAAACCGCATAAAGCAATAAGTTGGGACCGCTGTAACTAGCACCTGGAGCATAGAAAGTGCCGGTGCCATCTGCTCGGGTATTCCAGCCGACAAAGTTAAAACTGGCCTCAGCAAGAGATCCAGTGTTTGTCGCCAAAGTTCCGACTCCATTTGCGAAAACTTGTGGTGCCGGCGGAGTTCCACTGGTCTGCCCGTTTCCTTCGTACGTGATAGTGCTTCCCCAACGTGCATATAAAGTGGAGGTACCGGTAGATGCAAAGTTTGTCGGTGGCACCATGGTTGGCGTTGCGGTTTCGATAGCTCCTGCAGTTACCCCATAGGTAGATTTAAAGTATTGATTTATCTGTGCGATTTGAGATGCAGTTAAGAATTGGTCATAAACTATAACTTCCGTAATTTCAAAGTCTGACCAATTAGAGTTAGCGTAAGCCCCCCCGATCGCTAGTGTTGGGAGCTTGGTATAAGTTTGATTTGTCGCGGTCAACTTGACGCCGTCCCAATAAATATTATTGCCTGAATCACATAAATAGTGCCAGTTATAATCGACCGCTGTCGAGTTATTCAGATATCCAGAACTGTGATAAAAATCTTTAGTATTACTGTTGTACCAACCGGCGAGCCAGTCAACTGATGTCCCGGTAAAAATTCGGCCCATCGACGCGGGTGCGGAAACACCATTAGTTTTGTATCGAGCCATTCCGCAAAATGTGTACGAACTTAACTCAGGATTGTTCAAATATATCGCAACCGTATTTGCAGCTAAACCGCTTACCGTGGGGAAGGTAGCCGTCGCTCCCCAGCCAGTTTGGTTCGTGTTTTTAGTGGGTTTGACTTCTGAATAAGTGATCCCGTTGCCGTTGTAATTTGTTGGTGTCCAAGTTGTTCCGTCATAGTTTTTTGCTTCAAGACGTATATATGGGGTGGGTAGTCCAGCTAATAGAGTGCCATTAGAGCCAACAATTGCCGAAGTTGAACTGTCGCTTGTTGTGCTCCAACCAGTCAACGTGGAGGAAGTTTTATTCACTAAAGCTCTTGGAAGTAGCGCATTGTAATTTTGGATTATTTGTTCTTGAGTAAGAGCAACATTATAAATTTGCGCCGAATAAATATTTCCTTCGAAATATCTTGAATTATCAAAACTTCTTCCGATACTCGTTTTCACAGTGGACGATGTGGAAGCACCGCCAGAATTATTTCCAGAGTAGATTTCAATTCCATTTAGAAATATTTTTACTGTTGCGCCGTTAAATGTTGTAACCAGATAATCGTATTCGGATGAACCAGCCATGTATCCTGTTGCCGAAAACCCTCCCACGCCCTCGCGATGAGTTTGAGGAACGCCGGCGAGCAAACGCATCATGTATGAGCCGGCAACTCCGTTCTGGAATCGGCAAATTAAACATTGCTCGCCTTTGGGTAAATTGCTTGTTTTGAACATAGTTGCCAACGTATAGCTATTAGTGCCCGAATATGTAAATTCGGTTGTTGGAAATTCGAAATATTGATTTGTTCCGTTTAGGGTAAAAGTTTTGTTTATTGGATCAAAAGTTGGTGCATTAACGGCGGTTGCATTTCGTCCGTTACCAGATAGGTCAAACCAAGTAGATCCAGTACCTGGATAAGAAGTTGGATTTGATGCATCGAGATGAAGTTGCAGACCAGTGGTAACAACTGCGCCGTTGGCCATTTGCCCTGAACTAAGAGATGTTGAAGTGCCACTTCCCAAAGCGGAAGTTGTCTCAAGGGTTCGGGTGCTGGTTGCTCCATTTGCATCATAGGAAATTACAGAACGCCACTGCGCATACAACGTAGTGGTTATATTTAATTGATAAACCGATCCTGCGGAATAGTTTGTTCCAGAGCCATCTGCGGCGGTATTCCAGCCACCAAAAGTGAATCCGCTTCTTGTTAATCCGCTTTGCGCAGGAAGAGTTATGTTGCTGAAGGTCGTTCCAGAAAAGCTTGTTGTTCCCGTGAAACCCGATCCACCGTTGCTGTTGATAGCTAGGGTCGTTGTTCCGTAACGAACAATTACAACACCAGACCCGCCACGACCACCCGTTGAAGTGTAGGTATTTAAGCCAGGTGCACCAGATCCACCGCCGCCGCCACCCAAACCATCGGTTCCATTTGTTCCCTGATATGTGCCTGGTGTATTTACACGACCGTGGCCAGCGCCTTTTCCACCGCCACCTAGTCCACCGTCACCTACTATTCCTAAATACGTGTTTTGACCGTGGATTCCACCGCCACCACCACCTGCATAATAAGTTGGGATTCCGGTTACATCAGAAATCTTTCCGATTCCGCCATCGCCAGCTTTACCTGTCGAATTAGTTAAACAGGTAGCAGATGCACCAACGCCGCCTGCTCCTCCACCACCACCGGTTGGATAGCCATAAGAGACACCGCACCCAGACAATGACGATCCCCCAGCAAAACCTTGGGCTGCGTTTGTCGCTAGTCCTCCCGTCGGATACCACGATCCCGTTGAAGAACTTCCGCCACCCGAACCACCATCGGTTTTGTCAACGTTTGTCCAAGTTGCACCACGCCCACCGCCAAGAGCGGTGAATGAGGTTCCGAAAACTGAATTCGTGCCTGCCGCACCCGCTATGTGCACAGCATTCGGGTAAGAAGTTCCTGCACCGCCAGCACCGACAGAAATTGAAATCGCAGATGTAGCCGTAACAGAAGTAATTGATTCGATGAAACCACCAGCACCTCCGCCACCACCGACGTGAGCTCCACCGCCTCCGCCACCACCGACTGTTAAAACTTTTGCCGTAGTCACACCACTTGGAACTATCCAAGTATTCGAAGTAGTTGTGTTGGAAGGCGCGGTAAATTTAACAACGCAATCGCCACCAACCGCAGTAACTGTGGCTGCAGCAGGATTCGCTACGCGGTTTGCACATCCACCCGAACCGGTGTGAATGGTCGAAGACATTTGGTCGACGCGCCATTCTGCGGCATCAGTTGCAGTTAAAGCTCTGTTGAAAATCGCAACATCTGCAATTGCACCTTCGAAGTAGGCATCGCCGCCCCAGTTGCTTCGACCAATCCAAGCATTTGAACGATTTATCGTGCCGCTGGCAGGAAGGCCGGTATATGCAACGGTTCCGGTGTTTGAGGTCGCCATGATGCTTCCGTTATATCTACGAATAGCGCCACCAGTGTAAAGAGATCCATCTTTATAGAGGGAACAGGTAGATCCCGTAAAGACGAAAACATAATGTGCCCAAGCATTTGAAGGGATGGCGCTAAGTGCCTGACACCAACCAACTGAAACTCCACCTGAATAAACTTCACCAATTATGTTGTTGGTTGTCGAATCGCGAGCAACTAGAATATTTTCATTTCCAGCTGCCGCACCGATGTCAATTATTCGCTCGTAGTTATTTGCAACGCTTCCAAAATTAGCAAAAAAGCTAATTGAAATTCCTGAAGAATAATTGGCATTTAGGCTTGAATTAATAGTTGCATATTGATTTGTTCCGTTGAAACCAATTCCTTTAAAGGTAATCCCTCCGGATGTGTAGTCCGAGGTCAGCGGACTTGATTTATTGGTGAAGGCTGCCGACAAACCATTTCCAGATATATCGCTCCAACTTGTTCCGGTTCCCGTATAAGAGGCGTAAGTTTTTGCATCAAATCGGGCGACAAGTCCTGTGGAATTTAGATTCGCGCTCTGGGTTGTTGTTTGGCTGATCTTTAAATTTGCCGGGTCGGTAAATGGGGATTTAACCTCGCCATTTGTAGTGGTGGGCAACGAGGAACTGCTTGCCGATGGCAAGCCAAGGCTCGGCGGAGCCGAAATCGTGACAAATATTGGAGCAATCAGGGAGAGAATCAGGGCTTTGCGTAGCTTTATATTTAGTTGTCGTCTTTGGGCGCGCAACAATTTCAGCGGTGCCGAAACTGCCTTAAACATTTTTTCCCTCTAATTTCTTAAGTTTTAAAGTCCGAATATTCCAAGCAGATATCCAAGGAATGGAAGTACCACAACCATCTTGCCTTTAACATTTTCACTTGAAATTGTTTCTAAGAAAACGCCATTTGTAACTGAGTATTGCTCACCAGTAATCGCAGTAACTTGTCCAAGAAGTGGCGAAAGTTCCTCGCTCGCTGATTTGGCAATTACCTTATCCCCGACTGAATAAACGTCAGATTTTTTGGTGATTACTACCGAAGATGAAGGCGAACCAAGAGCAGTCTTAAACCCTGATGCCGGGTGTTCTAAACGGAATCCAAGTGCAAGTGCAACCACCAATACAGCGACAACAATCGCTGGAACTTTAAATCGTGCCATTAGCGAGTTCTCCCTTTAGTTTTCTTAGCAACTGTCTTTGTGGCAGTGGCTTTCTTAACAGGCTTCTTTGGTGCAGCAGGCTTTGCTACCTCTTTTTTTACATTAGTTGAAACATCAGTTTTTGCCGAAGCTACCTTTGCCTCTGACTTAGCAAGAATGCTGTTTAACCAATCTTCTACATCATCGCTTTCACGTGGCTTGCTCTCATTAGCAACGGTCTTGATAAATGGCTTATCGCTCTTTTTTGAGAATTTCGCCTGAATTTTCTTAGTAGCTGGAGTTAAAGGAATTCTCTTTACGAGACTTAGCACTTTCAGTGCTGTCGCCTTTGCAACGACAAGCGCACCTGGCTTTGAATTAGATTTTGCCGGCTCTGCCTGGCTTGAATCTGTTTGTGCAGTCGTTGCGGAAGACATGCCAAGCATCAAGCGCGAAGTGCGTGAATCTGGGCGACCTGTGCCGCGCCAAGTGGCAACTTCAATAACGCTTCCGTTGGCCATGTGTCCAACAACAAGTTTTTGACCATCAGGAAGATCGATAACAAGTGGCGATTCATCCTGCTTAATAGGTAGTGTGCTGACCTCTGGGGCCGGCGCCGATTGCTTCTTTTTAGCCATGTTTAGCCCAACTCAAATCCGACATTAATTGCCAAGTCACGTGAACTGATTGTGTTCAAAACCAAATTGGTATTTGTAGTTGAATTTGTACAAGTTGTAGTGCCTTCAATCGTCATCTGACGGGCATCAACGGTTGCACCCGTCCAGTTGGCAACGCTTACTGCGCGCTGACAAACGATTTCGTCATTAGCTACATAACTTGTGCCAGCACCATCACCATAAAGTGTGCCTATGCGGATATTGAAATAAACCTTAAGCGTTGTGCCAGCGCAGGCATCTTTAATGCCAGTCATCAATATTTGGTTCATTGAGAATTTTCCACCTGCAAAGGAATGCTTTAGTTGTACATCTACTGCGTCATCGCAAACGCCTGCTACAAGTGTTCCAGCGCCGTAACCAGTTCCAGTTCCGCCGCCGCCAGTTCCGTTAGCACCAGCTGCGCCCGCGGGGCCTGCTGGTCCAGCTGGACCTGCCGCGCCATTTAATCCATTTGCACCTGGTGCACCAGGTAATCCGTCTGCACCTGCTGGACCAGTTGCACCAGCAGCACCATCGCGACCGTTACATACGTAAACGTTGTTTGTTCCAATGGTTAAACGAACACCGCCAGTTGGACAGTTTGCATCGCCAACATTTAGCGCGGCGCCAACTACAGATTCGCCAGGTTCACCTTTATCTCCTTTATCACCAGTGGCGCCAGTAGGACCTGCCGGACCCTGAGGGCCTGGTGGTCCAACAATTAAAGTCAAAGGCAAGTTATCGCTTGAACTTGGATCGTCTGGATTGGAATCTAAAATCAAATCAATTGTTGACTGATTTGAATCCGCTGCAAAAGTAATTCCGATTCCTGTGCCAAGGAAGAGAAGAACGATGACTAATGAGCGATTAAAAAATTTCATGAAGCCACCTCCTCTTCTTTACTTCGCGCCGCGTATTCGGCTGAGGCGATGGCTACTGAATAGATCGCATGCAGCAAACTTGGCACAAAACCAATCAGAATAAATATTCGAGACCTAATAATAACAGCCTGCGGAAGCGTCTGAAT
>JACCED010778111.1_pt1 | contig 13662 bp, 11 predicted proteins | sample 7455021 | NCBI WGS metagenome assembly JACCED01 (sample SAMN15323456, study PRJNA562643) | freshwater metagenome | isolation source: river surface water | place: USA:Blue River Watershed | collected 2017-08-19 | reverse complement strand
TTAAATTACAATAATGGTGATATTGATGTAGTTATTGATGATGGTTTAACATTTACAACCCAAACAGATTATAGTTTTAATACTGGATCAGACTTTGATGAAACAACTACTACTTTATCAAACGGATCGCAATGGGACATTGAATTACCAATATTTACTGAGGTAGTTAGCGATCCAGGTAACATAAAAACTTCAAATAACAGTATTACAATATCGAGTGATATTGCTAATAGTGATTTAAGAAATATTACGTTAACATCTTCATACTTGTTTAATTTTAATGATTCTACATCAAATACTACTACTAAATTAGATGTTATAACTTGTTTGTACAAGAACAACGTTTTAATATCAAGTAGTAATAGCTATATTGAAGGAAGTAATACCGGATCAGCTCCTGATGATTTTATTCCTGTTAATCATACTATATCTATAGATGATGTTTTATTAGAAGAAAACGATGTTTTAACTGCTAATTTATACTTTGAAGTTGTACCTTTAAGTATGGCAAGATCTATAACTGTAACTACATACAGTAACACTTCTTTCAAATTAGAAACATTAAGTAATGATGGACAAATTAAAGTAGATAATACTGTAGTTAGAACAGCCGGCGATCAAACTATTTCAGGTATTAAAAACTTTACTGGTGAACTAGTTATCCCATCGGCTTTCCCAACACAAAACAATACCATTTATGTTAACGCAGGAAACACTGCGGTATTTGCAAATGTAAACGGTGTTCATGTTCAGCTAACATCAGATAGTGACGTAGGACAAGTTGAAGATGTTGGTGCAACAGGCATAGACATTTATGCAGGATCTAGATCTGTAACATTAGGTAACAATACAGTATATTATCATGGTATTAAAAGCATTGATGCTGGAAGCTACTTAACTATAAGCGAAGCAAGTAATGTTATTACTGTTGCAGGTAACATTTCAGAAATTAGAACCGGATTTAGCACAAGCAACGTAGCAGGTTATGGCGGAATTGGTTACAGCAATGCAACTGGTGTGTTTAGCTATGTAGGTATAACAGACTCACAAGTCAGAGGTTTAATTAGCGCCACTGGTTTAGTTTCTTTTGATAGTGGAAACGGTATTATTTCAACCACAGCTGACAACTACGGTGGCTGGACAGTACAAACTGATAGTGGTATAGGCGCAGCAGAATCGGTAGGATCGAACGAAACACTTACTATCCAAGGTGGCACAAATATTACTGTTACTAATACAGGTAATGTAATCACTATTGATAACGATAATGTTGCTGACATTGAAAGTGTTAGCGCAGGCGATGGTTTAACAGGTGGCGGCAATAACGGAAACGTAACACTAAACATTGGTGCAGGTGACGGCATCACAGTTAATGCTGATAATGTTGCAATTAACGTAGAATATGTAAGAAATCAGTTTAGTGCTAACGGTGATTTATCGTACAATGCTACTACTGGTGTATTCAGCTTTACAAATGATGCAGGTGATATCGAAGGCGTAACCGCAGGTAATGGTCTAGTTGGCGGAGGTACTACAGGAACAGTAACTTTAGACATTGGTGCTGGATTAGGCATCACAGTTAACGCTGATAACGTTGCGGTTAATATGAGCGCATTTAGTACAACCGATCTTGCTGAAGGTGCTAATTTATATTATTCAAATACAAGAGTTAATGCATTTATTCAAAGCAGTATAACAACTACTGACATTGACGAAGGCGCAAACTTATATTACACACCTGCTCGTGCAAACAGTGCAATGGATGCATACTTAGTTGGCGGCAGTGGTTTAACATATAGCAGTGGTACATTTTCTGTCGGAGCAGGAAATTATATTACAGTTGGCGCAAATGATGTATCGGTAGACGCTACAACAACTGCAACAGGTAATAAAGTAGTAGTTAGAGATTCAAACGGCAGCTTTGCAGCTAATATTATTACTGCTACTGCAACTAGTGCATTATATGCTGACTTGGCAGAAAACTATCTAGCTGATGCTGATTATCTACCGGGCACAGTTCTTGTATTTGGTGGCGATGCAGAAGTAACAGCTTCTGTAAGTTACGAATCAACAAGAGTTGCAGGCGTAGTAACTACTCAACCAGCTCACGTTATGAACAGTCATCTAACAGGACCTACTGTAGCATGTATTGCGCTTCGCGGCCGTGTTCCAGTTAAGGTTAAGGGTGTAGTTCGTAAGGGTGACGTACTGGTTACAGCCGGCGAAGGACATATTGGATATGCTGTGGCAGCACTATATCCACGTGATGTACCAGCAGCAGCTATGGTTGGTAAAGCTATTACTGACAAGCTAGATGTTGGACCTGGTGTTGTAGAAGCCTTAATCTAAGATTTTTCAAAGTTCCTGATAAATAGTTTTAACGGAAAATGACAATGGCACATGCCATTGACAGTGATTTTCACTGAACTGACCGGGGACATTGATGGCTATTTTTGGTAACTTTAAGGGTACCACTCAACCTGATTTTAAGGTTGGAAAACAGGGCGCCCGAATTCACGGAAACATATCTGTACCTGCTAGCGCAGACGCTGGCGATATCTGGATAGATAAAACAAATTCTACAGTACAGGTATATTATTCTAATGCTTGGACAAGCATTGGTTCAACTCTCACAACATTAAACGTAGATAGCGGTACACTGTTTGTTGACAGTGCTAACGATACAGTAAGTATTGGCTCTACTAGCTCTAACGAAAAGCTATTCGTTAACGGTAGTTTACGCTTAGGTACTAACCCATCCATCAAATACTCCGGCGCATATTTAGACATTAAACATTCAAACGGTACCGGCACAGTTGTTCGTGTTAGAGATAACAATAATAATACTGCACCTATCTTTAAAGTATACGGCGCAAATAACGAAAGCGAAGTGTTTAAAGTAGAAAGCACTAGTGTTACTATTGCTAATGCTTACGTACTTCCATCTAGTGACGGTGCAGCAGGACAAGTTATTGCCACAGATGGCGCAGGTAATTTAAGTTTTACCACAGTTAGCGCAACACCAGCTGGCAGTAATACTCAAATACAGTTTAATGATAACGGATCGTTTGGAGCTAACGGTTCGCTAACATATGATCACTCTACATATACCTTACAAACAGGTGTAGTACGTGGTGTATTATTTGAACAAATAACTGATTATGGTTTTATTGCAGATATAACCGACATTGTAATTGATTACGGATCAGTTGCAGATACTAATACTTATACTGGTGACTTTGCTTATATTCTTGAAACACGAGGGGTAACACACGATTCATTTATGGTTTCAAATTTACCAAATGCAGGTGTACCAGGACAAATGATTTATGTCAGTAACGAATCAGGCGGAGCCACTATGGCGTTTAGCGATGGTTCAAACTGGAGACGTATTACAGATAGAGCAATTGTAAGTTAAAAAACAGGAACACACACATGGCGAGAGCTAAAAAACAAACTGTAGAAGAAGTAGTACAACCTCAAATCGATGTTGCAGCGTTAACTGAGGAAATTACTCAAGCAGTAACTAAAAAATTAACAGTAGAATTTGAAGGAAAGATGCAAGTAGCACTACAACAGATTAACAGCGCATCAGAGCAACGTAGGGACCGTATTGTTCTTACTGGGTCAAAGCCTTATGCTATTGATGCTAGCGATGACGGTCTAGCGTTTTCAAAAGAAAACGATGTAGTACTTCTTGTAGGTAAAAATGGACAGCTTGCAACAGGTACACGAAGCCCAAGAAGTTATGGTAAAGGTTCAGCACACTTTAGATCCGGTTATACTAGCGAAGCAGACATGCCAACCAGTGGTGACGGCAGTACCCGTGGTGTAATTGTTGAAGGTGACGGCGATGACGATAAAACATTTGTATTCCGTGCAGTAAGCAGAATGAATCGTCAAGGTACTAACGTATTCAGTGATGGTAGTGTTGCACTAGGTAGCATGAGTAAAGTTAATGATGCTACATTTGGTGTTTATCATAGATTCAATGACACTGATGCAATATCTATTGATATTCCTACATTAGAATACGACCACAATGCGTTTAGCATTACCGCAACAGCACCTTTAAACAATCGTTGGAACGCTATTAGTGTAACAGCAGATGAGCATACTGAAGCATTTAGAGTTGATGGTACAGGTGCAGTGTTTGCTAATGGTTCTTATTATAGCAACGGTACTTGCTATGCAGAGTTGTTTGAATGGGCTGACAGCAATAGTCGAAGCGAAGATAGAAACGGATTTACAGTTACATTAGATGCTAATGGCAAGTTACGAGTAGCTGATGAAGGCGACAAAGTTGTAGGCGTAGTGGTCCCACATGCAGCAGTTGTTGGTAACAGCGCATGGAACCATTGGCATAAAAAATACCGAGATAAAATTGTAAAATACAGTGTTGTTGAATGGTTAGAAATTGAAACAACAAAATTAAAAAGTTTCTATAAACAAAGTCTATCAAAGGACTTTGCTTTACCAGAAAATGCAATTGAAATACAAACAGATTACAATGGCAATGAATTAAAAAGACCTGTTCTAGATCATACTTGGGCTAATTCCAAAGAATATTTAGGCAGAGAAAAAAGAAACAGCTGGGCGGTGGTTTGCATATTAGGATCGGCTCCAGTTTATAAAGGTCAATTAGTTAATAACAATTGGATCAAGGTTAAAGACTTGAACGATGAGTTAGAACTAATGATTATTAAATAAATGATAAATATGCATAACAATTGAGTATAACTCTAGGGGATTTAGAATGGCAACAGCAATTCAGAGACGTCGTGGTAATACCGCCCAACACGCCAGTTTCACTGGTCTAGCTGGCGAAATTACCATCGATACAGATAAAAATACAGTAGTAGTCCACGATGGTACAACAGCAGGAGGTTATCCACTAGCAAAAGCCTCTGATGTAGCGGCACTGGGCGGTGCTGACATTACAGCAGTTATTGCAGGTAGTGGTTTAACCGGCGGTGCATCAAGCGGCAACGCAACAATTAGTCTAAACTATGAGAACTTAGCAGGTAATTTGATACCTAGCTCAAACAACACTTATAGCTTAGGTTCAACAAGTAAAGTATGGAAAGACGTTTACGTTGGTCCAGGCTCACTTTATGTTAACGGACAAAAGGTACTTGCAGACAATAGTGGTACAATTACCCTTAGTGCTGATGCAGGTCAAAATCTTTCACTTGTAACAACTAGTGGCGGTGACTTAGAACTAAATTCAAATACAGGTGATATTCAGCTTAAGTCAAATATCATAGTAAGTGCAGGCAAAACAATTACTGCCAGCGGAGGCTTAAAACTAGCTAGTAACTTAGATGTTAACAGTCAATACATTAACAACTTAACAAATCCAGTTCAAGCACAGGATGCTGCAACTAAAGGTTACGTTGACGGTGCAAGCTATCTAACAGGTGGCGACGGTATTGATAATACAGCAGGTACTATTGCAGTTGACGGTACAGTAGTTCGTACAAGCGGAACACAAACAATTGGCGGCGCCAAGACATTTAGTGCAGATGTTGTTGTAAGCGGTAACTTAACAGTAAGCGGTACAACTACAACAGTTAACAGTGAAACAATTAGTTTAGCTGATAACTTAATTGACCTAAACAGCAACTTTACAACTGGCTCACCAACTGAAAATGCTGGTATTAGAATTAAACGCGGCGACAGTTCTGATGTACAAGTTCGTTGGAATGAAGCTGATGATAAATGGCAGTTTACAAACGACGGTTCAACATACGCAGATATGTTAACTACCGCCCAAGTTAAAGCACTATTCAGTGCAACAGACTCAGGTGGCGATGGCAGCTTCAGCTATAGTGACGGTGTGTTTACATATACAGGTCCAAGTGCAAATGAAGTTCGTGCCCACTTTACTGCTGGAACAGGTGTTACACTAACTGGTGGTAACATCAGCATTGGTCAGGCAGTCAGCACAAGTTCAAACGTAACATTTGATACAGTGTCAGCTGATTTAATTGGTAACGTAACAGGTAATTTAACTGGTAACGTTACAGGTACAATTACAGGTACAGTTACAAGCCTAGCAAACCATGATACAACAGATTTAGCAGAAGGTAGTAACTTATACTTTACTACAGCAAGAGCTCGTAGCAATATTAGCGTTGTAGATAATGGCGGTGACGGTTCACTAAGTTATGATACTGCTAATGGTGTAATTAGTTACACAGGCCCAAGCTCAACAGAAGTACGTGCTCACTTTACTGGCGGAGCAGGTCTAACATACACCACCGGTGAATTTGCTGTTGGCGCAGGTACAGGTATTACTGTAAATGCTGATGATGTTGCTGTAAACGTAACTTACATTAAATCATTATTCAGTGCAACTGATTCGGGTGGTGATGGTAGCTTTAGTTACAGCGACGGTGTATTTACATATGTTGGCCCAAGCCAGGCAGAAGCAAATGCTCGTATTGATGCTCGTATTAGCGTAACTGATGCTGGCGGTGACGGTTCACTTTCATACTCAGCTGGTGTATTTACATATACTGGTCCAAGTCAAGCAGAAGCAAATACTCGCATTGACGCACGTTTAAGTGGTACAAATGGTGTTAACTATAACAGCGGTGTAATTAGTTTAGAATCTACTACCGCAGGTAATGGTTTAACATTTAGCGCAGGTGTGTTAGATATTGGTGCAGGCGATGGTATTAGCGTAACAGCTAACGCAATTGCACTAGCAAGCACAACAGCCGGCGGTGGTTTAACATACACTTCGGGTGTACTAGCAGTTGGTGCGGGTAACTACATTACTGTAGCAGCAGATTCAATAGCAGTTGATGCTACAACTACAGCTACAGCAAGTAAAGTTGCTGCTCGCGATTCTAGCGGTGACATTTATGCTAATATTTTCCAAGGTACAGCAACAAGCGCACGCTATGCTGACTTGGCAGAACGTTATGAAGCTGATGCAATCTTAGAACCAGGCACAGTAGTATGCTTTGGCGGTGCTAAGGAAATTACCGCATGTGATCATGAAAATGACCATGCTGTAGCAGGTGTTGTTTCAACAGATCCAGCATACATGATGAACAGTGCTGCTGGTAACAACGATACTCACCCATATGTTGCACTAACTGGTCGTGTTCCAGTTAAAGTAGTTGGCCCAGTTGCTAAGGGCGATCTACTAGTTGCTAGCGGTGTTAAGGGCCATGCAATGGTTAATAACAATGCCAAAGCTGGTACAATTATCGGTAAGGCAATTGGTTCAAGCGACAGCGGCGAAGGCGTAGTTGAAGCATTAATTAATTTAATGTAATTAAATCTACACTTTAAACTAATTAGAAAGGGTGTACAGTAATGTATACCCTTTCTTTTTGATAAATAATAGTACAAGATTTATAACAGACAAATCTACACTTACAATTCACAAACCCACATAGACATTGACACTATAAAAACTTATTTCCTAAGTTGGGAGTCTTTGTGGAAGAAATCTTTAAACTCATAGCAGAAGTTGGCGCACCTATTGCTGGATCACTAGCAATGGGCTTTTTCATTTTCCTTGTAATTAAACAATTACTTGAAGGTGTGGTAGAACAGGTTAAAACATTAACTATGTTCTGTAAATCGTTAGAAAATCGTGCAACTACTATGAGTAACGAAATGATGAAGATTGATCTGCTAGTTAGCAGCGCATTAGAACTAAAACCCGACATTGAACGCATCTCCAGAGCTAATAACTTTGTAGAAGATGGTAAAGTGGACGCAAGGAGAGACTAATGCTTTACGTAGATTATGTATTTGAAACAGCAGGCAACAATATTCTTTTTGATAAAGAACTAAGCCCCGACTCATTGAAAGTAAAAACAGGCGATAAGTTTGTTGTAGAGGTCAATGAAGACAATAGAATAATTTTAGTTAGAGTAGATGAAGAGAGCAAATAATGGACGGCATAGCTGATTTAATTGGTCAATTCGGGTTTCCGATTGTAGCTATGGTTGGCTTAGGCTACTTTATCTATTTCATATGGACATTTATTGGCGAGCACATTGATCCTGCATTGCATGATATGCACATTGCATTGATCCGAGTGATTGACAAAACTCGTATGCTAGACCAAGATATGATTAGACTACAACAGAAAGTTAATGTTGTATTAGAATACAGAGCAGTTCAAAAAATTATTGAAAAGGCTCAACAAGAAAAAGAGTTAGAAGCTCTTAAAGAACAAGTAAACACATCACATGTAGAGAAAGTAAAAGCAAAGCGAGGAGACACATGATGCTAAGAAAAATTAACATGTTTGTTTTTTCAGCTTTACTTGTTTCTGCATCGTCCGCTGGCGCTTCCGAAATTGTGCATCAATTTAATAGCCCAGCCTTTAGCGGTATTGGTTACACACAGCACGTTCTAAGTGTATACAACCAAGAACAGGCAGCTAAACAAAAAATCAAAGACGAAAAAGCACAAGCAGAAGCAAAAGCTGAATTAAAACTAATGCAAGATCCAATCTATCGTTTCAAGCAAGCTCTTGAAAGCAGAATGTATCAGGAACTTGCAAAACAAATCACTGATAACATCTTTGGCGAGGCAGGTATTAGCGAAGGCGTACTAGACTTCCCAACAGGTGGTACAGTGTCGTACAAGAAAGACGGCTCATTTATTACATTAACTATTACTGACGCTAACGGAACAGTAACAGTTATTAAAGTGCCAGTAGCAACAATGGTTAGCGCAGCAGGTGGTGGCTAATATGAAAAAACTATCTATAGCATTATTAGCAAGTGCAAGTCTTGCGCTAAGTGGTTGTGCAAGTTATTCACAAATGGATAAGTTGCTAACTAAAACTCAATTTCAAGATGCAAAAGTAGAACCTACAACTATCAACAAACCAGAATTTGTTCTGCCAAAGCCAGCTAATGGTCCTATGGTTGTTGCAGTATACAGCTTCTTAGATAGAACAGGTCAACGTAAGCCAAGTCCAATGGTTGCACAGTTAAGCAGTGCAGTTACACAAGGCTCAGAAACTTATTTGATCAAGGCACTTCAAGAAGTAGGCAACGGTGGTTGGTTTAAAGTAGTTGAGCGTGTTGGGTTAGACAACCTAATGAAAGAGCGTCAGATGATTCGTCAGATGCGCGAAATTTATGAAGGTACAAATGCAAAGCCAATGCCTCCAATGTTATTTGCCGGCGTACTTGTTGAAGGCGGCATTGTAGGTTATGACAGCAATGTTGTAACTGGCGGTAGCGGTATGCGTATCCTTGGTATTGGTCCACAAACACAATATCAAGCAGATATGATTACTGTAAGTTTACGTGTAGTAAGTGTTACAACAGGTGAAGTGCTTGTTAGCATTACTACAACTAAAACAGTTTATAGCTACATGGACAAGTTAGGCGTTCTACGATTTGTAGAAGCTGGTACTAAGTCAATTGAAGCTGAAATTGGCATGGGCGTGAACGAAAGCGGAAATCGTGCAACTAACATGGCTATCCAAGCCGCAGTAGTTGAAATGATTCGTGAAGGACAGAGAAAAGGCTTCTGGGACTACGATCCAAAATCTGTAGAAGAAATTAGACTAGCACAAGAAGCAGAAAAGAAAGCTAAAGAAGAAGCTCAGCTTCTTAATAAGCTAAAGCACACACTAAAAGGAAAAGAGAAGAAAGAAGCTGTAGAACCAAAGTTAGAAATTACTGATGGTTCCGGTGAGAAAATTAAAACAGGAGAGAGCTAATGATTAAGACATACAAAGGCTTGTTGTTTGGTCTTGTAATGGCTTTAGGCTCTACCAGTGCTTTTGCTCAGGTAGCAAGTACTACTAACAAAGTCTTTATTGACCAAGTTGGTAATAGTAACACAGTTACCTTAACACAATCAGGTAGTGGCAATAACATCGGCGTAAGCTCAAGTGATTATGCTACTATTACTGGCGACAGTAACACAGTAACAATGAGCCAGACTGGTGACAATAATAAAGCAAATTATAAAATAACAGGTAATGGTAACACATATACAAGTGTTGTATCAGGTAACAACAACGATGTACTAGTAACTTGCGGTACAAGCGCAGGTGCATGTACAGGTGTTATTATTGATCAGACAATTACAGGCAACGGCAACAAGTTAGTTGAAACCATTGCAGGTAGTGCCATCAATAGTAAGACAAAAATTGTTGGTAACTTAAACGACCTACAATACAATCTATTAAGCAGCAACGGTAAACTAGATGTTGACATCAGTGGTGACAGTAACATTCTACGCCATAACCAAAATGGTTCAGCAGGTGTTAGCGGTCACGACCTTAAGGTATTAGTAGTTGGTTCATTAAACCAAATTACAACTACACAAGGTGGTACAATTGATACAACTGTAAACATCAAGGTTAACGGCGGCAGCAACGTTATCAACGTAACAACGAGTAACTAATGCTACGCAAAATTGCAATTGCAATTTGTTTATTAAGCGCAGTGCCAGCTTGGGCTGAGATCGGTAAAATCTCAACTCAGGTTGGCCCTGACTCTTCTATTCAGCGCGGCAAGGCAGTTATTGCAGGCAAACCTAATACAGGTATTGTGTCCAACGACACAGTTAGTACTCGTAAGGGTACAACATTAAACATTAATTTCAAAGATAATACCAAAGTAAAGATTACAGAAAACAGTCGTCTAGTTATTGACGACTTTGTTTACGATCCTAAAAAGAGTGATGCAGGTAGACTAGCAATGAAAGTATCTATGGGTACAGTACGCTATGCTAGTGGACAAATTGCCAAAGTAAATCCTCAAAGAATTAACATTAAAACCCCCAGCGCAGCAATTGCAGTGCGCGGTACAGATTTCCACATGACGGTAGATGAGATGGGCAGAAGTTTAGTTATTCTAGTACCTAGCTGCCGCGATGAAAACGAAACAATTAAGTCTGACGAAGAACGTTTGCTAAATTGCCAAACAGGTAAGATCACAGTTGAGAACGCAGCAGGCTCAGTAGAACTTAATGAACCATTTAGTGCAACTTATGTTGCTAACTTTGATTCACTACCAAATCCACCAGTTACATTAAAGCTGACTAGTATTGATCCAAGAATTAGTTTTGATAGTCAAGTTACAAACGATCTAATTATCAGTCCACCTGAAGCAGTACAGGAACAGCTTGCTAAAGCATCAAAAGATAATGAGCAAGAAGAAAAAGAGGAAGAAATTGTAACAAGAATGGCTAACGCTGATAATAATAGAAACGCAAACAAAGACGATACTAAACTTACTGCACTAGCAGCAGGAAGTAATGCAAAAGGTCCCTGTTCTGAAAAGATTATATGTGTTGAAGCAAATCCATATGTAACTTTTTATAGAACAACTGACAGTGATCATTATGCAGAAGTTAGAGCAAGATTAAGTGCAAACACTAATCTAACTATTACACATAATGGCGATGAAGGCAAAGTAGGTTGGGGTGCAGCACCTAACTCAGGTAATACAGTTATTATTAGGCAGACAAAATGAGAAAGATATTAGCAGCATTATTATTTTTCATCGCCATGCCAGTAGCGGCACAGGAAGCTAACTACGGCTTTGAATCAGGAAACTATACTAACTGGACTGTTAGTAACGGTAGCACCGCAATAAAGACAGGTGGTTGGAGCAGCAACGGTTCAGGCGCACAAGTAACAAATGGTGTAAGCAACTTCTGTCCGGGCGGCGGCAAGTGCTGGACTGTTACTCCATATGGCACTTATATGTTAAGTATTCAAGCTGGTAGCGGTTCGCCTACATTTGATAGTTCAATGTCAACACTAGGCTTTACTAGTGCGGAAACTACATCAATTAAAAATACTATCTATCAAAACGGTAATATGTATCCTACTAACGCTTCTTATGCAAAGCGCAGCGTATTCTTAGAAGCAGGTAAGACTTATACATATGCATGGAACTATATAAGCACAGACTATACGCCATATAACGATGGATCAATGGTGGTAGTAACAGGCGCAGCAGGCCCGGTAACAGTTAACGGTCAACAAAAATATGCACTATTAGGTTTTACTAATCCAGGCACAGGTAACTATTCAACTGGCAGCTATGGTTCAACTGGTTGGCAGCAAATTGTTATCACTGTGACCACATCAGGTACATATGAACTAGCATTTATATCTTTTAACTTAGGCGACACAGCACTAAGCCCAATACTATTCATTGATGAAATCATTGGTACTACACAATTAAACGGACAAGAATTTACATCAGTTGCTCCTAACCCCGGCAGTACTGCTCCGCCGCCACCAGATCCTACACCACCAGGACCAACATATTGTTGCGGTGGTACCGATACATCATTCAATGCTAGCGCAACAAATACCGCCAAAGTTAATACCTTTAGTTCTAGAACTGTAAAAGATTCAAAAGTTATTATTGAACAGATTGGTTCTGGCAATAGTATTACTGTAACACAAAGTGGTACTAGAGAAAATTACTTTAAGTATTATAGTAGTGGTAATAACAATACTGTAAACTCTACTCAAACCGGCACAAGTAATGCAGTTACTAATTATATGGATTTAACAGTTAATGGTAGCAGTAACAGTTTAACGCTAAGTCAAACTGGTACAGGTGGCGCAAAAGGAATCTTTGCTACAGTAGCAAATAATAACAATACGATAAATATTCAGCAAAAAGATAATGGTAATCATTACCTAGATCTATCTTTGAGCGGTGGTAACAAATCTGTTGCTATCATCCAACAAGGCAGCGGCAGTCACATGGCCGCAGTCAGCCTTAGTGGAAACCCAACAAGTTTCGAATTGACACAAAGTGGCAGTACACAAAACTTCTATTCAATTGTACATTCATGTGCAACAACTGGAGGATGCGGTACAATCACAGTAACACAAGGACAATAACATGCTTAAGAAAATTTTACTAAGTCCATGGACTGCATTACTCACACTAATTTTAATCGTAGGTATCAGAGCACTAGATCCTAGCTTTGTTGAAAGTGTACGCTTAAGATATTTTGATACACTTATTACCAGCAAAGAGCCTGTGCAAAACAATGTTTATACAGTTAATATTGACGAAGCAGCATTAGACAAATACGGTCAATGGCCTTTTCCACGTGATCAGTATGCAAGCATAGTAAAAGATTTATATAGCAGAGGCGCAGGCCTTGTTGTGTTTAATGTGTTAATGGCAGAACCAGATCGCTTTAAAGGCGATAAGGCTATGGAAGCAGCAATGGCACAGTATCCAGTTATACTACCAAATGTGCCATCGGACAAGTCAAAAAATAATCCTCGCGAAACTGGTGCCGCAATCCTAGGTCCAGAGTACTTAGATACAGTAATTCAATATCCAGGTATCATTGCTAATTTGCCTAACTATGAAGGACTAGCAATCGGTACAGGTACAGTTAATACATTACCTGAGATTGACGGTGTTAATCGTCGCGTACCATTAGTAGCCAGTGTAGACGGAACATTATATCCAGCACTAAGTTTAGAAGTACTGCGAGTAGTAGCAGGCGATCCTAGCTTTCAAATCAAGCTAAACGAACTTGGCGTTGAAAAGATGCGTATACCTCAGTTTGGTCCAGTTACCACAGACAGCTTAGGCCGTGTGTGGATTGACTGGAGCCAAAAGTCAAAGAGTGTAAGTTTAGCAGAACTTCCAAAAAGTTTTAACGGTGCTGTGG
>JACCED010934210.1_pt1 | contig 13663 bp, 14 predicted proteins | sample 7455021 | NCBI WGS metagenome assembly JACCED01 (sample SAMN15323456, study PRJNA562643) | freshwater metagenome | isolation source: river surface water | place: USA:Blue River Watershed | collected 2017-08-19 | reverse complement strand
GTTTATTGGGATCAGTAACGGGCTTGTAATGGCTGCACATCAAATTTTCCGCTACTCAACCCATCACATGACGTCGTTTTACTGATTTGTAGTCGATCTGTACCTTGCGATCCTTCACGTGCCCTTTGATCGGATCGAAACGAGTTTCGTCCCTATACCTTGCTCTTCCAGCTAGATCTTCTATGGGATCCTCCAGTATCACTTCACTGCCATCTGGCAAATTCGGGGGAATCAGATACGCCGCTATTGGAAGCTGCTGATAATTTGGGTAATAACCAGTTATCGGTATGATTTCTTTTAAGAGTGAACCTGGGCTGAAAAGACTCCAATCCCGATCTGACCAATTGATATGTCCTGTGGAGGGATTTTGCCCCACGGCGAGCCAAGATTGAGGGAGATCATTTATGTCATCTCTTTGCTCAAATCTTGCAAGTCATTCATCGTCCGATTCACGATCTTTGTATTATATGAACCGAACGTCAGGCCTTGCATATTTCGCTCCAAGGGAAGCAGGGAAACCCCATTCCAGGTCGTGCTCATGCTCACTCCGCATGTGCGCTTTGCTGTCGAGAAAGGTAAGATATCCGGAATTCTCGGGTTTCCTCAAAAACCTGTGGCAGCAGACGTCCATTGGGCAGCGTAAGCCAGGTGCGCAGTAAGTGTCGCTTGGGGGCGGGATCTGCGTAATCCTGATATTTCGTTCTCGAATGCAAAATGCCGTAGTTGTTCCCCACTTGAATGTCACCTGCCTGCATACTAAAGCTCAGTTGCACCTGTGGGTCTCTGCAAATGCTCTCAAAAAGATCTAACGCCTCCACCTGCTCCTCAGTCAAACGGGGAACATCGTCAAAACGCTGTGCGGTGTCGATGTAGCGCCGCTTGTACAACGCACTCACCTTTGCGTCATGAACGTTCATGACAGGGATGCTCTGAATCTTGAACCCCAGCGGGTGCTGCTCCCGGGTATCAAAGTGGAAGGGTTGTTGCAACACATCGATCATATCGGGGCGGGTTCGCAGAATCTCGTTAAAAATAGTGGCCACGCTAACGAGTTTGCTCACCCCTCCATGCTCAGCTGTCCGAAGGCAAAGCAACATGAACGCATCACCCCCATCGTTGTGAAACGATAGCTCATCGTCTGTTTGAAAACCGCGAACCTCTCCAGCAGCTGCTACCTGTCGACCAGTGTTGGTCACATCATGAAGCAGGCTCCCTGCCTTGTCTTGTGGCTGAGGCGTACCCATGTGCACGGATAATGCCCAGAAAACCATTCTGGCCTGAGCAAGCGAATAGCTCCGTACCGGAACACCCCGTAAAACTGCAAACCCTCTGCCGCCCTCGAGATGCTCTCGAATGTCATTGAACTTTGCCGAGATTCGGGGAAGAGGGAAGTCATCCTTGGTCATCTGTAGCAACTCTGGAAAAGGGACTTCGGGCTCCTGTGCAATCCCATTGATCTCGAGGATTTCGTCGTCCGAGAATACGCTCATCCAATCACTCTCGTCCTTAAAATCCGTTACTTTCCAGGCCTGTAAACCCGTTAAGATTTCATTCATCATGCATGCCTCCAGTTCTCTTAAATTGAACGGTTTAAACCCGATGCGCTTAGTTAGCCTTACTGACCAGGGAAGGGATTTTCTGAACAAGCTGCTTCCACATGTCGATCGAGGTGTCGATCTCCTGATTCATGGCTGGACCGTCGGACCAGTCTGCCTGAGCACCAAGTTTTGAGACTCGCTCTGCAAAGTCAGGATTCGAAACCGCGATCTTGGTCGCAGCGCTGAGCTTTTTGACGATTTCAGATGGTGTGCCTGCAGGGGCAAAGAGCGTGAACCATGAGGTCAGCTCAAACTCGGAGCCGGCTTCCACGAAAGTGCCCACATCTGGCATCGAAGCAAGACGACCTTTCGAAGTCAGACCGATCGCCTTGAGTGAACCCGACTCTACTTGAGATTTGATCAGTGGCACTAGCGCGAAGATCATATCCACCTGACCTCCGATCGCGCCATTGGATGCTTCACCACCGCCTTTGTAAGGCACATGAAGAATCTCAAAATCGGCCTGACTGGTCATGAGCGTAATGTAGTTATGAAGCTGCGCGCTCGCGACGGTGTACTTTCTCGGATATTTACGAGTCATCTTGAGCATCTGAGGGACATCCGAAAACGGAGCTGCAGGATTGGCTGCCAGAATATAAGGCAGTCGCACGATCGAGGCCACCGGTTCTAATTGAATGAACGGATCAAATGTTGGTTTAGGCCCAAGAATGGTGTTAAGGAAAGGTCCAATGGTTCCAAACAACAGTGTGTACCCATCAGGACTCGCCTGAGCAACAATGCCTGACCCGATGTTGGTCGCTGCACCGCCTTTATTCTCGATAATGACAGGCTGCTTGAGTTCAGCCGACAGCCGCTCTGCATATAACCGCGCGATGAGGTCAGTGGTGCCACCTGCCGGGTAGGGCACAACTAGCTTGACATGCTTATCAGGGTAACTGTCCGCTGCGAGAGCGCCAGTCGAGATCAGGGAAGTGGCAGCGATGAGCCCTAACACAAGACGTCTCTTGATTTTGAACATTGTTATATCTCCAGATTATATTTTTTGTGAAGAATCTATCGTCGAGGCATCCCGCATACCTCGGGCATTGACTTCGATTAACTTCATCTGTGAGGGTTGTTCTTCAATGTAACAAACATCAAATAAGTCCTTACTGAAAATACTCGATCTCAATACCTAGAGAAGCTGTCTCATGGAGTGTTTGGCATACATTTGTTCTTTGATGAACTGAGTATAAACATCGTTTTTTACAAAAGCCTCTTCAGATAGTAAGCGTTGATGGAAGCTGAGTGTCGTGGCGATGCCCTCAATGCGCGTCTCGAGGAGCGCACGCTTTAGGCGAGCGATTGTTTGCAGTCGATCCTGTCCAGTCACGATTATTTTCGCTAAAAGCGAATCATAATGTGGTGGAAGATCATAACCAGGATAGACATGCGTATCGACACGTATACCTGGCCCTGCCGGCATTTGAAACACGGTAATCTTTCCGGCACAGGGTAAGAAAGCTTTGGCCGGATCCTCTGCATTGATTCTGACTTCTATCGCATGACCTCGCAAAAAAATTTCCTCTTGTTTGATAGTAAGAGGCTCTCCCGCAGCGATGGAAAGCTGTAGCCCAACCAAATCGATGTTTGTCAACATTTCCGTCACAGGGTGCTCTACCTGAATTCGGGTATTCATTTCAATAAAATAAAAATCTCTTGTACGAGGATCAACAATAAATTCGACCGTACCCGCACTGCGATATCCTAGTGATTGACCGAGCTGCTTGGCTGCTTGACGGATGCGCTCCTGGAGCTCCTGACCCAAAATACAAGCGGGACCTTCTTCAAGTAACTTTTGATGTCTTCGCTGAATGGAACAGTCCCGATCGCCAAGATGGATCACCTCTTTTCCATCTCCGAAGATTTGAACTTCTATGTGGCGGATTCTGTCCAGGAATTTTTCAATATAAATTTCGCCAGATCCAAAAGCCGATTCGGCCTCCTTCTTAGCCCGTCCAATATTATCTTTGAGCTCTGCCTCGTTGCGAGCAACGCGCATGCCACGACCGCCGCCGCCAGCCACGGCTTTGATGACGACGGGATAGCCTACCTTGTTTGCAATATCCAAAGCCTGCTGATCTGACTGCACTGTATCTTTTGATCCTGAGCTCACTGGCACACCCGCTTGTTGGGCACACTGCAGCGCACGAACCTTGTCTCCCATTAAACGAATCGTGTCAGGAGAAGGCCCAATGTATATCAATCCGGCTTCTTCGACCGCCTGAGCGAAATCGGCATTTTCCGATAAAAATCCATAGCCAGGATGAACGGCGTCTGCGTCGGTTTGCTGCGCAGCATGGATCAGTGCCGCGCCATTTAAATAACTTTCCGATGGCTTGGGGCCGCCGATACAAACAGCCTCATCGGCCATATAAACTGGAATCGTCTCACGATCGGCCTCGGAGTATGCCTGGACAGTCTGAATACCCGCATCACGACACGCGCGAATGATACGGACGGCGATTTCTCCACGACTGGCGATTAGTACTTTTTTAAGAGCGGGCATGCTGACTCACAATCCATTTGTTCGATGACTAAAGTATGTTCCATATCTTTTTAAGGCACCTAGCGCGCGAGCAGCAGAGGACAAATCCTGAAATGTCGGAATGCCCGCCTGCATGGCTGTCAACGCATATTTCTGGCGCTGCTCTTCATAGTACGACTGACCGGTAGAGCGCAAAACCAGAAATAAACTTGTTTCACAATTCAATGAGTTGTGTAGCTTAAGTACCATGCTCATGAGCTCGGTCATTAACTCGCCATTTCGATAAGGCAGAATCACTGGCAGGTTTAAATGAACCAACAAAATCTCGGGTCGATCGTCATCAATCACTATCTTTAGTAATTTTTCGAATAACTCCCCACCAAATCGATTCAAAATATTTGCAGGAAAATCGAGCGGATTTTCTAAACTTGCCCCTGCAGAAATACCGAGCGCGTTGAGTTTAATAGCGGTATCGGTGCCGATCGCCGGAAGCTCGATACCCAGTCGGCCCAAGGCATCAGACGCCAATACGCTCGCGCCGCCTCCATTACCGAATAAAACAACATTTCCACAAAACGGCTTCTTTTCAGTTGTCCAGTTTTGAAACGCCACGAGTGAATCGATGAACTCCTCCAGCGACTCCACAAGCACCGATCCGGTTTGGGAAGCGAGGGCCCTCCAGACCTGATCATTTCCAGCTAAAGAGCCTGTATGAGAGGCTGCTGCCCGTTGACCCTGTTCAGTTCTTCCACCCTTGAGTATGACAACAGGCTTTCTGGCTTTCGCCGCACGCAAGATTTCGAAGAAACGCCTGCCCTCATGAACCGTTTCAATGTATGCGCCGATCACCCGAACGCGAGGGTCTGACAGATAATATTCCAACAAGTCACAAGGTCCGACATCCAGACAGTTTCCTAGCGAAGCAACGCCTGTGAAGCGAACGCCGCGATATTCGCCATGTTTAATGATATCGATCGACAGTCCGCCACTTTGGGAAAAAATTCCAACCGATCCAGCTGAAGCACCTTGCCCCTCTACGAAAGTCATTCCCGCTGAGGGTGAGTACACGCCAAGACAATTTGGACCCAGTAAACGCACCTGCCCAATTCGCAACGCATCCACTAGCGTGGCTTGCAAGGCTTCACCTTTTCCGCCTTCGCCAAATCCGCTGGACATGACTTGCGCAAACCTGACTCGGCCGCCAGCGTTTGCAATCAAGTCTGGCACCCTCTCCGCAGGAATGGCAATAAAAGCGTAATCAATCGGCTCTGGCGTCTCGGCAAGACTAGGATATGCAGGCAAGCCCTCTAGTTCGGACTCGCTAGGGTGGATCGGATAAATAATTCCCTTGTAACCTGAGCGACGTAGCCGTTGTATGAAACGATTACCCTGACCCTCGCCTTTGTTTGACACGCCGGCGACAGCAATCGTCCGGGGGTTAAACAAGGGGTCAAAATTGATTGGGGCGCTCATTTCTTGCGCACGATTGAGATTAGACAAGCTCTGCATGTTTCTAACTCTCTGCCAAAACAATTCGCGCATCCAAGGCGATCACGCCTTGGGCAGTGGCCAACAAGGGATTGATGTCTAACTCTTCGATGCTGTCTGCGAGCGTATAAAATAATCCCTGCTCTCCTCCGATAGTCATCAATGTTTCTACAATTACCTCATCGGGAACGCTGATGCCACCCCGAGCGCCTTTGAGTAAGGACGCCCCACGCAGATCTTGAATCATTTCGCGTGCGTCGGCTTCGGTGATTGGACAAATCCTGAATGTCACATCTTGTAAAACCTCAACAAATATCCCGCCTAAGCCGAACATGATCACCGGGCCAAAAGTTTCGTCTCGGTATCCACCTATGACGATCTCATGGCCTTTATCCACCATTTCCTCTAATAAAAATCCATCAATGGTATAGCCATGGTCTCGACACCGCTGTGAGATCTCACGAATTGACGTCTTGATTGACTCTGCGTCGCGCAAACCTAATACGACCGCTCCAAAATCCGATTTATGCAAAACCTCGGGGGAGATGAGCTTGAGCACAACAGGACTTGAAAATTGTCGGAATGCTTCATCAAGCTCGGCCTCCATATGCACGACCACAGAATGTGGCGCGCGTATTCCATACCCCTTTAAAACACGCTTGGCAGTCGGCTCATCCAGGGCGCTTCTTCCCTTTGCCCTAGCCTGTGCGATTAACTGACGCGCCATCTTAATTGAGTCCATCTCTCCCCCGGTCAACTATTCCATACATAATGAATCGTTAAACTTCGAGGGTCACAACAACATCGCCTTCTGAGATTGACTGGCCTTCGACCACACAGATCTCATGCACCACCGCATCTTCGCTCGCAGTGACCGGAATCTCCATTTTCATGGACTCCAGAATAACCAGCTCGCCATCCTCTTGCACCGAGTCGCCTTGCTTGACGAGCACCTTCCAAACTGTTCCCGTAATGTCGCTTTTGATAGAAATGATGGCCATATAACTTCTCCAAATAAGATTGGTTTTGAGGGCAAGTGTTTGCAAACAAAACAGGACTGATGCCCTTATTTAATAACTAGTCGGCCAATTACTCAGACGATGTTGGCCTACTCCTCGCGAAGGTCCCCTTGAATGTACTGCAAGCACTGCTTTTAAGTAATCACGCGTTTCACGGGGTTCTATGACGCTCTGAATTTCGAAGAGAGCGGCGAGTGCCCAAGGAGCGTTATCTTGCGACACATTTTCAACAAGTTGCAGAAATCGCGCAGGATCATCTTCATATCGCAGCCCGTGCAATACGTTCACAGCAGTCCCAGCGTCCATGAAGCCATAGTCTGCTTCTGGCCATGCTGCAGCATCATTACTGTTTCGGCCTCCACCCATGTTGAGGTAGGCTTGACCGTAATTTTTTCTAAGCGTAATGGTGATTTTCGGAACAGTGACCTGTGCCAAAGCGTTCATCCAGTTGATAATGCGTCCAGGCGCTCCGCGTCGCTCGCCGTCAATGCCTATCAAAAAACCAGGTTGATCGACCAGAAAAATAATAGGGATATTGAACGAGTCACAAAATACTAAAAAACTCGTTGCTTTCGCGCAAGCATCCACATCGATGGAGCCGCCTTTGAATTTTGGATTGTTCGCAATCACGCCTACTGATTTGCCATCGATTCGGCCCAATGTAGTAACCAGGGACTTTCCAAAGCGCGGCTTCAACTCAAACATTGTGTCCTTGTCGAGCACGCGACGAATCACCTCACGACTATCGTAAGTTTTTGATCTCGACTGTGGAACAATTTCATGAATATCATGCAGCCCATCGTCAGAGCCTTCTGGCACTGCAGCCACTGGCGGCGCTTCACCTTGATGACTCGGCAAGTAACTCAGAAATTTCTTGATCGTCTCAAGAGCCTCTTCATCCGTATCAACAGCCACATCCACAAATCCTGTCGTCGCCGTATGTAATTTCCATCCGCCGAGCTCTTCAGGATCCACGCTTTGTTTAATGGCGAGCTCTGTGACCCGTCCGCTTGCGACAGCCATGGTTGCGCCTTTTCTCATCACCACGAAATCGGACAAACATGAATACCATGTAGATGAGCCATAGCAACTGCCAAGTAGCGCGGACACCCAGGGTGTGCGACGATCGCGCAGAAACTCCAAGGGATCCTGTCCAAGAATGGCGCGACCTTCTGCTCCCATCCGGTCTGGCATGCGTGCACCGGCAGATTCACCAAGCAAAATCAAAGGCATCCCCGAGTCGTTGGCAACAGCTCGGATGTGTTTGATTTTTTTTCCATTCACGACGCTACTTGACGCCCCAAGGACGGTGAAATCGTTGGATACGACAGCAACCGGTCGTCCGTGAATTTTTCCGAATCCCGTTATTTTTCCGTCCGCAGGCGTTTTATCACGCGCTGCAGGCCGGTAGGATGCCGCCAGTAAACCAGACTCATGAAAACTATCTTTATCAAGAAGACAGTCCAGTCTTTCACGAGCATTGAGAATATTTTGGGCGCGTCTTTTAACGATGCGCTCTTCTCCGCCCATGGCCAGTGCCTTGGCCCGACGCTGCTGAAGTTCTGAGTGATTGTTGTCTTGGCTCATAGTATTGTGTTTATGCTCTGTGGATGTGGAAATTATTGTAGTAGCCATAGCTACTACTGTCAATCATGAATTATCATTGGTGCTTGTCAGCCAACTCTGTGCGTCTCTTGCTGACCCTTATCTAACGCCAGAATCTGATGGAAATTATTTATGTCAAAGCATGCCGTAAAAAAAACTACTTACAGCAGAAAAAATATTGACACCCCCGGTCCGATTCAAGACCTCCAAAGCCTAGGGTTCTCTGAATACGAAGCCTGTACATATATGGGCGTGCTGAGTAAAAATCCTGCTACCGCCTATGAAATCAGCAAGATCGCCGGCCTACAGCGAGCAAACACCTATGCCGCTCTTGAGAACCTTGTAAAAAAACAAGCGGTTCAACCGATCAGTGAAAATCCGGTACGTTATGTGCCAGTCGAGCCCAGTATCTTGCTCGAAAGGATTTCCTCCAACGTCAGTGGTGTCTGCGATCGCCTGCAGCAAACGTTTAATGAAATGCAACCGCAAGAAAGTTCCGATGTCGTTTGGAGTATCGAAGGCGAAGAAAGAATTACCGCGAAGATCGACGAACTCATCGATCAAGCTAAAAACCACATTTGGATTAAAGCATCGACTGGCGTTTTGCTCAAACACGCGCCACGCATGAAAAAGGCCGCCGCGCGTGGGGTCAAACTTGTTTTTGTCGTTTTTGGTGATGATGTGAAATTTTTGCGTTTTGGAAAAAATAGCAAAGTCTATCTTCACGAGGGAAATGGTCAGCGTGTGGGAGGTGCTGACAATCTTTTTACTTTGGCGATCGACTATAAGATTGCTTTGACAGCCAGTCTGGACGCCTTACTCACCGGAGCATACACAACCAATCCAGCCGTAGTGCGTATGGCGGAAACACTGATCCGCCATGATGTCTACATGGCTGAAATCATGGCCTTTCTTGGTAAAGACATTGAAAATCAGTTTGGAAAAGGTTTGATCGAGCTTAGAAAAGAATTGTTTTCCCCCGAACAAATGGCACTCTTCAATGCGAGATAGCATTTAGCTTGTTTGTGTATGTTCTGACTTTACCGCACGATTTTCGCACATTTATTGACTAGTAGCAGCTTATGGTACTACTATGAATTGATATTTAAGTTTGCGCACACAAATCTAAAATAGCTGGGGACAAATGATGCATAAGACATTTCTTTTCTGTGTGGCTCTCTTGTTTTCAAGTCTTGGCTTTAATAACGCTAGTGCGGAACGACAACAACCTGGACAAAACACTCAGTTTATTGTGCCAGCAGGAGCTGGAGGTTCGCTCGACATTGTCGCCAGAAAACTTCAAGAGCTCCTCATTAAAGAGAATCTTGTCAAAAATTTCGTCGTGTTGAATCGACCTGGAGCGGGTGCCCAACTTGCGCTAAACGTTCTCAATCAAAACGTTGGCGATCCAAACTATCTGATGACTTTACCGACAGCTATCATCAATAACAGCTATCTCGGCACGATAAAAACCACATATAAAAACTACACCCCTATCGCGATGCTGCTTGATGGATATGTCGGCATCCTCGTCAGACAAGACTCTCCCTTTAAAACTGCACAAGATCTGATTGAACATCTCAAAAAACAACCTAATAGTTTGAACATCGCGATTGCCGCCAGCCTAGGCAATGATGTGCATGTTGGGACGGCCAAAGCTTTGATGCTGGGAGGTGTTGACATCTCAAAGGTGACCTTTGTCCCTTTTAAATCTTCTTCTGAGTCAATCACGAATCTAATCGGCGGAAACGTAGACGTGGTCGGAGCAACGACGCCAACCATTATTCCAGCGCTTCAAAGCGGTAAAGTGCGAGTGTTAGCCATAGGTTCGCCAGAGCGTCTGCAAGGACCGCTGAGCAACGTTCCTACCTGGAAAGAATTAGGCATAGACACCATCACCTCGTCACCGCAAGGCGTGATGGCTCCCAAAGACATCAGTCCCGAACAAATAAAGTTTTGGGAATCCGCGTTCAAACAAGTCACGCAAACAAAAGAGTGGAACAACTTCCTAGAGCAAAACCAATGGGCTCCACGCTTCATGAATGCGGTGGAGACAAATATCATGCTAGAAAATGAAACAGCAATGATTGAAGATGTATTGAGCAAACTGCAAATCAAGAAAAACTAATTTCGCAGTGATTATTGGAGAATGATGGTCATGTTAAGCAATCCACTGAGTAAATTAAGCAATCCACTGAGTAAATCGTTACTGGCACTCTCCTTAGTTTTTTTTGCACTTGCACCCGTTGCCGCAGAAAAATATCCGAACAAACCGATTCAACTGATCGTTCCTTACACGCCCGGCGGGAACACGGATATTTTGGGTCGTTTGATCGCTCAAAAACTAGGTGAAGCCTGGGGCGCAAGAGTCATAGTAGATAATCGCCCCGGCGCAGGCGGAACCATCGGCGTCAATATGGTGGCCAAGGCAAAGCCTGATGGTCATACCCTTGCCTTAGCAGCTTTCGGAAACATTATCGTAGCCAAGAGTCTTTACAAAGATCTGCCTTACGATCCTGTCAATGATCTAGATCCAGTCATCTTGGTCGCTACTCCACCTACTATCTTGACTGTGACAGCTTCACTCCCCGCAAACAACGTCAAAGAGTTGATTGCATACGGCAAGGCCAACCCTGGCGTCCTGAATTACGGGTCCTCCGGCAAGGGAACATCTAATCATCTTTTTGCAGAACTCTTTAGTTCAATGTCCGGAATCGATATGACTCATGTTCCGTACAAGGGAAGCGGTCCGGCCATTAATGACCTGGTCGCTGGTTTGACACAGTTAAATTTTGCACCACAACCGCTCGTACTTTCATCGATAAAAACGGGTGCTCTTAAAGCCCTTGCGGTGACAGGGGCTGAACGCATGCAGATGCTGCCGGACGTTCCAACGGTCTCTGAGTCGGGATTACCAGGTTATCAAGGAATTGGCTGGTTTGGTGTTGTGGCTCCCAAGGGAACACCACCAGATATCATCAAAAAGCTAAATGCTGAAATCAATCGCATCTTAGAATCACACGATGTAAGAAAACGCCTCACCGAAGAAGGGGCATCACCCGTTGGCGGTTCTCCTGAGGATGCTAAACGCTCCATCAGCGAAGAAATTGAAAAATGGAAGGACCTTGCTTCAAAGGTTCAATAGTTAGACGGAAGTCTCTATTGTCGCTTTGTTGCTCAAAAAGGGAAGTCTTCGAATGTACCTCTGACCTTCCCATCTTTTGACCAGTGCGGAATTAGTCCCCAATGTCCGAGTACTGCCTCTCTGTTTGGCACAGCTTCGTCACCTACATCAGCAAAAGGATGGGGGCGAACGAATAGACCCTCGTAACCGGGCCACATATCTGGCTTGGCGAGCGAATTGGTACCTTGCACCCCAAACGCTCGGGACAGTTTATTGGGATCAGTAACGGGCTTGTAATGGCTGCACATCAAATTTTCCGCTACTCAACCCATAACATGACGTCGTTTTACTGATTGGTAGTCGATCTGTACCTTACGATCCTTCACGTGCCCTCTTATAGGGTCGAAATGTGCCTCACCTCCGTGCCTTGCACGTCCTGCTAGATCTTCTATAGGATCATCCAATATCACTTCAGTGCCATCTGGCAAATTCGGAGGAATCAGATACGCCGCAATTGGAAGCTGCTGATAATTTGGGTAGTAACCAGTAATCGGTATGATTTCTTTCAAAAGAGAACCAGCGGAGAAAAGACTCCAATCCCGAGGCGACCATTCAATATGTCCTGTTGAGGGATTTTGCCCCACAGCGAGCCAAGATTGAGGGGGATCGTTGATATCTTGGTTATGTAGAATTCGGGCATCAAAAACCTCATCGAATTCACGATCTTTGTACTTTACAAATCGAACGTCAGGCCAATACCCCATGTTTGCCGCACGGTTGATATCCTCCACAGTACGGGCTGTCTTAATCAATACAAGCCCCTCTATGTGCTTGTCTGGGCTATTTGCTTCAGGAAGCCCCTTGGAGTCATTCAAAAAGATCACTCTCGTTGATTCGGCGGGGATATAGACACATGGCTCCTTGTTCCATTCCCACGAGACTGAAGGAGCTGTATCAAGGTTCACCACTCTAAGACCGCAATCTTTGCAGCCTCTGGAGCGATCAAGTGGATCATCAGCAATTAACTGATTCCACTGTTTTGCCTTTGGACAAAAGACCTTCTTCAGGAAGATACCGTTCGGATCATATAGGGAGCTGGATTTGACATCGTAGATGTATTTTTCGCCCATAACCTTTCAGACTTCCTTTGTGGTGGTTCAAAACTGCAAGAGGAGGAACATGTGGGGTAAATGTCCTGCATGGTTTATGTTGCCATCATATTCCCAGTTATGCCAATTCACACTGCAAATATTCATGGATCGCAAGTACTTTCAGTCCTGCAGTTTCACTGAAAATCAAAATCGGCATAACCCCTGTCAGCACCATTATTGATTTATGGAGACTGTCATACTCACTTCAGTATGTTGGCTTTTGGGGATCGAGTTTACTGGCAACGTTGCCAGTTCACATCGACTTCTTACGGTCAGGCAATGCAGTAGTGACTTCCATGTTGATTGGGTGACCGTTGAAATATATCAATGGCTGCCTTGTAGCTTCCACTTACGTATTGGCTTTCTCTTGGAGTTTTCGCTCAATGTCAGAGAGCAACTGCTCAAGGGTTGATGAGTCATTTATAACTTCAGTCGCCGTGATTAGCTCGACCGACTTACACTTGGCGTACCCATACTGGCATAACTCCTTCAGCCCAGTCATCCTGATAGAGGGTTCTGTTGTAGGATCAAATGCCAATGCTGCCAATGCCTCCAGTGGATCGCCATACTTGTCACTGACCCTCGCAAACGCATCCGCAGTCGTTTGGCTACGACGGGTCATTTGACCTTTCCGCATCCCTGAACCAACTACCTTCTTATGTCCCGCAACAAAAGGCATACAAACACCTCTCAAAAGTTGTATCGCCACTGGCAACGTTGCCAATAGGCTCTGGCATCATTGCCACCATGATCATTCAACGGCATAACCCAGTACCGTTGCTACTTACGAATTGCTTGATAAACGCTGGCAACAGTGGCCTTATTGCATGGAGGCAAGTGCGAGTCGCAAAAACAGTCCCAAGTATGCGCATCAGACACCACAGAGTAAGGATGGAAGTGCCTCTAATTCATAGATGGTATGGAGCCTTCGGAGTGCAGGTTGAATCACGGGCAGGGCGTCTGTGCCTTCGGCATTCTGCGCCCATGCCACGTGGCAACGTTGCCAGTCTGAGGGAGTACGTGGCCTAAACATTTCGTTCATCCATAGGCTACGCACATAGGCTACGCACTGAACGACTCATTCGTCCTGACTGTGTCAATCGGCACGACTCTTCAAGCCAATGCCAACACATCGTTCAAAGTCCTACCTGCTGCTATCTAGAACCACAATTGAGTCCAAGCCATCCTTG
>JACCED012307042.1_pt1 | contig 13665 bp, 12 predicted proteins | sample 7455021 | NCBI WGS metagenome assembly JACCED01 (sample SAMN15323456, study PRJNA562643) | freshwater metagenome | isolation source: river surface water | place: USA:Blue River Watershed | collected 2017-08-19 | reverse complement strand
GGAGGGTGCTGACCTCGGCAAGTTGAATACCGATGCATTTGCCAACCTGACGACCACGGCAGTGCGCAGCATCGACTCCGCACAGATTTCGAGCATTACCTCGAGCCAGGTGGCCTCGTTGACAACCACGCAAGCGGCCAGCCTGGTGACACAGCAGGCGGCAGTACTCAGCTCAGCCCAGGTGGTGTCGCTGAATACGAGTAACGTGACCAGCTTGACCAGTTCAGTCCTCAACGCACTGACCGTGTTTGACAAACTCACCACGGCCCAGGTCAATAGCCTGACGACCCGACAGTTTGCTGCACTGAGCACGGACCAGGTGGTGGCCATGAGTACAGTCCAAATGGCCGCACTGGGTGATGCACAAGCCGGCGCATTGACAGCCACGCAACTCAATGCCATGCAAGTGACGGATTTGTCCAAGATGAACACCGTGGCCTTGCAGGCGATCACCACGGCGGCATTGTCTGCACTTTCTACCGACAGCCTGAACCAGCTTACGAGCACGCAGTTCGCAAACCTGAGCCTTGCACAGGTGACAGGTCTGAATACTACGCAATTCGCTTCGCTGTCTACTGCCCTGGCCAGTGCCATCACGAGTACACAGGTCACATCCATAGAGACCCGTGATCTGCGTGCGATGTCGACTGACGCTGTTAGAGCCTTGACCACCGAATCGTTGTCATCCCTGACGGATCAGCAGTTGCTGAGTCTCAGCACGACTCAGATTTCGACCGTGAAAACGGCACAGTTCAAGCAATTGACGGCCAACCAGGTCAGCGTTCTGTCGAGTACGCAAATTCAATCGGTCACCTCTGACCAGTTGAACTCACTCAGCTCACAGTTGGTGACAGTCTTGTCATTGGCCCAGTTGAAGGCGATCACGACGGACGTACTGAGTGCCTTGTCCTCGGACAACCTACGCGCCATTGGCGCTGACAATTGGGGTGGTTTGCTGACCAGCCAAGTGTCCAGCTTGACATCGACCCAGGTTCAGGCGCTGACAGATGCGCAACTGGGTGCACTGAGCAATGCTCAGCTTGCCGGCTTGACCACTGACCAGGTAGCCTGGCTGACCAGTACGGAATTCGGGCAACTCTCCGGTCTGCAACTCAAAGCCTTGGGGACGAGCCAGGTGCAGGCCATTGAAACGCAGGACATGGTGGTGCTAGGACTAGATCAAATTCAGTCACTTGCGACTACAAGTATGCAGGCGCTTACTACTAGCCAAGTGGCCTCTTTGACCACCAATCAGTCGTCATACCTGTTGCCCTCGCAAATCACGGCACTGTCATCGAGTCAAGTGCAAGCGGTGACTAGCAGCAACTTAAGAATTTGGGATATGACCCAGTTACAGGCTATCACCACTTCGGCCCTGGCCAGCCTGAGCAGTACGGCCATCCAGACGATTTCGAATGCGCAGGTGAGTTTGCTGAGTCAGAACCAGGTGAAAGCGTTGACTACGCAGCAGATTGAAGCATTGACCACGTCTCAGATTCAACAACTGGTGGATACGCAACTGGCTGTCTTGTCGACCACACAGGTACAGGCGATCGAAACCGGCGACCTGGCCGTGTTAACAGTGACCCAGTTGCCGCTGCTGACGCTGAACCAGATCAAGAGCTTGACGACAGATCAGATCGGGGCCATCACAACGTCCCAGATCACTGTTCTGGACGCCACGCAAGTCGGGGCTATGTCTGCAGCACAAGTGGGTGCGCTCAGCAGTGCTGACTTCAGACTGCTGAATGTGGATCAGTTGCAATATCTCAGCACATCAGTGGTGGCGAACTTGACAACCAGCCGGATTCAGCAACTCACCACGGATCAGATTGGTATGTTGAGTCAAAAACAGGTGAAGGTGTTAGATACAAATCAAGTGGTTGCACTCACGACAGCTCAGGTTGGCAATTTGATGGCAGATCAATTGACCGTGATGACCTCGATCCAACTGCGTGCTATTGAGGTGCAGGATATGCCGTATTTGACGGGTGCACAGTTTGACGCATTGGGCTACACCAAGGTGCGCAGCATGGCCACAGATCAAATCAATGCAGTGACAACTACGCAGATTGCTGCGATATCTGACACAACTATTTCGGATTGGATTCGATCGGTCAAAGGGATCTGATAAACACGCTGCATTCAGGTAATGATAAAAACCAAGTGAATGGAAATCCATTCCTTGGTTAAGAGATCAACGCTGAGTTTCTGAGAGTTTTACCAACCCTATTCTTGGGTAACTCCTGTGAATACTGGCAAGTTAACTTCAACGCGGTAATTCAGTTCATTGCAGACTATGAATCCTAACCAGTGTATTTATAGTTGGTCTCGTCATTCCCGCTTATCAACTGATTGGGCAGCATTACGATGGTGATAGGTTAGCTTATCGGTCTCGTCTCAGGAATCCGTTGGGTGTCACCGTAATCATGAGTTGTGCCTCAATGTCATGGTCGATGCTGAACTCTGGATTTTTTGGTAGCCAATCGCGAAGAGCTGTTTTAGGGTTATCCCCAACATCCCAAGGCCGGTCAGAAAAAAACTGTGCAGGCATGTCTTCAACGTAGGTGTCAAACACCACGCAGTAGCTTCCAACGCTGACCAGTGGCGCATAGGCTTTCAGCTCGTTCAGCACATGGTCGTGACTATGCATGGAGTCTAGAAAAACCATTACTTTGCGGTAGCCACTCGCTGCCTGATGAACTTGCTCCACGATATTGGGATCAATACTCGAGCCTTGGAACATCTGGATACGACTTGCCATTGGATGCGATTCGATCGCAGTTAAATTGTGAGGGCGAATATCAATGTCGATGCCAATAACCTTGCGTCCAGAATTGCGAGGGTCAATGGTCTTTCCTTCAACAATCGCATCACTCATGTCAAGTAGTGCGAGCATGGATGCGCTTAGAACAAGCGAGCCTCCATGTGCAATTCCGGTCTCGATAATTAGGTCAGGGCGAACCTTCCATACCATCTCCTGTACCGCGACTATGTCTTGAGGGTACTGGATGATGGGTCGCCCCATCCAGTCGAAGTTGTAGACATATTTGCGTGCCATAGACTCTTGCAGCCACTGTCTCGAAATCGACTGGAATTCGCTGTCTTGCTTATATTGTTTAATTCGCTCTTTGCGTTCAGATGCGAAATTTTTTTCGGCTGTCATATTTGAATCCTCAAATTACGAAAAAGTTAAATGTTGATATCATTGATGAACAGTCTCATAGATGCTTTTTTCTAAGCTGTTTTGAATAGTCCACCCCAATGACCGAAGACGCTGATTGTCACCCACAATCATGAAGGGATCTCTGGGGCGTTCGCTATCAAGTTGCAGTATCAAAGCCGGGTCTGCATCAAAGCAACTTGCCACTAGCCGCACGATGTCTTCGATGCGCGTGGGATTTCCTGAGCATATGTTGTAATTGCCATTGGCAACGGGTTCAAGTAACTTCACAAAAGCTTGTGCGGTGTCCTGTACAGGTAACATTCCTCGAATGGAATTGGCGTTCACCCCGAAAGCTGGCGTTTCATGTCTAAAGACTCTAATGAGCGATGGGATCAGTCGTCGAGGGTCTTCGTCCAGCCCAAATGGAAAGAAAACATGGCCCCAAGCCAGTCTTGTTCCTAGCTGATTACATAAAGACGTCAGTACCCGACGGGTGGCATCTTTGCATATTCCGTATGGTGTGTTTGGACTGAAGGGCGTAGCATTTTCACGCATGTACCCGTGTGTCCAATCGTATTCTGCGCAGGTGCCTGCAACTACCACGTGTTGGCCACCTTTCCTGCAAAAGGCATTAACGAGCCGAATAGTGGCTTGCAACCATTCGAAATTTTGTAACGAATTCCAATACTTCCCGTGTTCGACATACCAAGCTAAATGCATCAAGTGGGTAGCCTTGGCCTGCGCGATAAGTTTCTCAGCACCATCGGGCAAAAGCAAATTTGCTTTCAGCACTTCAACATTATGGACATTGAGCGGTCTCTCGTGGATCGCACATATTGTTTCGATGCCATGTTGTTGCAGGGCATGCAGTACATGGCGTCCGAGATATCCACTGGCGCCTGTAAGCAATACCCTCATGCAAATACCCTAAGTGAAGGGATCGCCGTGACAAATTGTCCGCCCCATTCGCGTATGTAAGAAAGTTGCGTCACAATTTCCTCGCGTAGGTTCCACGGTAGGATCAGTACGTAGTCAGGGCGATGTTGCTTCAGGTGCTCCTCGGGTACTATGGGAATGTGACTACCAGGCATGAATTTGTTTTGTTTGGTTGGATTTAAGTCAACCACATATGGAAGTAGGTGTGGCCTGACACCCGCATAGTTAAGAAGTGTATTGCCCTTGGCCGCAGCACCATAGGCTCCAACAGACTTCCCCTGATTCGCCAAATTAATCAGGAATGTAAGCAATTCACGCGCTATTTTAGGGGGCTGTCGATTGAACTCGGTATAACGTGTAGTGGTAAGTAGACCTGCCTCAAGTTCACGAGACAAAATGTCCGTAACCTTAGGGCTAAGAGAGTGCTGACCACTGTCAGTGCGTTGCGCGTAAACACGAAGACTTCCGCCATGGGTTGATAACTCTTCAATATCGAATACAGCGAGACCATTAGCCTTGAATATTGTGCAAACGGAATTAAGCGAAAGGTAAGAAAAATGTTCGTGGTAAGCGGTATCGAACTGACACTCTTGCACCATGCGTAAGAGGTGTGGGAATTCGAAAGTCGCAACGCCTTGAGGTTTGAGAAGTTTGGCAAAACCTTGGACGAAGTCGTTAATCGCTGGAACGTGAGCTAGTACGTTGTTAGCGATTGTGAGGTCGGCTTGTCTGCCAGCCATGACTAACTGTTCTGCCAACGCAACACCAAAAAAATCCTCCTCTACTTGCAGGCCCTTGGCCCGAGCTGCTGCAGCTGTACTGGCAGTGGGTTCAATGCCATAGCAAGGAATTGATCGAGATTGAACATACTGTAGGAGGTACCCATCATTAGCGGCTACTTCCACCACGCAACTTTGGGCGGTAAGAGAGAGTCGTTTCACGATCGACTCAACAAATTGTTCACTGTGAGCCAGCCATGAACTCGAGAATGAGCTGAAATATGCATATTCATCATTGAAAAGTTTTTCTCGTCCAGCATAGTCCTCAGTTTGGACTAGCCAGCAACGATCACAAACTAAAACGCGAAGGGGAAACCAAATCTCTGGTCCCTGCAAGTTCTCGTGAGATACGTAAGCATTAGAGGGCGGAGCACTTCCTAAATCAAGGAAAACTTTATCCAGTGAATGGCCACAATGGCGACATTGATTCATAGAGTAAGTCCTTGAAATGATGGCAGCAAATGAGGTTGTTGACGATCTTTGTCAGATAGAAGAGTGATGGGTGCTGGCCATGAAATAGACAGCTTGGGATCTTGAGGATTTAGACCTGCATCAGCGTTCGCAACATAAGGATGGGAGTGCAGGTACAGGAGTTCTGCTCCATCTTCAAGTGACTGAAAGCCGTGAGCAAATCCAGGTGGAATCAGCAGGGCTCGGCGGTTGTCTGCACTTAAATGATGTGCTGTCCACTTCAAAAAGGTGGGTGAATCTTTGCGCAGATCGACAGCAACATCCCAGATCGCGCCTCTAAGGCAACTCACAAATTTGGCTTCGCAGTGAGGCGAATTTTGGTAATGCATACCACGCACAGTGCCGCTTTTTGCGGTGAAAGCATGGTTTATCTGGGCAACCTGCCAATCCCAACCAATGGCAGAGAATGTCTCTGCACAAAATATCCGACTCAGAAATCCGCGGTCATCGGTCATGATCGAACGCTCAATGCACCAAACGCCTTCCAGCTTGGTCTTTTCGACTTGAAATCGGTTCATGGGCTTTCCAGAAATGCATGGAGGTCTGCTAAACAGAGTTGTTGTGCATCGATGCATCGCTCAAGGCCTTGGTACCAGTGCACTGTTCGCCGAACGGCTTCATCCAAATTCCAGCGTGGTTGAATACCGAGAACATGCCGGGCTTTGGAATTGTCTAGAACTAGTAAACCTGCTTCATGCGGCCCTTCAAATTGTTCTGCAAACTGAATTTGTCCGCGCCCAAAGTTATGCTGAGCTAGTGTGATCACTTCCTGAACGGTGGAGGCTTGGTCGGGTGGTGGACCAAAGTTGTAGGCTTGTGCCAATTCTGGCGAATCCCATAACTGCTCAGCCAGTAACAAATAGGCATTTAAAGGTTCTAAAACATGTTGCCAGGGCCGCACTGACTGAGGATTACGAATAATTAGCGTTTCGTTGCGGCTCCAGGCTCGTATTGCGTCAGGTATGAGGCGGTCGGTCGACCAATCTCCGCCACCAATCACATTTCCTGCCCTGGCTTTTGCAATTCCAGTGACTTTATGGTTTAAAAAAGATGCGATGTAGCTGTCTATTGCGATTTCACATGCTGCTTTACTTGCACTGTACGGGTCATGACCACCGAGCCGGTCATTTTCACGGTACGGATGTGTCCACTCACGGTTGTGATATACCTTGTCTGTCGTGACTGCGACTACTACTTTGGGCATGTATTCAGTTCTTAACGCTTCCAGAAGGTGAACGGTGCCCAATACATTGGTGGAAAAAGTGGAGACAGGGTTCGCGTAAGCGGTGCGTACCAGTGCTTCAGCTGCCAAATGAAAAACAATATCGGGCTGAGAAGTCTTCACTACATTTTTCACACCAATCAGGTCTTGAATACTCAGGATGTGTGACTCACATAATTTTTCCCCATTTAATTGAGTGAAGAGACTGGGGCTCGTATGGGGTGCTAGCGCCATTCCAGTCACATGGGCACCCATTCGGTGTAGCCACCACAGCAACCATGCGCCCTTAAAACCCGTATGCCCTGTGAGTAAGACTCGCTTTCCTCGCCAGAAATTTTGATCAGGATTCATCACCAGACCTTCCAGGGGGCCTTGCCTGATTGCCATAAATCTTCTAGCAAATTCTTTTCGCGAAGAGTATCCATAGGCTGCCAAAAACCAGCATGTTCGAATGCCATGAGTTCGCCCTGTCGAGCTAAACTCATCAGCGGCTCCGCTTCCCAGCTGGTGCTATCTTGGGAAATCAAGTCAATGCATCCGGGGGAAAGAACAAAAAATCCGCCATTGATGAGGCCGCCATCGCCTCTTGGCTTTTCCATGAAGCCTGAAACTTGGGTCCTTTCGAGTTGCAATGCGCCGTAGCGGCCGGGAGGTTGTACTGCCGTTACAGTGGCCAGTTTGCCGTGATTACGGTGAAATTCAATCGAAGCACTAATATTGACATTAGATACGCCATCGCCGTAAGTAAAACAAAATGCATCGTCCATCCGAACATAGTCTGCAACACGTTTAAGTCGACCACCTGTCATCGTATCTTCGCCAGTATCTACCAGTGTGACACGCCAAGGCTCAGCGTTGCGGTGATGTACTTCCATCCGGTTGCTTGCCATATCAAATGTGACATCTGACATGTGTAAGAAGTAATTCGCGAAGTACTCCTTGATAATATATCCTCGGTATCCACAACAGATGACAAATTCATTCACGCCATGAGCAGAGTACATTTTGAGGATGTGCCATAAAATTGGTTTGCCACCAATCTCAATCATAGGCTTCGGGCGTAGATGAGTTTCCTCACTGATTCGAGTCCCTAAACCTCCGGCAAGTATTACAGCCTTCATGGTAAAATCATTCTTTTTAAGAAAAAATCAAAGTGTTCACAACGATTAAAGTTGCTTACCCCTCATAATATGGAGCGCAGAGAATTTCAAAGCTCGGATTGGGCTGCGATAGTGCAGCATTTATTTCTGGTTGTAAGAAAACAAGTTGCAAGCGCTCTCCTATTACGTCAACCTCACAGGGGGAATGAGTTAATCGGATCTGAGCCACCATATCTAGTAATGTGAAGATGCCTACTGGGGGTCGCTCTACCTCTTCCGCAGGCCAGTCGTCTGCAAATATGACTTCTTCGGACGAACGGAGTGCTTGAGCTTGTTGAATGCTATCAGCATGAACTGCGGTTGCCCCGAATTGTGAAGCCAACTTGCTGCATAGACTTCCTGATATTACCCATACACGCGTGTACTGTGCATCAAAAAACTGTCTGCGCAAACGCTCAATCAGAATTTCATGTGCAAAGTAGTGCTCGCACCGAAGGGCAAGTAGATCATCAAGAACTCCAATACCTGAAAGTCTCTTAAGAAATAGCCAAAGCAAATACGGTTGCTTACGAGCGATTGACATTCTGGCTGCCTGAAAATACAAGAGGTTCAAAATTCGATGTCTAGCCTTTGTAAGTGCATCAGTTGGTAAAAAATGAAGAGCTTGCTGTGCAGCTAGTTCAAGATCAGCATTACACATGTCTAGGAACCATGCTTCAGCCATACGTGCTGTCAGACTTTCCCCTGTGGTCCTATGTTGAAAAAATGGCTTGTCTACTGCGATAACTTTACCAAAGCTAATTAAGCGAAAATATAATGGTATCAACATACTTGTTCTATCTAAATATGAACAATGTCGTTGAAATATGGTCCGACGCAACACGGGGTGGCCGTCACATAAGTGTAGGTTTTCAAGCAAAGCTGAATAGGCGTATTTTCCGACTGTGGTGACAACTGCATCATCGAATGAAACCGATAATTGTGGGTCTAACTGTCGCAAACTATAATATTTTCCCACAACCCCCATCACTTCAGGATCTGCCATTAGTTGTATGGCTAGGTCTAATGCATTTTCAAAGACAAGGTCATCATCATTAAGTATGTATAGATATTCTCGACTCGCACGGCGCAAGATGGCATCCATATTTCGGGCAAATCCCAAATTTTCTGGGTGCTTGAGGTACACTAAGTTATTCAAGCGTTTAGAGAAATCTGCGATAACTTTATCTGTATGATCTTCACTACAATTATTTCCAATTACCACTTCAAAGTCCTGGTCTGAAAATGTGCAAAGGTGCTCTAGGCACTCTGCTAATTTATCGGCCCTATTGAACGTTGGGATACAAATGCTAATTGGCTTCACTTTAGAATCCTTTATTCTTCACAATCTACAGGCAAGATTATTAAGCGACTTAGGTGGGGTTCTTAAAAATTTATGATGAATATAATTTTTTTAGACCGAACCGGCAAGTAAAGAATTAGCCCATTTAGGGAAATTTTTATAATAGACGTGTACCCCAATACCTAAAGAGCCAAAATTAAAATCATAATTTTCGCCTAAAATCTTTAGGCTTTTATATGAATGTAAGCTAACGTGACCATTTCTTGGGGAAGCATACCACCAATTCAATCTTTCATTTATTTTTATATTTCCATCATTAACTAATGTTGAAAATAAAATTAGCCCATCATCCTCGATTAATATTTTTAAATTTTCCATGATATCGCTTGGATTGGGAACGTGCTCAAAAACTTCAAATGCTGTTATAAAATTGAAGGCTCCCAAATCATTTATTTTGATTTGGGCTGTCGAGAAAGGGTCATAATTTTTTGAAATCCAATGGTTAATGGCTAGAAGTCTTGAAAGTTCACCGTTTCCCCCCCCGTAATCTAAATGTCTAATATTATTTTTTTTATCTCCAAAAAGACTATTTAGGAGTATTAGATTTGAATTGGATCTTTTGTTCAGATAATCTGGATCTACATCAATATATTTATGATTATAAATTTTATCCGTAAATTCTTCTTGAGTCCAGTTCGCAAATTCAGGGGCAAAGACGAAGCTGCATCCCTCGCAAATTGCGTAGTAAACGGGAACGCCTGTTTTTTCTAGAAATTTCCCATTTCTTTCCTCGCAATTTTTGTTGAAGTCAACAACATCTAAAATTTTCGCTTCCGAACTGCAGACGGAACATATATATTTCGGCATTTTGTATTGAGAATAATTGATAATTAATTTAAATGTAAGCCTGTCTGCCCGTCAATTATTTTGACCTGAAAATATCCAGTTGGAATTCAAAATAGGTGTGAATTGAATTGGAGACCTGCTGTAAAAATTTTTTCTATTTCTAAAATTCAATTGATCTACTATATTGCTGTACACGCTGTCGATCAGGTGTAATTCTTTAGCACTCTCGATAACTCCCAGCCAGTCAAAAAAATTCTCCGTGACAGGTGTTATGTTGATGAGTCTGGTGCCATTGTCCTTAATTCTTGCCGTCAGGTCCGTCTTGTAGTTTGAACCGGTATCTTGCATGACGATGTATTCCTCCTGCGGGGAGAGGCTCAGGGTCTCGAACAATTGCATTTCTCTCTCCCTGTTCCTTCGGATTTTTAGGTTCCACTTCTCCGCGAAGGGTACTTCGGCCACAGCGTACTTGTATCGATCGAAGCTAAGGAAGGTCGACAGGGTCGAGTGGGGGAATTCGTAACCCGTGAGGTGCGAGTAGAGTACGTGAACCTTCTCGCATCCTGCATTGGAAAGTAGTTCCTTCGGATGCTCGACAAAGTAGCTTGCAGTGTTGTTACCTGTGATCGACCTGTCGACCGGCAGGAACTGGATGCTGGGCAGGGCATAGGTGAAGGCCTCCAAGAACTCGGAGTCGATTGGCCAGAGGACCTCGTGCCCGCGATCGACCCAGTGCATCGCGATCGGTGCCGCGATGATGATGTCGCCCATTCCCCTTGTCTGGATGATGCCGATTCGCATGATTCCCCTGGCCGGTTTTTCCTGTCCCTGACATTTTCTGCGGCGAAAGGGCGCAGCAGACGTTTAGTCCAATTTCAAGCATGAACCGGGCCAGTTGCCCGACGGTTTGCCGACACTGTCCGTGTGCCTGGTGCATCTCGGCGAAGGGTCCGCTGTGATCCAGTCCAATAGGTGACCGGTATAAAAATCAAGTTACCAATCCGTCTGTTTTAGGGGGTACCTCTCGGGCTCGGATGCTTGCCACGAGTCCTTGTGGCCCTGGCGACCCTGGCGCACTGGACTAATGCGCAGTGCCTGAGCATCCTGTGCGGGTGGCTTAACCAGGCCCCCGTGACCCGCCTGGGCTCATCCTTATACTCCTGGATGGTGGTTGGGACAAGTCGGTCGGCTCGGTGAATATTGCAGGAGACCCAGGCTGGTAGGCCTCCACTCCCAGTTGGTGTGGGTCCCTCTTCGAACTCGATCCCACAGACCCCGGGGTGCTCATTCAGGAGTCAGCGCCATCCCCCAGTCCGACCAGGACCTGGGCAGGTGCCCTGGGCACCTCTGCGAGGTAGGCCTCACCTGACAGTGGGTCCAGGCCCAGTCGTTCGCAGGTGAGTGGCAGCCTCTCAATGTCCGTCTGGGTGTAGCGGGGTTGCCTCGACATTCCCATGGGGCCCTTCAGACCGATGCGGGCGAGGCGTTCCTGGCCATGCTCTGGGGCTACAGGAACCCACTGCGTGTGTCCGCGGTACGTGCCATGCTCACACGCCGTTACATCACCGAGTTTCTAGGGTCGCAGGCCCTTGGCCGTGCCCCCCAGCAGGGGCGTTGGTGCCGTGGCGGGGGCAATGGCGGGCGTCGGTCGTAACAGTGTGCTGCCCTGGTGCCGGCCAGGTAGGCTGGCCCAACAGTTTTTGGACTACTTTTAGCCAGGGCACGAGCCGTATGCAGAACGGACTGATTCTCATCTGGGCACGGGCCGGTGCGTGGGGGCACCTGCCGGGGCATGGCCCCGCCGGCCCACACCTCCGTGTAGGAGGCCCCTCAAGCCTGTTGCACTTATGCCTGTATCACTCAGACCTGCAGCAACTGCATCAGCCCCTCGGCCTGCTGCTCAGCCTTGACCGGCCAGTTCTCGGCCTGGACGTTGTAGCTCAGGTACTCGCGCACGTTCTCGCGTAGGAAGCTGTCATTCGCGAAGGCCAGCGCCTTCTCAAAGTAGTCCTCATAAGAAGCCGCGATCCCGGTCGTCAGCCCCAGGTCGTTGAACAAGCTCAAGGCCACCCGCGAGGCAAAACTCGACCCCGCCATCGTCACCGTCGGTGTTCCCGCCAGCAGGGCGTCGCCTGCCGTGGTGTGCCCCGTGTACGGGTAGGTGTCCAGGAAAACATCCGCCAGCCGGTACCGGGCCAGGTGATCCTCCACCGCCGGAACCCGCGTGGCAAAGTGAATCCTCGACGGGTCCACGCCATGCGCCAGTGCTGACTTCGCCACATTCGCGTGGGCTGTCTCGTTCAGCTTCATCAGCCACAGCACGCTGCCCGGCACGGCCTTCAGCAAGTCCATCCACACCTTGAACATCGTCGGGTTGATCTTGTAGTCGTGGTTGAAGCTGCAGAACACGATGCCCTCATCCGGCAGCCCGAAGTCCGAGCGGCGCGGTGTGACGGGGGAGGGCACGACCGAGGTGTCGCGCGGCAGGTAGCAGTGCGGCAGGTAGAGCACCTTCTCACGGTAGAACTGCTGGTACTCGGGCGGTACGGTCACCTGGTCTGCGATCAGGTAGTCGATGAAAGGCAGTCCCGACGTGCCGGGGAATCCCAGGTAGGTCATCTGCACCGGGGCCGGGCGGTGCGAGAGCACGTCCAGGCGCGAGCCCTCGGTGTGGCCGGAGAGGTCGATCGCGATGTCGATCTCCATGGCGCGCATGAGTTGAGCAATTTCCAGGCTCGGCTTCCCCTGCACATCCAGGTAGTGGTCAAAGGCGCAGCGGTAGCGCTTCCACAGGTCGCTGCCATCCGGCGCACCGGTGGAGATGCCGGTGATCTCGAAGCGGCGCTTGTCCATGCGCTCGATCATCCCGATCAGCAGATACCCCACGGGGTGGGTACGGAAGTCTCCGGAGATGAACGCCACGCGCTTCCTGCGGTGGCGGTAGGTCTCGCCGTTCCATAGCGTGAACATGGAGGGGCCGTGCTTGTCGGCGGCGTAGATCTCGATGCATTGCTGGGCCAGCGCGGCGTCATCGGTCAGCGACATGATGGTGTGCGGGCTGCACACGCGCTTGCCGGCTCGTACCCCTTCGAAGATGTGCTCGCGGGCGGCCTCAAAGTCGGTCCAGTCGCAGTTGTGCAGGCGCGCGCTCATGAGGTTGCCCTCGATGTACGGGTACTCGGGGTCGACCGCGTAGGCGTGCTTGAAGGCGTTGGTGGCCCACTCGTACTGCTTGAACTGGGTGAGCAGCAGGCCCTGGCCCTCCAGCGAGCGCACGTGGTGGGGGTTGACCTCGGTGGCCCTCACCAGGGTCATCAGTGCGTCGTGGTGACGATTGACGGCCTGGAGCAGGGCGGCCTTGTTGGTATAGGCCTCCATGTATTGGGGGTCGGTCTCGATGGCCTTGTCGTACGCGGCGACCGAGGCTTCAGCCAGCCCCAGGTCTTGCAGGGCCTTGCCGACCGCGAAGTGACCAATGGCCAGGTGGGGGGAGCCTGCCACGGCGCGGTTGAAGCTTTCCAGCGCCTCATGCGAGCGACCGATGCTGGACAGTGACAGCCCCATGGAGTACAGGGCGGTGAAGTTGTCGGGCTCGTGGGAGAGAGCCTGTTGGAAGAGGGCGATGGCCTGCTCGTGCTGGCCCTGCACCTGCGCGCTCAGGCCCTGGCTGGCCAGGACGCCGGCCTGGCTCACCTGGGCCGGCGCCGGGTTGCCGCCGGCAGCCTGTTGCCGCCCCTGCAGCGCCGCGTTCACGGTTTGCAGGTGCTCACGTGCGTTGGCCAGCTCGGGCTCCAGCGCCACGG
>JACCED011669294.1_pt1 | contig 13669 bp, 27 predicted proteins | sample 7455021 | NCBI WGS metagenome assembly JACCED01 (sample SAMN15323456, study PRJNA562643) | freshwater metagenome | isolation source: river surface water | place: USA:Blue River Watershed | collected 2017-08-19 | reverse complement strand
TTCTGACCAAACGTATCAGCGTTGATGCAAAGGCTCTAGGTATTCCTACTATCGTTATCAACCAACCTTGGTGCGGCGAAAACTTTAACGCCTTTATCCAAATGATTGATCAGCCCACTGTGATCCTTTTTGACGAATTCGAAAAAGTCTATGACCGAGAGGATCAAGAAAAGATGCTGACTCTCTTGGACGGCGTTTATCCTAGCAAGAAACTGTTCCTTATCACTACCAACGACAAATGGCGTGTTAATGAGCACATGAGGAACAGGCCAGGTCGTATCTACTACATGATTGACTTCAAGGGTTTGGATGCAGAATTTATTCGTGAATACTGTATTGATAATCTTAAAGCCAAAGAACACATTGACACTATCTGCCGGCTGGCCAGCGTGTTCAATCAGTTTAACTTTGACATGCTAAAGGCAATGGTCGAAGAAATGAACCGCTACGGTGAAACTCCGCAGGAAGTTATGGCTCTGCTGAACACTCGTCCTGAGTTCAGCTCAGAAACCAAATACAAAGTTGACCTTCAGATTGGTGGACTTGAAATTGGCACTGATATGCTCAGCGGAGATGAATGGCATGGTAACCCCATGACAGGCGAAGTTGAAATCGACTATAAGGTCAAGAATGACGCACCGGTTGGTCCCAATGAAGTTCAAGCAGACTGGTCTTGGATGGAAGCCACCTTTACTCCTGGAGACATCAAGCAAGTCGATCCTACTACTAGCAAGTTTATCTTTGTTAACGAGGACGGAGACCGACTGGTTCTTACTCGTGTAAAAGAACGCTACTACCATTATGACGCATTCTAATATCAACGACCGTAGCCAGTTAGTGGCCGACGCTATTGCTTTCATGCAGAGCTTGGTGCGCCACTATGGCGAAAGTCAGGGAATGAAAACCTTCGAGCGTCTTGCAGATTCTGCAGACCCCGAGCTCAAAGGCGAAGTGTTCATTGCCATGTTGACCGGACAATTTAGTGGTAGAATCACCTTGCATAGTGTAGCAGATGGTGCCAATGCCGTGTCCTGCATCAAGGCTATTCGCACCGTAGATAGTCGTAGGCTGGGTTTGAAGGAAGCCAAAGACATCTACGATGGCTTGAAGTATAATGGAAAAACTGCGGTTTTAGAAGTGCCTTCCAATGACCGTGGCCGGGCCGCTAGCGAACTGCGAACAGCAGGATTTGTGCTTTAATTGACACAAATTGGGTTTGGGCTTATAATACGAAAATGGACAAGCAGAACCGAACAGACAAATGGTGCAAGCCGATGAGTTCTGTCTGTCCTACCAATTATTGACACAAAATTGGATTGGTGCTATACTAGCATTATCGTAAACAAAACGGAGCAGACAATGACCCGATTCGCTGAGGTGACTGAGCAAGAACAACGACAAGTTCGTATGTATGGTTGCACCGAAGCCCAAATGAAGGAAGCGGTAGAAGAAAGCCTGACCTTCCGTTTTTCGGGTCCTGCTATGTATGCGGCTAGTCTGATGAGTGACTGCCAAGAAATGCTAGAGCATGGTGGCGACGACAGCATGGTTCGCGAAGATGTGCGTCAGGCACTGAACCGCGCCAAGTGGATTCTGTTCGAATATGCTATGGAGCGAAAGTAATGGTTACCGTAGATACACTTAGGAAATGTAGTTGGCTCGACAGCCTCACTCTGGAGGGTTTGATTCGTAAGAACTACCCCGAAGATCATGTGCTGACATCCGAGTTCATCGGTATCACAAATGGTGGTCAGTTTTGCTACAAGATTGGCTATCAAGATCTCGATGTTGATCAAGGGCTTACTTATTGCAAGGTTTTCGTTCGCATCAGCGACACTGGTGAAGTGGTAGCAGAATACTAATATGATCAATATCAACGGACTTACTCGCGAACAGTGCGATATGCTGGATATCATCTGGAGTTTCAAAACCAAAGAAGAATATTTTGATTGGTTGGAAAATCTAGATGCTGCCGAAACTACGATGGCACGTGGCTTGATGGAACTTTTGACTTTGGCTATCTTAGATGAAGCACAAGAAGAAATGAAAGATCCCTATCGCGAAGCCAAAATGGTTATCCAAAAGATCCAATCAAATTTTGACACAAAATAAATAATCCAATATAATAACGGAAATTGGAGAGAATTATGAAGCGAGAAATTATCACTGCTAAACTGCCCCGCCAGAAGCGCCGTGCTGACTTCTTGTTTCATAACGGTGCCTATCGGCCCCAAGTTGTGAAAAGCCGCAAAGCCTACAACCGTAAGAAATTGGCTAAGCCGGATGTTGACACAAATTGGTGATTGGCACTACAATAGAGGTATGATGAGCAATGGTGCAAGTCATATATTTCACACTCAGAGAGAAAGGTGTTTTTCAAAATGGCTACTTCTAAGACTTTTAAGGTTATCGGTGTTTCTACCCTTAACGGCAAGACCAAAGTTCGCTTTGCCAATGACTTGGCAACTCGTATTAAGAACTTGGTCAAGAACGGTCACACTGACGTGGAACTGTTCGAGCTGCCTGAGGCTATGACCAAGGAAGCAGGTATTGCGTATGCTCGCGCAAACAACCTGTTCACCGTTCCAGCAGATACTGCCGAAGCGTCTGCTGAAGATGTAATCGCCGCCGCTCAAGGCGAGTAATTGCATGAGTTAGGTGGGGGTGCAACGCCCCCACACTTCCCCTCTTTTAATATAGGATTAACATGAGCAGACTTCAACTTTTTGGTCGACCTTGGGTAGTGTTTGATGCTAACAACAAAGATCATCGGCGTTGGTTTGCAGACTTCAATGCTAATCTATCATGGACTCGTTGCCCTGTTCGTTTCGTTGTTAACGATGACCACGGGGATCTAATCACTATGATCCAACGTGAACTGATCCAGTATTACGTGGACAAAGAATTCAAGAAGTCTTCTACAGTCGTGCCTATGCGTAAAAAGACGACTGCTAAGAAGCAAAGTGTTTAATTGACACTAAATCCAAAATCTCGTATAATAGAGTTATCGTTAAACAAAAAGGAGTTTTTAAATGGCAAAACGTGATGTGGTTACCGAAGGCCGTACCGTTAAGATTAGTGAAGCCAAGCGCCTTGTGCGCCGGGCAATGAAGGCCCAGCGGCCAGTTTTCCTGTGGGGTCCTCCCGGCGTTGGTAAGTCGGACTTGGCGGCCCAGCTGGCCCAAGACATGGGTGGCGCACTTATTGACGTGCGACTGAACCTGTGGGAACCTACCGACATTAAAGGTATCCCTTATTACAATTCCAAAGAGAATGTTATGAGCTGGGCTCCTCCAGCGGAACTGCCTACTAAGGAATTTGCCAGCCAGCATCCTATCGTTGTCCTGTTCTTGGACGAACTGGCAGGTGCTCCCCCGGCCGTGCAGGCAGCTGCCTATCAGCTAATCCTGAACCGTCGTGTTGGCACTTATGCCTTGCCTGACAATGTCGTTATTATGGCGGCAGGTAACCGCATGACAGACAAGGGTGTTACCTATCGTATGCCTACTCCGTTGGCTAACCGCTTTGTTCACTTTGAACTTCGCGTAGACTTCGCAGACTGGAACCAGTGGGCTCTGCAAAACCGTATCCACCAAGACGTGGTTGGTTACCTTAACTATGCTAAGGGCGACCTCTACAACTTTGATCCTACAGTTCATGACCGTAGCTTCGCAACTCCTCGCTCTTGGAGCTTCGTCAGCGACCTGCTTGACGACGAGATGACTGAGAACGAGCAGACCGATATGGTAGCAGGTTGCGTTGGTGAAGGCCTTGCAATTAAGTTTATGGCACATCGCAAGATTGCCGCAGACTTGCCTAACCCTGCTGACATTCTTGCTGGCAAGGTTAAAGAGCTCAAGATTAAAGAAGTGTCCGCTATGTATTCTTTGACGACTGGTATGTGCTACGAGTTGAAGGACGGCTACGACAATGCTAAGAAGTCTGGCAAGCTGGACACATGGCATAGCCAGTGCGAGCACTTCATCCAGTTCATGATGGATAACTTTGAGCCGGAGATGGTTATTATGGGTGCTCACACTGCGCTCAAGAACTATCAACTGCCCTTTGACCACAAGAAGCTTAAGAACTTCCCCGAGTTCTTTAAACGCTACGCTCACTTGGTTGTTGATGTCAGCAACTAAGGAAGTGGAGGGGGACTTGGTCCCCCTTTCTGCTAATGTAGTCGAGTGGGTTTATGGAAATGCTGAATATGTCGGAAGTGTGTTTGGCTCCACAAATCCTACTAGAAGGCAGTTAGCAGACTATTATGAGAACGCCAAGACTGATTGGCACAGAGTGGCGTTTGACCATAGAGGAAGGCAACAGGCCTATAATTGGCTAAGAGCTAATGACATAAGAGGTTTAGATTATTACTTTCCAATTGGTCACAGAGAAATTTGGTTTAAACATTTGGAAGATGCCTTTGCTTTTAAATTAAAGTTTGGAGAATGAATATGCTAAAAAATGTTGATCAGTTTGGTAATCTACTAGTGTCCATCTTTCATAAGTTGGCCTTGTTTGCTATTGGTGGTGCTACTGTATGGGCTGGTGGCTGGACATTCTACGAACTTTGGTATAGTGCAAGGTTTGCCAGTATTGGTGATCTGCTACTGCTATTCATTTATTTAGAAATCGGCGCAATGGTTGGTATCTACTTTAGAACAAATCATATGCCGGTTCGATTCTTGCTGTATATTGCTATTACTGCACTGACTCGACATATGGTAGATACCATGAGTCATGTGCCCATTAACATTACAGAAATGATTGGTGTTGCGGCGGCTACGTTTATTGTAGCACTCAGTGTTCTGGTGGTACGATATACCAGTGCAAAATTTCCTAGTGATAAAAAAGATGATGTAGTTTAAGGAGAATTGACATGGGTCAAATTCTGGTTTGGAAGTGTGATCAAACAGGTAAACTGTTCGAGGATCAAACAAAATACAAGAGCCATCTGCGTAAGCTGGCACGTGAACGAAATGAAAAGCGTAAGCTAACCGTTAAGGAGGCCGAAGCCAATGCTTGGTGGGCCGAAGCCTATGAACGTGAAATGACTATCCAGGAATGGAAGCAATTTGTCATTGACAACCAAAGTCGTTTCTGGGCCGAAGCCGCAAAGCACGATCCTTACGACTGGCGTAATGTTGGCAAGATGAGCAGTCGTGGCAAGAATGCAGTTGTTTGCCCAGTTCCCCGCCTGCTTGAATTCACTGAGTTTAGGGTTCAGTGGAATCCCGCAGTCAGCAACAGCCATTCATGCCCGCACAATGGTGTGACATGCTGGAGCAGCCGTGAAGCCGAAGACGGACGTCCGCAAAGCTATCCTGGATGGAGTGGTCGTATTGAATGGATTGTTGCTTGGCCTAAGGAATGGGACGGTGTTTACCTTGGCGGTGATCTGTTCAGTGGCGGCACATTCCGCACTGGGCGCCAACGTGCTCATACTGGCACAGGTGGCGGCGGAGGTATGCGCTACAGCGAAAAGCATAAGTGCCATGTTATGAGCTTTGGCTATGACTTCCGTATCTTTGCCGCAGATTGGCCGGGTATGGCTCGTGTTGTTGGACATCAACAATTTCAAGAAGTCCTTAAGGGCATTCGCGAAAGCATTGACTACGATCCGGAGACGGTATGAACAGTGACAAGGCATTCTTTGGCACAATTTTAGCCCTATTTGCCTTGTTCACTGGCAACCCCGGTTACGCTCTTATTATTTTTATTCTAGGATGTATTCTATGATTGAGTTACGTTGGTATGTGCCTGTGACGGGCGACAAGGTTCTACAGTATCGCCAAAAAGTTGATACGAATATCTATGCTGGCTTTAATCGTCCAGAAGGTGTTGCACCCAATATGCAATGGTCGCCTTGGCAGGATGTGCCGCTTGTTGCCGAACCCGATCCGAGCTATCCATGAGCATGACCTACTACAAAATTCGTAGTAAGAAAAATCAGGAGTTGTTCCGCAAGGCCGACGGTACATGGAACAAGTCTGGCAAGGTCTACGATACGCTAGGAAAACTTAGAACCACAATTACACTCAATATGAACAGTTCTAGCGAGTATGTTCGAGAGAAGGTTAAAGACTGGGAAATTGTAGAATACGAAGTTCGAGTAAAAGAAGTCAAACATCTTGCCGATATAATTGATCCTAAAAAACTTTTTGAAATGTTAGGAAAATGAGTAATCTTTGGTTTAATATTCGATTTGGAACCTATCACTGGCAATGGGGGCCCGACGGCATGACTTGGCGCCACAATCCTATTCAGCTATCACTAAAAAATACGCAACCAAACACTTGGCGCCGGTTTGCTGTTTATTGTTTTTTTGGTAAGCACCTATGAAAGAAGAAAAGTTTATACAGGAACTAGCAAAGGACCATACACGGGTCTTACTAGGCTATGTAGAGCGCGAAGAAGGATATTATCCTATCTATAAATCGCCTCCGGGCGGTATTGTTACACAGGCTTTTATTCTTTGCAAATACTGTAATGGTGCAATTTCCGGACAAGGCGGCCCAAAATATGATGCTGTATGTTTAACCTGTTTTGATAAGGATCCCAATGAACGAACGAATACTTGAACTTGCTAAAAAAGCAGGCCTTAAGAAAGAACATGCCGCTGATCGAGAATACGTAGGCGATTTCGAATGGCGAGAATTTTCTAATCTAATAATCAAAGAGCATATCGACTTGCTTAGACAAGAATGGTATAACTTGAATAATGCACCAAAGGAAGAAAATGAAACCCCACGAGATGTTGGTATCCGAGTTGGTCGCAAAACAGAGATCATACTATTGATTAATAAAATTAGCAACCATTTTGGAGTTGAATAATGAAAACCAGAGAACAAATTATTACCAGTATGTGCTATACTTGGCGACACGATTACGGCCTAGATCGTCGAGAACACGATGGCCCGGGTGGCCTAATCACTGCTGGTTTAACTGATGCCGAGCGTAAGCTATTGTGGCGACAAATGGCACAGATTTTTGACAACGACATTGCACCCCATATGGAGTTTAAAAATGGATCTTAAAGAGCGAGATCTACAGAACCATCAGGCCTTGCTTAATCCCCAGCCGGGCGATTACTGGCAAGAAATGTTTTGTCCTTATTTTATTGTTGTAGAAGCAGACAATAAAAATGACAAGTATACTGTTTTGAGTTGCATGGGCGGTCCTGACAGTTTCAATCGCAAACACGAGCCTGATGCCAGGAAGGATCTAGACGGAGCCACTTGGTGTTTTGACTATGGTAAAAGCATGGTGGTTAATCGTGCTTGGATTGAACGTGCTGTTAGATACGAAAGCATAGATGGCTTTGTGGCTGATGTAGTGCAAAGCGAAAAGACCCGGGCTATTGTTTTGGGATGGCGAGAATTCAAGCGTCAGGATTTGCGTAGACGTATTGACGAACTAGAAACAGAGTATGAAGAATTTACTGGTTGGAAGTATTTGAAAGAAGGTATCAAATGAATTTTTTAGAATGGCTAGGAGTTAAAAAAGCTATGGAAGACACCGATCCCAAAAATGTTGTCAAGCTACCAGTTGACTATGTAAAGCCGGCACCTCCGCCTCCTCCCCCACAACCAAGAGAATATTACAGAGTTGGTGTTACTGATGAAGGACAAACCACACTAACCTTTATTACGGATCATGGCAGTAGCACAACTCTTACAATGAATAAAGAGGCTTGTGAGCAGATGATCAGGATGCTACGTGCTACATACACAGATTCCAATAATTGACAGAAATTCAAATAATCCATATAATACAAAAAATAAAGGGAGTTAGTTATGGGTTATTTTGTTCATGAGATCAAATCTAAAAGGATCCAGGGCTACTACAAGACCGAGCGTGCCGCAAAGGCACAGGTCACTCGTCATAATAAAATGATTGACAAGGCTGATGGAATGTATATTAGAGGCTTTAGTAATAGAGCTAAATGGGCTCATTGTTCTTACATGGCCTATGAAGGAATTTTACAAGGGATGAATGACTCCCATTGGGTATTGTGGCGCTTCTTCCAAGAAGGGCGAGACAACAATACATCCTGCCCATAGTTTTCAATAATTGACACAAATTAATTTTGGCTGTATAATATGTAAATACAGTAAGGAGTTTATATGAAACTTGACGTTCGAGACCGTTTAACTAAAGCCCGGGTGCGTATGCTACTCAAGCATCCGTTCTGGGGTAACTTGGCTACTCGCCTTAAGTTGGTAGAAGCCAGTGACTGGTGCCAGACTGCGGCTACTGATGGTCGCCACTTTTACTACTGCACCGATTTTATTAATAAGCTAGATGACGACGAGCTCGTCTTCCTTTTTGGACACGAAGTAGGCCACTGCGTCTACAACCACATGGGTCGTCGTGGCGACCGTGAACCTCGTGTTTGGAACATGGCCAATGACTACCTTGTCAATGACATGTTAGTTGAGAACAATGTAGGCAAGCGAATTACCACTGTACCTATTCTTTACGATACCAAGTATCGCGGCATGACCTCAGAAGAAATCTATGACGAGCTCATGAAGAACGCTGTCAAGATCCAAGTTACCTTGGACATGCACCTTGATGGTTCCGGCGACGAAACCCAAGACGGCGAAGGCAAAGGCAGTGACGGCAAGAGCAAGAGCAGTGGCGTTAAGTTGGATGAAGAAACGCTGAAGAAGATCCGGGACGAGATGAAGGAGGCTGTTCTGCAGAGTGCCCAAGCGGCAGGTGCAGGCAACACTCCTCTAGGCATTAAGCGTCTTATCCAACAATTTACTGCTCCTAAGATGCGTTGGCAAGACATTATCCGTATCCAGCTGGAGTCTAGTCTTAAGAATAACTACAGCTTCACTCGTCCTAGCCGTAAGGGCTGGCACACCGGTGCTATCCTCCCAGGCATGTTGCCTGCGGAACACTTGGACGTGGTCATTGCCATTGACATGTCTGGCAGTATCAGCAATGAGATGGCGCAGGACTTCCTTAGTGAAGTTAAGGGCATGATGGATATGTATACTACCTACAGCATCCACGTATTCTGCTTTGACACCGACGTTTACAATCCTGTAACTTTTACAGATGACAACGGCGAGGACATCTACGAATACGAGACTATGGGCGGTGGCGGTACCGACTTTGATTGTGCTTTCCAATATATGAAAGACAATGACATCCAGCCTAAACAGTTTATCATGTTTACTGACGGCTATCCTTGCGGTAGTTGGGGCGACAAGGATTACTGCGATAGTGTGTTTGTAGTCCATGGCAACGATACCATTGTTGCACCATTTGGTCTCACTGCTCACTATAACGCACAGACTACCACTGCATAATTAGTCCAATTGGACATCATATAGGGCTCATTGAGCCCTATAATTTTGACTTTGTAAACAAGATCCTATACAATAAATAATGTAGGTATATTACTAGACAAGAAGGAGTTTAATATGACCATGACCGTAAATGATATGAGCATTCTGTTAGCCGCTGTTGACATCGCAATCAAGCGTGGCGCTTATAGTATTTTAGAAGTTGGTGCAATCGGTGATTGTGCCGCTCGCCTAAACGAGTTTCTAAAGGCTGCAAACGAACAAGCTCAAGCCGCACAGGCTGAACAACAAGGTGGAGAGCAACCTGCTCAACAAGAATCCGCCGATGGGTCTGCACCAGCAGGCGCCTAATTGGAGATTACCATGCCCCAATTTTTAAAACATGTTGGGCAAATAGACGCTACAGGTAAGAAGTGTGTTGTGGTATTTAGAGAAATACCCGGCGAAGAATCTTCTTGCCTTGTAGTTGAAACAGAAAGTTTGCCTCAATTATATCACGATGACCTAATCAGTGCGGTTGAAAGTGACAGTGCTCAAGAAGACATGGACTTCTACAAGTATGCATCCAGAACTGTTCTACATGATGGCCGCAATATGTTAGAAGCATTTCATCTAAGTGGTTGGCTTAAGAAAATTCCTGGAACCCAGGTTACTATGCTACCAACTAGAGAAGTATCTATTCGCCTAGACGAACTTAACAATCAGATTAGTCAATTAAACAATGCGGGCAAGACCACTAGTGGTGATGTTAATGCTCCATCGGTAGTTGAAGAACCTAAGACACCGGGTGTTTTAGATGATTCTCAAATTGCTAATCAAATGCGTAGCCAGGCTGCGTTCTTTAAGAAAGAAGCAGAACGTCTCTTAGCAGAAGCAGAGGCATTAGACCCCCACCGATCTTCAGAACCAAAGCCTAAGGCAGCACCTGCTGTAACAACAGAAGCTACGGAAAAGAAGGGACGAGGCAGGCCTAAAAAAAAGTAATTGAGGAATCCAAGACATGGCAATTAGGAAAAAGGATCGAAGTTTTGAAGAGATCCTTAAAGATGTGGTCATGGAAGAAGTTCCAATAGAATATATTACCCACATTCAACTTAAATTTAATAACGGCGATGTGTTGGAATTTAGTCAAGAAGAACTAGTTGGCATGAAAGATGCCAGCGAAGTTCTTAAAGCTCAAGGCTTAGAGCACCTGCGTGAAAACGTGCAAGACATTGAAGTTTTTATTGACAGTGCTAAAATCAAAAGCAAAGTAATCCAACATGTTCGCAATATTTTATCAAATCAATTTGGCGAAGAAAATAAATGACACAGAGATCAGAAATTAATTTTGAACAGGATAAGAACTACGTTCCTGTTCTAGATCACGGCTTTGTAGGTCTTGTTGACCATATGGGCAGTGATGCCGCTATAGTTCAGGCCGCTCGTGTTAGCTATGGTGCTGGCACTAAACAAGTTCAAGATGACCGTAACCTTATTCGTTACCTAATGCGTCATGAACATACTACTCCATTTGAAATGTGCGAAGTAAAGTTCCACATCAAGCTACCTATTTTTGTAATGCGACAATTAGTGCGTCACAGAACTGCCAGCATGAACGAATATAGTGCTAGGTATAGTGTGCTTACAGATGAGTTTTATATCCCTGAGCTAGAGCAGATACAACAACAGAGCTCTACTAATAAGCAAGGCCGAGAAGACAGTGACTGGGGATTCGAAGAACGCAGAAGTGTGCAACATGCCTTTCAGCGTAGCTTTTTTAATGCCTATAAAGAATATACCAGCCTATTAGGCAAAGACGGTGATGGGCTTACACGTGAACTGGCTAGAAGTGTGCTGCCGGTGGGTGGATATACAGAACTGTATTGGAAAGCCAACTTGAAGAACTTTCTACACATGGCTCGCCTACGTATGGATCCACATGCTCAGTGGGAAATTCAAAAGTATGCAGGTGCTATGTATGAATTGGCTAAGCCATTATTTCCGGAAGCCTGTTCTGCATTTGAGGACTATGCAGTTAACTCAATGAAGTTCAGCCACGGAGAAGCGATGTTGCTCAAGAAACTTATTGATAAGAATAAGTGGCTTAAAATGCTAGACGAATCCTGTGGGGAGAATGGTCTAGCTTCAGATGTAGGTATGAGTAAGCGAGAGTTCGCTGAATTTAAAATCAAATTAGGACTGTAACGGATCAACACTAAGTTCGTTTACATGTAGACCTTCAGGCTGCTCAATTATCCATCGGATATATTCAGCAGCCTTTTCTATTGGCATACAGGTCCTATCTGGATGCTTGTGCTGAACATTGCTCAGCGAGCCAAAACTAATATATGTTACTCTTGGGCCGCCATTCCAAACTCCATTCAACCCCAGGCTATTACAGTAGTCCCTAAGTGCTTTCTTCTCTGCATTGTATAACCATTCGGTTGCTTTCTTAACCCTGTCAGTTGTGCTACCTATACAGATGATCAAACTGCGTTTGTTTTCTGCTTTAAGTTTTTTATATGTAGCATCTAGTAAAAGTGTTTGGTTAAACTTCCACAAAGCACTACACAGAATAACAACATCATGACTTAGGGCCGCTTCAGAAAACCTTACTTGCTGCTCTGCTTTGGTTAGATCATAGCCAGTGGCCCTGCTTAGAAAAGTAACATCATGGCCAACAAGAGTATTTTTTATTTGTTCTGCTAGACCAAATTCGCTGTTTCCTGCTACTAATATTTTCATTTAAATAACCTTTTATATTCTGGAGCAATATCTAATATACTGTGCCCACGTGCTTGATCTAAATACGTTGTAAATTTAACAAACTCTGGCAATTTATCGCTGTAGTCTGCGCCTTCTGCATACTTTAAGATTCCACGCAGAATAGTTTCTGCGTTTTTGCTTATTTCTTCTGAATACTCCCGTTTAAAATCAGCAATACATTGTTCATAATAAGTTGCTAGTTGTTGTTTAAGTTCGGCTGTAAGTATTCTTATATTAACACGCTTTGGTCCATGCGCTACATGATGTGTAATGATTGGACGCTTTTTTGTGCTGTTAATTTTAATGAAGCCGCTGTTGTCTAACTTCCATTTCATAAAACGAGGAATGTGCCAAACATTATAGGCTGTTACTGTGCAGGCTAACCATGCTAGTATATTAGGATTCCGTTGTGCGTATTCATCTAGCTTCTGTAAGTTCTTGTAGGCCTGTGTCCACTTCAATGGCCAACGTTGGTATTCCACAGTAGCACCAAAACCATCCATGCTGGCACCAACACGAACTTGTTTGAACTGTGTCCACATGTCTAAGACGCGGTTAGGTAGATTAGACATATTAGTATTGTATTCAAGGATCATCTTTTTACTCTGTCCTGCATCGATACATTTTTGTAAAAACTCATAATGACGTTCAATCATCATGGGTTCACCGCCTGCCATATACACATGCCGTATATTAGGTATATTGGCTTCTAACTGAGACCAAAAACTTTCGCTGCCGTGCCAGTTATAATCGTCTGTGGTTAAACGTCCATTCTCGTTGCGAGTTAGTTTAACTGTTCCGTGTGTATCTTTATATTCTGTGCTGCCATGATATTCTGTCCACTGCTCGTACCAAGTATGGCTGTCGGTTGGGCCGCACATACGGCAAGCTAGGTTACATAAGTTACCAAAACGCAGGTCGTAGTATTCCAAATTAGGATTTTTAATACTGCCATCTTCTTCAGTAACATATCTTGCATCATCTAGACTAAATTTCCAGTTATCTAATTCGTATTGCCTACGACTGTTTAGGCCAGCAGCTTCTTCCTGCTGACAACGTCCACATTCTTGACTCCACTCTCCTACCAGCATGTTCTTACGAACTTCACGCATCAATTCTGCATTTCGAGCAGCGGTCATATCATCGCGGCCAGCATTAAACGGAGTTCCATCGGCATGTCTGACTACGCCTTGGTTTTCTGTTACGTTTGCTTGACAGCATACACGTATGTCACCGTTATTTCTAACTGCTTGAAATATCCACGGGATAGGGCAAAACGTATTACTCATAGGTCTTGTCTCCGGGGAACAATGGTAATTTGGTTCCTGGTGCTCGTTTAGGTATTTTACTATCTGCACTACTTACGCAACTTGTGCCGCCGCAGGGCATGGGTTTGTCATATAATTGAAAGCCTGTTTCGATATGTCCTAGAGGCACTTCGCTACAGCTATAGCTACGCTTTATGGTGCCGTCTGGCTCACGAATAATAATACTGCGATATCCGCTTGAACATTCCCACTTGTTAAAGTTATTAAAGTTAAAAGCGTTGAAACGTTCTGCTTGATCCATGAACCACGGATTACCTTCTTTATCAATGA
>JACCED010331991.1_pt1 | contig 13669 bp, 12 predicted proteins | sample 7455021 | NCBI WGS metagenome assembly JACCED01 (sample SAMN15323456, study PRJNA562643) | freshwater metagenome | isolation source: river surface water | place: USA:Blue River Watershed | collected 2017-08-19 | reverse complement strand
GGTTCGGCGGCAAACCTGGTCAGGTCGGGAACGAAGCAGCCATAGTCGTGCAGAACTAGTGCCGAAGTCAGGCTCGCCTCTTTAATTACCGTTTGTGGTCGGTACAGCTCATGAGTTATCTGGTCCTCGCGCGCAAATGGCGTCCCCGTTCATTCGACACTCTCGTCGGACAGGATCACGTTGTCCGTGCGTTGACGCACGCTTTGACAACGCAGCGTTTGCATCACGCCTGGTTGTTTACGGGTACGCGCGGCGTTGGGAAGACCACGCTCTCGCGTATTTTGGCGAAGTCCCTCAATTGCGAGAAAGGCATCACGGCGACCCCCTGCGGTGTCTGTCAGGCCTGCACTGAGATAGATGAGGGTCGGTTCGTTGACTATCTCGAACTGGACGCGGCCTCCAATCGTGGCGTTGAGGAAATGACGCAATTGTTGGAACAGGCGGTTTATTCGCCTGGCGCCGGACGCTTCAAGGTCTACATGATTGACGAAGTTCACATGCTGACCGGGCACGCTTTCAATGCGATGCTCAAGACGCTCGAAGAGCCTCCGCCGCATGTCAAATTTATTTTGGCCACGACTGACCCACAGAAAATTCCGGTCACTGTCTTGTCGCGCTGCTTGCAGTTCAACCTTAAGCAAATGCCAGGCGAGGCAATTGTGGGTCACCTTGAGAATGTACTTGCCCAAGAGCAAATGCCTTTTGAGGTTCCAGCATTGCGGTTGTTAGGGCAAGCGGCTGCTGGCTCGATGCGGGATGCGTTGTCCCTGACAGACCAAGCCATTGCATATAGCGCAGGAAACCTCACTGAAGAGGCTGTTCGTGGCATGCTGGGTACGATTGATCAGCGTCATTTAGTGCGCTTGCTTGACGCGCTTCAGTCAGGGCAGGCCGCCACTGTGCTTGAGATCGCAGATGAACTGGCTACGCGTGGCTTGTCCTATCGTGCGGCGCTTGCCGATTTGGCCGTGATGTTGTCTCGGATCGCAATTGTCCAAAGGGTCTCTCAGGCACTTGATCAAACCGACCCGATTGCCAGCGACTTGTCGCGCTTTGCCGCAAGCATGCATCCAGATGTGGTGCAGTTGTTCTACACAGTGGCTGTGCATAGCCGCAATGAACTTGTGTTGGCGCCCGATGAGTATGCTGGCTTTGTCATGGCCTGCCTGCGAATGCTGGCTCTTGTGCCACGCGGTGCGCAAGAACCAGAAATGCTTGCACATAGTGAGCGTGCTCAATCGCCGCCCGTTGAGCCAGCGCCAAGCACTGCTGGGCCGGTGACGACAACGGCCGCTGCGCTTAAAGCTGCATCCGTCACCACACCGATTGCAAAGCCGACTGCCGATGAAGCTCGCGCGAGTGTGGACGTGGTGCTACCTGAACCTTGGGCTGCGTTCTCTGCGAAGTTGCCCTTGACTGGAATGGCTCAGCAACTTGCCCGCCAGTCTGAATGCGTTTCTGCCAAAGGACGTACGATTCTGCTGCGCGTCTCGAATAAAGCACTCTCCGAAGGTGTGCATGCCGAGAGATTGCGAGTTGTGTTGAAAGAGTTTTTTGGGGCCGATCTGCAGGTCGCATTTGAGGTTGGAGCGGTGCAGGGGGACTCGGCCCATGCGTTGGATCTGGCTGAGCAGGAAACTCGCCAACAAAATGCAGAAGCTTCGGTTCAGGTGGATCCATTTGTGCAGGCATTAGTCAAAGATTTTGGCGCGCAGGTTGTGCCTGGCTCTGTCCGTCCCGGGCAGTCGAATTCAATTTAAATTAATCGTATTTAGGAATCTCTACCATGATGAAAGGGCAGATCGCTGGACTGATGCGCCAGGCACAACAGATGCAAGAGAATATGAAGAAGGCGCAGGATGCGCTGGCTGATATTCAAGTCGAGGGTGCCTCGGGTGGTGGATTGGTAAAAGTCACGATGACGTGCCGTCACGACGTCAAGCGTGTCACGATTGATCCAAGCTTGTTAGCCGATGATAAAGACATGCTTGAAGACTTGGTTGCGGCGGCGTTTAATGATGCCTTGCGCAAGGCAGAGGCCACGTCCTCTGAGAAAATGGCTGCGGTCACAGCGGGTATGCCGTTGCCACCCGGAATGAAGTTGCCTTTCTAAATTGATTTCATGGAAAACTCTACGTCAGAGCCGCAGCCGTTATTGGCCCTGGTCGAAGCTTTAAAGCGTCTTCCTGGGGTTGGGGTGCGCACTGCGCGACGTATGGCCTACCATTTGCTCCAACATGACTTGCAGGCGGCTCAGCAATTAGGTCAGGCCTTAACGAATGCTGTGGAGCGACTGCAGCATTGCGAGCAGTGCAACGGTTTTACCGAGGAGCCGGTCTGTGCAACCTGTTTGCACCCAGAGCGAGACAAGACCGTGCTTTGTATTGTTGAGACCCCAGCAGATCAAAATTCAATCGAAGCGACACATGGCTACACTGGGCTCTATTACGTCCTGATGGGGCATTTGGCGCCACTCGAGGGTACTGGCCCCGATGAGCTTGATTTTGATCGTGTTCTAGAGCGTGCGGCCGATGGAGTTGTGCAGGAGGTCATCCTGGCGACGAACTTCACAGCCGAGGGTGAAACAACAGCGCATTATCTATCCGAGGCGTTGCGCACCCGCGGGATCAAGGTAACGAGATTGGCGCGTGGTGTCCCCGCTGGCAGTGAAATCGAATACGTTGATGCAGGGACTGTCGCCTGGGCGCTCATGGAGCGCAAGCCCACCTAAACTAGGCGGGGTCACAACAAGTTAGCGTTGCGCCTCAATCAAGCTATCTAGCTTGCGTGCGTCAGCTACGAACGCGCGTATACCTTCCGAAAGTTTTTCAGTCGCCATCGCGTCCTCGTTTAGCAAGAAGCGGAAAGCCTGTTCGCCTGAGGGCAGGCGCTTGGCGGGGTTCGCTCGGGCGAATTCCGTATTCAAGCGTGAAGCAACGCTGCCTTGATCGGCTGACAGGTTGGCAAGCAATTCTGGACTGATCGTGAGCAGATCACACCCCGCGAGCGCCAGGATTTGGCCCGTGTTCCGAAAGCTTGCCCCCATGATTTCCGTGGCAATCTCAAAATTCTTGTAATAGCTATAAATGCGCGACACTGACAGAACGCCCGGATCGTTTACGCCGCTATTGGCAACTTCGTCCCAGGCCGATCCTTGCTGTTTCTTATGCCAGTCATAAATACGTCCAACAAAGGGCGAAATCAGCTGCACTTTTGCGTCAGCGCACTCAACGGCTTGGACAAGTGAGAAGAGCAGTGTGAGATTGCATCGGATGCCCTCGGCCTGCAGAACCCGAGCAGCTTGAATGCCTTCGTAGGTCGCAGCAATTTTGATCAAGATGCGCGTGCGATCAAAGCCTGCTTTCTCGTACAAGGCGATGAGACGGCGAGCCCGTTCAATCGTACTGCGCGTATCGAAAGAGAGTCGCGCATCGACTTCAGTCGAGACGCGACCTGGCACGATGTTGAGAATTTCTGTACCAAAGGCCACAAGGAGGTGGTCCACGAGGTCTGGTGTGCTTGCACTTAAATTCGCACGCACGCAGCGTTCGAGCATGGGCTTATAAGCGTCTTGTTGCACCGCTTTCAGGATCAAGGACGGGTTGGTTGTCGCATCCGTAGGCTGATAGCGCCGCATGCCCTCAAAGTCGCCTGTATCAGCGACAACGGTGGTTTGAGATCTTAGGGATTCGAGAAGGCTTGCCATCGGGTTATACTTCCAAGGTTTGCTTACTGATTTTGACGCTGGGGTTGATTGTGCTGCCAAATATATTTCAAGAAATAGAGCTAAAGAATGCTAAGCACAATACTTCTAGTGAGGGTGTTTCGTCGCGCTCACCGGCGATTTTAGCGCTCGCGGACGGAACCGTCTTTCGAGGGGTTTCGATTGGTGCTGAGGGTCATACCGTCGCTGAGGTTGTGTTCAACACAGCGATGACCGGATACCAAGAAATCCTTACTGACCCAAGTTATAGCGGTCAGATCGTCACGTTAACCTACCCCCATATTGGAAACACCGGGATCAACCCCGAGGACGTGGAGTCGAGCAAGGTGCATGCAGCGGGCCTGATCGTGCGTAACTGCCCACAGCTGCTTTCTAACTTCCGCTCGACACAATCCTTGCCTGATTACTTGAAGTCCCAAGGTATTGTCGCGATTGCAGAGATCGATACGCGTAAGTTGACGCGTATTCTGCGCGAGGGCGGTGCGCAGGGCGGATGCATTCTGGTTGGTGATGATGCCAAGCGGGCGCTGGAGCTTGCCGCGAAGTTCCCCGGAATGTCCGGCCAAGACCTCGCGAAAGTTGTCTCGGCACCTGCGCAGTCAACATGGACCGAAAGCACCTGGGCCCTAGGTAAAGGCTATGGCAAGACCGACAGCAAGACACCCCACGTGGTTGCGTATGACTTTGGTGTGAAGTCCAATATTTTGCGGTTGCTCGCCGAGCGCGGTTGCCGCATCACTGTCGTCCCAGCGCAAAGCACTGCAGAGGATGTCTTGAAGCTCAATCCTGATGGCGTGTTTTTGTCGAATGGACCTGGCGATCCTGATCCGTGTGATTACGCGATCGCGGCGGCGAAAGTTTTCCTAGAGCGCAAACTGCCTTTGTTCGGTATTTGTCTGGGTCACCAGATCATGGGGTTGGCGCTTGGCGCAAAAACGGTGAAGATGAAGACCGGACATCACGGCTCGAATCATCCCGTGCAAGATGTGGCGACAGGGCGCGTATTCATCACCGCACAAAACCATGGTTTTGCGGTCGATGCAAAGACGCTTCCAAAAAATGCGCGCGTCACGCACGTATCCCTTTTTGACGGAACCTTGCAGGGTTTTGAGTTGACTGACCGCCCAGCATTTTGTTTTCAAGGTCACCCCGAAGCAAGCCCAGGACCGCACGACATCGTTGTTCTGTTCGACAAATTCATGAGCCTGATGGCTAGTAAAAAATAAAGAGTCACCATGCCCAAACGTACTGACCTAAAAAGTATTCTCATCATTGGTGCCGGTCCGATCATTATCGGTCAGGCCTGCGAGTTCGATTACTCCGGAGCTCAGGCTTGTAAAGCCCTGAAGGCCGAAGGATACCGAACCATTCTGGTGAACAGCAATCCCGCAACGATCATGACAGATCCGGAAACTGCGGACGTCACGTATATCGAGCCGATTACTTGGCAAGTTGTAGAAAAAATTATTGAAAAAGAGCGTCCCGATGCCGTGCTGCCCACCATGGGTGGTCAGACGGCGCTGAACTGCGCGTTAGATCTGGATAAGCATGGCGTGCTCAAAAAGTTTGGCGTTGAGCTGATTGGCGCCAATGCGCATGCCATCGAGAAAGCTGAAGACCGTCAAAAATTCAAAGTGGCCATGACGGCGATTGGCCTAGAGTCAGCGAAATCCGGAGTGGCGCATACCCTGGAAGAAGCCTGGGATGTGCAAAAGCGTATCGCGGTTGAAATCGGAACCTCGGGCTTCCCTGCGGTGATTCGCCCAAGTTTTACGCTCGGTGGTAGTGGTGGTGGGATTGCCTACAACGCCGAAGAATTCGAGACGATTTGCCGCCGCGGTCTTGAGGCATCGCCGACAAGTGAGCTCCTGATTGAAGAGTCGTTGCTCGGCTGGAAAGAGTTTGAAATGGAAGTTGTGCGCGACAGCGCGGACAACTGCATTATTGTGTGTTCGATCGAAAACCTCGATCCGATGGGTGTGCACACGGGGGACTCCATCACCGTCGCGCCTGCGCAGACGCTGACTGACAAAGAGTATCAGATCATGCGTAATGCATCGATCGCAGTGTTGCGCGAGATCGGTGTCGATACAGGTGGTTCAAACGTACAGTTCGCACTCAATCCGCACAACGGCCGGATGATTGTCATTGAAATGAATCCACGTGTATCGCGATCATCCGCGCTCGCCTCGAAAGCGACCGGTTTCCCTATCGCGAAAGTCGCTGCCCGGTTGGCAGTTGGCTACACGCTCGATGAGCTCAAAAACGAAATTACCGGAGGCGCAACGCCCGCGTCCTTCGAGCCCACGATTGATTATGTTGTTACAAAGGTCCCACGTTTCGCTTTTGAGAAATTCCCAACAGCGGATGCACGCCTTACCACCCAGATGAAGTCAGTGGGTGAGGTGATGGCGATTGGACGGACTTTCCAAGAGTCTTTTCAAAAGGCTCTTCGCGGCCTTGAGGTCGGCGTCGACGGCTTGAACCAAAAGACAACTGATCGCGAAAAAATTCAAATCGAACTTGGTGAGCCAGGCCCAGAGCGCATCTGGTACGTGGGTGATGCGTTTGCGCAAGGTTTTTCGCTGGATGAAGTGCACCAGCTGACGCATATCGATCCGTGGTTCTTGTCGCAAATTAAAGAAATTGTTGATATTGAACTAGCCCTTGAGCAGCGCACACTTGGTGATGTCGACGCAGAGACGTTATTGCAGCTCAAGCGTAGAGGCTTCTCGGATCGTCGTTTGGCATTTTTGTTGGATACGGTTGAGGCTGAGGTGCGTAAGTTGCGCCATCAGTACAACGTTCGGCCTGTTTATAAGCGTGTTGACACGTGTGCGGCAGAGTTTGCAACCAACACTGCTTATCTGTATTCAACCTATGAGCAAGAGTGCGAATCTGCGCCGACGGATCGTAAAAAGATTATGGTGCTAGGTGGTGGTCCCAACCGGATTGGCCAGGGCATCGAATTTGATTATTGCTGCGTGCATGCTGCGTTGGCATTGCGCGAAGATGGTTACGAAACCATCATGGTGAACTGCAACCCTGAAACGGTCTCAACCGATTACGATACGTCAGATCGCTTGTATTTTGAGCCTCTCACGCTTGAAGATGTTTTAGAAATCGTTCACAAAGAGAAGCCTGTTGGGATCATCGTGCAGTACGGTGGGCAGACGCCGTTGAAACTGGCGCGTGCCTTAGAGGCCAATGGTGCACCCATCATTGGGACAAGCCCAGAGTCGATCGATGTGGCGGAAGACCGAGAGCGTTTCCAGAAGCTCCTGAATCAGTTGAATTTGCGTCAGCCGCCCAATCGCACGGCGCGTACCGAGAGCGAGGCGCTCAATCACGCACAAGAGATTGGCTATCCGCTCGTGGTACGCCCAAGCTATGTCCTCGGCGGACGTGCGATGGAAATCGTGCATGAGCAAAATGACCTCGAGCGCTACATGCGTGAGGCCGTTAAGGTCAGTAATGACTCGCCAGTCTTGCTCGACCGCTTTTTGAATGATGCGATTGAAATTGATGTGGATTGCTTGTGCGACGGGCAACAAGTGTTCATTGGCGGCGTAATGGAACACATTGAGCAGGCAGGTGTCCACTCTGGAGACTCGGCTTGCTCATTACCACCGTTCTCGTTGTCCGCTGAGATGACCGCTGAGATTAAGCGGCAGACGGCCTTGATGGCGCGCGCGCTGAATGTATCTGGCTTGATGAACGTTCAGTTTGCGGTGCAGAAGGGTGATGTCTACGTGCTTGAGGTGAATCCTCGTGCCTCGCGCACTGTTCCTTTTGTATCGAAAGCGACTGGCCTGCAGCTTGCCAAGATTGCAGCGCGCGTGATGGCGGGCCAAACCTTGGCAGCCCAAGGCGTGACAACAGAAGTTGTCCCACACTATTTCTCTGTGAAAGAGGCGGTGTTCCCCTTTGTTAAGTTCCCAGGTGTTGACACGATTCTCGGACCCGAGATGAAGTCCACCGGCGAGGTTATGGGTGTTGGAGTTACGTTTGGTGAAGCCTTTGTGAAATCGCAAATGGCTGCAAGCGTCAATCTACCAACGTCAGGCACGGTGTTCTTAAGCGTGAAAAACCAGGACAAGCCCAAGGCTGTAGAAGTCGCCCGTGGCCTAAATGCGTTAGGGTTCAAAATTGTAGCCACACGTGGAACTGCGGCAGCGATCAAAGATGCAGGCATCCCCGTTGCTGTGGTGAATAAGGTTGCAGAGGGACGTCCGCACATTGTTGACATGCTTAAGAACGGCGAAGTGTCTTTGGTCATTAACACCGTTGAAGAGCGTCGCAACGCCATCACAGACTCGCGTGCGATTCGCACCCAGGCACTTGCTGCGCGTGTGACGTACTACACGACGATCGCTGGCGCCTGGGCCGCGGTGGAAGGCATGCAGTATTTGCGTGAAGGACTTGGCATTAAAGTCTACGCCTTGCAGGACTTGCATCGCTCGTTATGATCGCGGACGCCGATCTTCCCTACGCAGGCCTTCGGGTTCTGGATATATCTCAAGGGATTGCGGGCCCCTATTGTGCACATGTGTTGTGGCAACAGGGGGCCCATGTTTTAAAGGTTGAGCCGCCTGCAGGTGATTGGATCCGTTTTGTCGGAGTCATGAAGGGCGATCACAATGCGCTGGCGATTCAATACAATGCGGGTAAACAGGCGTTGGCGTTGGATGCGCGCACAGAAGCAGGTAAAAAAATTCTGCGTGGCTTAGCGTCGCAGGCTGATGTCGTCGTACAGAATTTTCGTCCTGGGGTGGCAGAGCGGCTAGGCGTTGGCTACAACGAGTTGTCGCGCGAAAAGCCTGATCTTGTCTATGTTTCGATCAGTGGCTACGGACCGGATGGTCCCTACGCCGATGCACCCGCGACAGACTCGGTCATGCAGGCCGATAGCGGTTTGATGTTCTCGAATCAGGATGAGTCGGGAATGCCCCGACGCGTGGGCTTACTTGCTGCTGATGTGATGACCGGCCTGTATGCCTCACAAGGTGCGGCAACCGCACTCTATCAGCGCTTGGCAAGGAAACGCGGCACCCATGTGCAAGTTAGTTTGTTTGAGGCCTGTGCATCGTTTCAAGGAATGTGTTTCCTTGAACAGGCGATGGCAGGCAAAAGGCCCTTTGGTGCTGTGAGTGCACCGAATGGCGTGTTCGACACGTCGGATGGAAAGATTTCTGTTGTGACGGTGAATACAGAGCACTTTCATCGTATTTGTCACGCGATGGATCGTCCCGAATGGATCACGGATGCGCGCTACTTGGATAACGCCATACGCTTTGATAACCGCGCGCAACTTCATGCGGACATGAATGCGCAGTTAAAACTCAAGCCCACCTCGCATTGGACCACGTTGTTTCAACAACATGATGTGTTGCACGCAGCCGTGCGTGACTACAACGGAGTCATGAATCATCCGCAAGCCCTGCATCTCAACATGTTCCAAGAACTGGAGCAAGCCGGTGTGGGGAAGTTGCCGTACATGGGATTGCCTTCGCATCCCTACCACCGCAAGGCGCAAAGCTCGCCGCGTATCGGCGAACATTCGATTGAGGTATTGACGCAGTTTGGTCTGGACAAGGCTGAAATTGATCAACTCATCGCTGCAGGTGTCGTCAAGCAGGCTGGCACAACGCCTGACGCGGCCTGATTGATGCCAGTTTTCATTACCGGTGCAAGTAGTGGGCTAGGTGCTGCGCTAGCGCGTCACTATGCTGCACAGGGGCAGACTCTTGGTTTGTTGGCGCGACGTGCCGATCGTCTGCACAGCTTAGTCGCGTCTTTGCCAGGCCAGCATCACGTGTATGCAGTCGATGTCTGCGATCGGGATGCGTTGCACGCTGCTGCCCATCACTTTCAAGCACAAGTGGGCTTTGTCGATACCGTGATCGCCAGTGCAGGCATTAGTGCTGGCACCTTGACAGAGTGTGAGGATGATTTCTCTGTCTTTAGCGCAATCATGCAAACCAATGTGAATGCCACCGTGTCAAGTTTTGAGCCGTTTGTGGCCGGGATGAAAGCCAGACGAGCCGGGACTCTGGTCGGGATCGCCAGTGTGGCGGGGGTCCGGGGATTACCTGGTGCGGGGGCATACAGCGCGTCGAAAGCCGCTGTAGCAACGTATTGTGAGAGTTTGCGGCTTGAGCTCAAACCTCATGATGTTCATGTGGTGACGATTGCGCCAGGCTACATTCAGACAGAGATGACGGCCCAGAACCCTTATTCCATGCCATTCTTGATGGATGCGGATGCGTTTGCGGTGCGTGCTGCGAAGGCGATTGCATCTGACCGCTCTTATGTCGTGATTCCCTGGCAAATGGGCGTCGTTGCAAAAATGATGCGGCTATTGCCTAACTGGCTGTACGATCGCTTAGCTGTCGATGCGCCGCGCAAACCCCGCCGCTCCGAGAGTTAATTCGCGGGCTTGTTTTAAGGCGTGACGTCGTTCTGTGTTCCTTGAGCCAAATGATCGACGTCACCCCAACGAATGACGCTCCATCCTTGTGGCGAGACCTTGAGTCGGTTCAGACTGGCATTCAAGAGCGGGGCTTGTCGTGGTGCTTGCAGGCTGACCTGGTTTGCATGACGCCAAATAATATCCATGGCACCCCCGTGACTGACGACCATCACGCGCTGGCCAAGATGGCGTGCCGCGATTTCATCGATTGCACGCACAACTCGGTTATGGAAGAAGCCGAGCGATTCCCCACCTGGGAGCTCCGCGTTTGGATCCCTTGAGCGCCAAACGGCCGCTGCTTCGGGTGCGTGGGCATCCATCTCGTCGTAGACCAATCCTTGCAGAACGCCAAAGTGCCGTTCTCTCACACCTTGGTGGATACTGAGAGGTAAGTTCACTTCGGTCGCAACGGTTTGTGCCGTTGTATGGGCACGCTTTAGGTCGCTTGTGTAGATCGCATCAAGGGGTTGACCCGCTTGCGCGAGCTTTTTGATATGAAGCCCAAGCGCACGCGCCTGTTCAATACCCGTTTGGTTCAAACCAATGTCTTCCCAGCCTTGGACCCGCCGTTCAGCGTTCCAAGGAGTTTCACCGTGCCGTACCAGCCAGATTTCAGTCATGCCAATGCTCAGTTAAATCAAAGCAGGCAGTTTACAGCGCCGTCGGGGTGAGCACCGTGCGCAGCACCGCGTCGATCACGAATGTTTCCCACTGTTCAAAGACTTCCGGAGTTTCAAGGTTTTCTCCTAAAAAAGCCGAAAGCGTGAATCGATTCGATTGGTAAAAATAGCCCAAGGCGACAATCATCATGTAGAGATCGCGTGAGGCAACCGTTGCACGAAAGCTTCCTTCTGCAATCCCCCGTCGCAGGACATCATCCACGACACTGATCGCAGGGGAGGAAAACTGCTGGGCTTTATCGGAACGCGCGATATGCTTGCCCCGATGCAGATTTTCGCTATTGAGTAAGGTGACAAATTCTGGATGTTTTTTGTAGTAGTGCAGAACAAAGCGCACCACTTGCTCGAGCGCGCGCTTGGGCTGATCTAAGTCGAGAATAAGGGCGGCTTCGGCAACGTTAAAACGCCGGTAGATTTCCTCAAGTGCTGCGACAAACAAACTTTCTTTATTACCAAAATAGTAATAAATCATCCGGTCGTGAGAGTTCGCAGCCTTTGATATTTGGTCGATGCTACCGCCATCAAATCCGTGTTCGGCAAATATCTTGATTGCAGCCATTAACAGGCTGTCGCGAGTCGTTTCCGCTGATTTTTCGCGAATCCCAACTCTACGTTGAGGTTGCGCGTTCGAGATAGCTTTAGCCGTCATCAGCGATGTGGCTATTGTTCTGCAAACGCGCGTTCAATCACGAAGTCCCCAGGCTTTGAGGTATTGCCTTCGTTAAATCCGCGTTCCTCAAGCATCGTTTTTAGATCACGCAACATGCCTGGGCTACCGCAGATCATGATGCGGTCCTGTTCGCGGTTTAGTGCCGGCACGCCTAGGTCCGAAAAAAGCTTTCCGTTTTCAATCAGCGAGGTGATACGCCCCGTATTTTTGTACGCTTCACGTGTCACGGTTGGGTAGTATTTCAATTGCTTGGAGACCATCTCTCCTAGAAACTCGTGTTGAGGCAATGTCTGCGTTAAGTAGTCGTGATAAGCCAGTTCAGCGACTTCACGCACACCGTGCACCAAAATGACTTCTTCAAATTTTTCGTAGGTCTCGGGGTCGCGGATCACACTTAAAAACGGCGCAAGTCCGGTGCCAGAAGAAAACATATACAGACGCTTACCTGGTAATAAATAGTCGATTAGCAGGGTGCCCGTCGGTTTGCGTCCAACAACAATTGAGTCTCCCACCTTGATGTGCTGTAGCCGAGAGGTCAGAGGGCCGTCCTCAACCTTGATGCTCAAAAACTCAAGGTGCTCCTCGTAATTGGGGCTAACGATGCTGTAGGCACGAAGCAGAGGCTTGTCATTGACCCGCAGCCCAATCATTGTGAAATGACCATTGCTGAAACGCAAAGAGGGGTCGCGCGTTGTTGTGAAACTAAACAGTCGATCAGTCCAGTGATGAACTGTCAGAACACGCTCTTCGTTAAAGGCACTCATGGGGGACTCGTTGTTAGATGAGGAATAGGCTGTAATGTAGCATTTACAACATTAAATTTTAGTGTTTGCTACATTTTTTGTAAAAAAACAGAAGCATGACCTAAAAAAACAGGGCGGCACTTGCATTTGTCCTAAATTTTCCTCACAATACAACCTTGTTGATTGCCCCGGTTTCGACTCGATCCGGGGTTTTGCTTTTTGGGAAAACATTATGGCCACTATTCCTCTTACCGTGCGCGGGGCCGAGCGCTTGCAAGCTGAACTGCACCGTCTCAAGCACGTTGAACGTCCCGCTGTGATTAACGCGATCGCCGAGGCGCGCGCGCAGGGCGACCTATCTGAAAACGCTGAATACGATGCCGCGCGTGAGCGCCAAGGCTTTATTGAAGGCCGTATTAGTGAGCTTGATGGCACGCTCTCGAATGCACAACTGATTGACCCCGCATCGATCGATGCAGATGGCCGCGCTGTGTTTGGCTCAACCGTCGAGATCGAAGATCTCGAGTCGGGCGATAAAGTGACCTACCAGATTGTTGGCGACATCGAAGCGGATATTCGCGCGAATCTGATCTCCGTGTCTAGTCCTGTTGCACGCGCATTGATCGGCAAGTACGAAGGTGATGTTGTAACGGTCAGGGCACCGTCTGGTGAGCGCGAGTACGAAATCGTGAGCATCAAGTACATCTAAGCATGCCTCACAGCGCTCGCTTTTAGGCTAGCGCTTGACCGGAGCGCGCTTGCGTGCGCTCGCCGCGCCCGCTAACGTCCCACGCCGAGCGCCTGCGCGTAACGATAGGGCGCTACGACGGGGAATTCCGTGTGCTGTATCCTTGCTGGTGTTTGCGCGAGTACTTGGTCTTGCGGGCCGATCGCCAGCGAACACTTTTGGTCGTTCGGTTTCGAGTTCTAGGTCCCGTTCGGCGCGTGTGCGACGTGTTGGTTTTTCCAGTTTTTTGCCGTGCGCAGCGAGCTTTTTGGGCGTGTGCGGCTCAGAGGGCTTGCGTAGGGCAGGGCTGCGAGGCTCGGTCGGTGGTTTGAGGTAGGTGCTTTGCTCTCCGGATCTGAATAGGATGAGCATCTTGCCCAAGTGGTGCACGGGTGCGCACGACAGGGCTTCGCAAATAGCCGAGAGCATCTCGTCTCGGTCTTCGCGATCCGCCGTGCCGGCGCGCACTTTGATTAATTCGTGCGAGGACAGCGCGCGATCGATTTCTTTTAATACGGCCTCAGTTAAACCGTTGTCACCAATTAAGACGACAGGCTTGAGGGGGTGGGCGGCGGCGCGCAGCGCACTGCGTTCGCGTGGGGTGAGTTCCATAGTCATAAGGTGAATTGTACGGGAATGGCCAAGAACAAATT
>JACCED010943659.1_pt1 | contig 13673 bp, 11 predicted proteins | sample 7455021 | NCBI WGS metagenome assembly JACCED01 (sample SAMN15323456, study PRJNA562643) | freshwater metagenome | isolation source: river surface water | place: USA:Blue River Watershed | collected 2017-08-19 | reverse complement strand
GTGGTACCACTCCTTCCCATCCCGAACAGGACAGTGAAACGCCTCTGCGCCGATGATAGTGCGGATCCCCGTGTGAAAGTAGGACATCGTCAGGCTCTTATCCCAGCCCAAAACCCCCAACATCTCATCGTGTTGGGGGTTTTGCTTTGTGCAATCCGTAACTCAAAAAGTTAAAGATCGCGAGGCTGCATCTTTATTGCTTTTGAGGCCGGTCTTTACCATCAGGACTACTTCCTGCCTTGGCGGATTTTGCGTTGGTCGAAGCTGTGGACTTTGGAGAGCTTACTGCCGGAGGCGTCATGTCCTTGTACGAACGTCCGTTGACAGTTAAGCCCTCGGCGGAGAGGCGACTTGCCTTTGCCTCGCCGATGCCTTTCACACGAGCCATTAAATCCTGCCAGTCCTTATAGTCGCGAGACTTGCGCTCAGCGAGGATTTGTTTTGAAGTGGATGGGCCAATCCCTTTGATGCTGTCCAGATCTGCTGGGCTCGCTTTGTTGACGTCGACTGCAGCGAATGCAGTCACCGCAGCAATTGCCAGGGAAAAGCTGAGAAGCTTTTTGAGCATGACACCTCCTTAAGTGTGTGACGGTTGTCCTGGCCCGATGGCCAGGTTCCGATTTAACGAGGAGGGATCTTGTGGGTTGACCGCAAAGGGAAGCTCAACAACCTAACCCCTGTCAGTCTTGTCAGGTCTGAGTCTGAAGCCAGCGCATGTATTCGCCGACGCCGGTCTGAACATCCTTGAATTGATGGTGGCAACCAGCAGCGCGTAGAGCGGTTAGGTCAGCCTCTGTGTGGCATTGATACTTGCCGCGCAATGCTTCGGGGAACGGGACGTACTTGATCAACTGCTGCTCAACTGCTTGCTCGGTAGACAGTGTCTCAGCTCCTCGTAGAGCGTTTACCACGGCAGTCGCGACATCATTGAATGGTTGAGCCATGCCAGAACCAAGGTTGAATACTCCTCGTTGATGGCTGTTGTCGAAAAACCAGAGGTTTACGGCGACAACATCATCAACATGCACGAAATCGCGCTGCTGTTTACCCGGACCATATCCACCGTACTCACCAAACAGTTTGACGTACCCCTCTTCGCGGAACTGATTGAATTGGTGGAATGCAACGCTTGCCATCCGGCCCTTATGCTGTTCACGAGGCCCATAGACATTGAAGTAACGAAAGCCTGCCACCTGATACTGTGCTCGTTCGAAACCGATCCCGAGCTCTCTCCTCATGCGTTGATCGAAAAGAAGTTTGCTCCAGCCATAGACGTTGAGCGGTCTCTCAAACTCGGGTGATTCCCGAAATTTTTCAGATCCGCCGTATGTGGCCGCTGATGACGCGTACAGCAGACGGCTACCACGCTTCTGGCAAGCTTCGAAAAGGCCGCAGGACGTGGTGTAGTTGTTATCCATCATGTACTTGCCATCGCTTTCCATGGTGTCGCTGCACGCGCCCTCATGGAAGACGGCCTCCACTTGCCCAAAGAATCCTTCTGCGAACGCGTCGTAGAAGTAGTCGGCATCCACGTAATCCGCAATCTTCAGATCAGCCAAATTGCGAAACTTCTCTCCCTGACTGAGATCATCTACAGCAATGATGTCGTCTATGCCACGCCGGTTGAGGCCCCGGACGATATTGCTTCCAATGAAGCCGGCAGCGCCGGTTACGACGATCCGGGTCATTTGAAGAGCTCCTCATACGAAACACTAGCCGTTCCAAATTTTCCAACCACGATACCGCCCGCCTTGTTGGCCAGCGGCATGGCTTCCCTGAGCGAGAGCCCCGCACCAACAAGGGCCGCCAAGGTAGCGATCACGGTATCTCCCGCCCCTGTTACGTCGAATACCTCTCGAGCTTGTGCATCGACGTGCAACGCCCCGGCTGCATCAAAAAGAGTCATTCCAGCCTCAGAGAGCGTTACCAGGATGGCGTCGAGCCGGAGGGCTTGTCGTAGCTTTTGAGCCTTTTGGGCGAGTTCATCATCGTCTCGCCAGTTGCCAACGACCTGTTGCATCTCAGCGCGGTTTGGTGTGATGACTGTCGCGCCGGCGTATCGCTCGTAGTTTGAGCCCTTCGGGTCAATCAGTACCGGTTTGCCGTGTTTCCTGGCGGCATCCACCATGACGGGAATGTGGGCCAGTCCTCCCTTGCCGTAATCGGAGAAAACGACCGCGTTATGAGCTGGGGCCAATCGCGTTACCGTTTCATTCTGGGCTGCCAGAGCGTCGTGAGCAGGCTCGTTTTCGAAGTCGAGGCGAAGCAGTTGTTGCTGACGACCGATGATTCTCAACTTGACTGTGGTAGTTAGGCGGGGGTCTCGTTTCAGATCAGCTTCGATCTTGTTATTCTCAAGGAGCCGTGAAACTCGCTGGCCCGGCTCATCCTCCCCAACCACCCCAACGAAGGTAGCGCCTGCACCGAGGGTGCGGACATTTAGCGCCACGTTAGCGGCGCCGCCCACGCGCTCTTCCTCCTTGCTGACCTTCACAACGGGCACGGGCGCCTCTGGCGAAATCCGGTCTACCGTTCCGTGCCAATAGCGGTCGAGCATGACGTCCCCGACTACGAGAACCCGCGCCTTTGCAAGTTGTTCCTTCATCACATTCATAGTTCTTCGACCCGTCTTGCGGGGTAGCTATCCCAAGCTTGGCAGCCTGGACATTGCCAGAAATGGCGGACAGACTCGAACCCGCAGGCGGCACAGCGGTAGCGCGAGAGCGGTTTGGCTGCCTGATCCAGCGCACGCTGTATGAGCGGCTGCACTTTGGAGTCTGTGATGGGCGAGCCTGCCATCCAACGCGAGGCAGCGACTAGAGAAGGCTCTCGCTCCAGTTGTTGAAGGTAGTGACTACGCCTTGCTTCGGCAGAGTCTTCAAGGATCGCAAGTGCATCCATGACGTCTAGGCTGGGGGTCCTAGTTTGGTACTGGGTCAAGATAGCGTGAGCTGAACTCTGGTGGCCAATAGCTTTTGCAGTATCAGCCAACGGGCGTGCAATCAGACCGATCGACTCAGGCACCTTGTTGACCAACTCGCAAAGTGTGTCAAACGCTGCTGCGGAATTTCCTGCCTGCCTTTGAAGGTCTGCCAAGTCGAGTCCGGGCCGGACGGCATGGGGCGCAATGGCCTGCGCCTCTTTGAGTAGAGCTTCCGCCTGCTCCACATGTCTATCCGATGCCTGCTCGCATAGGTAGTGCGCCAGTCGGTTGCTGAAGTCGCCGTGGCCTGCGTTGGTGATTTTGCGTGCAGTCTCGCCGGCGCCGTGCCAATCTCGAGTGCGCTCATAGATAGCCAATAGCGCCAGGTTAGCTTGTGCCTCGTAGTCGGTACCCTCGAGCAGACGCAGGGCATCTTCGGCGCGATCGAGTAGTCCTGCTTTTAGAAAGTCGAGCGCAAGTGCATGCTGTGCTCGGTGACGATCAGACGCCGCTAGATCACCTCGGGAGAGCAAATGCTCATGCACCCTCACCGCCCGTTCATATTCGCCACGGCGACGGAACAGGTTGCCCAAGGCAAAATGAAGCTCCGACGTATCGGGGTCATTCCGAACAGCCTCTATGAAAGCATCTATCGCTTGATCCTGCTGCTCATTGAGCAGGAAATTAAGTCCGCGGAAATAGGCCTTCGGTGCTTGACGGTTCTCGATGCGAATTTGGCGAATGTCTAGCCGAGAGGCAAGCCAGCCAAGGACAAAAGCCAGGGGCAGTCCCCAGAGCAACCAGCTAAAGTCAAATTCCATGCGAACCTGAGTGCAACACGCCATCCACCGATGGGGTTGGTAGCGCGGATTCGGCCGCGGCTTGATGGCGTCGCGCTGCGGCGCGCTGGGACAACCAACGGGGAACCATGCCCAAAGCACCAATTGCCAGGCCAATAGTAAAGGCCGCTAGGACAACCAGCACCAAAGGGGCACTCCACTGGTGCCCAAAGAAAAAGTGAACTGTGGCCTGGTGCTGGTTATTCAGCGCGAAGGCAAACAGGGTAAAAAAAATGGCTGCTTTGAGCAGCCACACGAGGTATTTCATCTGGCTCCTCGGTGGAACCCTGATTCTACCGACTGGCTAGGCCTTGCCATCGCCCCGGATCTCAGCGGTGCGCATATCGACGGCCTCTCGGAGGGCCTTTCCCGGCTTGAAATGGGGAACCCGCTTCTCCGGGATCTGTACGCTCTCGCCAGAGCGCGGATTGCGTCCCAGGCGCGGCGGCCTGCGGCTGATGGAAAAGGTGCCGAAACCTCGTATCTCTATCCGGTGCCCGCGCACGAGCGCCTCGCTCATCGCGTCAAGAATGGCCTTGACGGCGTACTCGGCGTCTCGATGAGTCAGTTGGCTGAACCGAGATGCCAGTTCTTCGACGATGTCAGATCGGGTCATTCTCAAAAACAGGGGGCGGCTCTCGCCGCCCCCTTTTCTTCTAGATCGCTAGGGGCGATTACTTGTCGAGCTTGGCGCGCAGCAAGGCGCCGAGGCTGGTGGTGCCAGCGCTTTCGCGAGCGGACTGCTGGCTCAGGTTGGCCATGGCTTCCTGCTGGTCTGCCATGTCCTTTGCCTTGATGGACAGTTGAATGTTGCGAGTCTTGCGATCGACATTCACCACGACGGCCGAGACTTCGTCGCCCTCTTTGAGGACGTTGCGCGCATCTTCGACTCGGTCACGGGAGATCTCGCTCGCGCGCAGGTAGCCCAGGATGTCCTGGCCCAGGTCGATCTCGGCGCCCTTGGCATCGACCGTCTTGACCTTGCCGCTCACCACAGAGCCCTTGTCATTCACGGACACGAAGGTCGTGAAGGGGTCCTGGTCGAGTTGCTTGATGCCAAGAGAAATGCGCTCACGATCCACGTCAACGGCCAACACGATTGCCTCGACTTCCTGACCCTTCTTATAGTTGCGAACGGCAGCTTCGCCGGTCTCGTTCCACGAGAGGTCGGACAGGTGCACCAGGCCGTCGATGCCAGCAGCCAAGCCGACGAAGACACCAAAGTCCGTGATGGACTTGATCGGACCCTTGACACGGTCACCGCGCTTGGTGTTTTGCGCGAAGTCTTGCCAGGGGTTAGCCCGGCACTGCTTCATGCCGAGAGAGATGCGACGCTTGTCCTCGTCGATCTCGAGAACCATGACTTCGACCTCATCTCCCAGGGTGACGACCTTGGAGGGAGCCACGTTCTTGTTGGTCCAATCCATTTCCGAGACGTGTACCAGGCCCTCGATGCCCGGCTCCAGCTCGACGAACGCGCCATAGTCGGCGATGTTGGTCACGCGGCCAAACATGCGGGTACCCTGCGGGTAGCGGCGTGAGACGCCCAACCAGGGGTCATCGCCCATTTGCTTGAGACCCAGAGAGACACGGTTCTTTTCGGTGTCGAACTTGAGGATCTTGGCTGTGATTTCCTGTCCTGCCTGCACCACCTCAGAAGGGTGACGGACACGTCGCCATGCCATGTCGGTGATGTGCAACAGGCCATCGATGCCGCCGAGGTCGACGAATGCGCCGTACTCGGTGATGTTCTTGACGACGCCGCGGACGATGGAGCCCTCTTTGAGAGTTTCCATCAGCTTGGCTCGCTCTTCGCCCATGGACGCTTCGACCACCGCGCGACGGCTGAGAACCACGTTATTGCGCTTGCGGTCCAGCTTGATGACCTTGAACTCCATCGTCTTGTTCTCGAACGGAGTCAGGTCTTTGATCGGGCGCGTATCGATCAGGGAACCGGGCAGGAAGGCGCGGATGCCATTGACCAGCACAGTCAGGCCACCCTTGACCTTGCCGGAAGTGGTCCCGGTGACAAACTCGCCGGAATCCAGGGCCTTTTCAAGGGCCATCCAGGACGCCAGGCGCTTGGCTTTGTCACGAGAGAGGATAGTGTCGCCGTAGCCGTTTTCTATGGCGTCGATCGCGACCGATACAAAGTCGCCGACTTGGACTTCAATTTCGCCCTTGTCGTTTTTGAACTCTTCGATGGGTACGTAGGCCTCGGACTTGAGTCCAGCATTAACCACTACGAAGCTGTGCTCGATGCGAACGACTTCGGCGGTGATGACTTCGCCAGTACGCATCTCTGCGCGTTGCAGCGATTCTTCAAATAGGGCGGCAAAAGATTCAGACATTGAATTTTCCTTGGCGCGTCTCGCAGGTTTCCGACGGCACGATTACCGGCGTTTTTATGGCTGGGACGACTTTTCTTGCGGCAGAGCCGCGGTTAAGTTGATGAACCACAACACCGGTGCGCTGGCGCGCGGAGAGGGTGTCGTGGGCCTCATTTAAGGCGCCTGCCCAGGCAGGCACCCGGCAGCCCGATCAGGTGGCCTGCAGTGATGCCGACTTGAAGGGCTGCCTTTCGTCCCACCACTGAAAAACCTGGCTGATCGATGCTTCGATGTTCAGCAGTGAGTTGTCCAGGAGCAGGGCGTCTTGTGCCGGCGTCAAAGGTGCCACCGCGCGGGTAGTGTCCCGCAGGTCGCGCGCCTCTAAGTCAGCACGAAGAACGGTGATGTTAGCAGAAATTCCCTTTGAAATCAATTGCTTATGACGCCGTTCTGCTCTCTGCGCGGCTGTTGCAGTGAGGTAAATCTTCAGGGGCGCGTTTGGGAAGACGACTGTCCCCATGTCACGGCCATCCGCCACCAAGCCTGGCAGGGTCTGAAACCCTCGTTGCAGGTCCAGAAGTGCTTCGCGAACCGCGGGCAGGGCTGATACGGCGGACGCATCCATGCCTGCAGCTTCGGTGCGTATCGTGTCCGAAATGTCCTCGCCGTCCAGCATGACTCGCCCCCCATCGAAGCGAACCGGCAGCTTCGCCGCGAGGGCGGCAATCTCCTGTTCCAGGCTCGGGCCGAGTTCCAGCCCGGCGCGCCTGGCTGCCAGTGCCGTGACACTGTACAGAGCGCCAGAATCGAGATAGTGGTACCCCAGGCGCTCGGCCAATTGGGAGGCCAGTGTTCCCTTGCCCGATGCGGTGGGGCCATCCACGCAAATGACTGGCACATGGCCCCCCACGGGCTGGGCCACGGAGAACAAGGTATCAAAGTACTCCGGAAAGGTCTTGGCGACGCATTTGGGATCTTCGATCCGTACCGGGAGGGCCGCTGGGTTGAATGCCGCCAAAGAGAAGCACATGGCGACCCTGTGGTCGTCATAGGTGTGGATGCGGCCTGCTTTCCATGCCGTAGCTCCAGCAGGCGGTTCTATCCGAATGAAGTCCGGACCCTCCTCGACTTTTGCGCCCAGTTTGCGCAATTCGCAGGCCATGGCAGCGATACGGTCTGTTTCCTTTACCCGCCAGCTGGCAATGTTGGTCAGGCGCGTCGGACCATCGGCGTAGAGCGCCATCGCTGCCAGGGTCATTGCAGCGTCGGGTATGTGGTTGCAATCAAGGTCCAGTGCCTTGAGTGGCCAGGAACCACGGCGCACCTCGATCCAGTTGGGGCCGCTCCTCACCTGGGCGCCCATTGCCTCGGCAGCCTCCAGGAAGCGGATGTCGCCTTGAATGGAAGCACGCCCGAGGCCCTCGATCCGCACTGGCTGGCTATCGGCCGCAACTGCCCCCAAGGCGACGAAATAGCTGGCCGAGGAGGCATCTGCTTCGACATGAACGACGCCAGGTGATCGCAATTGACTCCCGGCGGGAATGGTGAAACGGCGCCACTCTTCCCGACGTACTGAGACACCGAACCGCGCTAGCATGTTCAGAGTGATCTCGATATAGGGTTTTGAAATCAACTCCCCTTTGACCTCGATCACGATGTCGTTGGTTGCGACCAGCGGCAGCGCCATGAGCAATGCGGTGAGAAACTGGCTGGAGACGTCGCCTCGTACGGGGATGGGTTCATCTAGTTTCAGGCGCGGGGTTCCGATTCGCAGCGGGGGGAATCCTTCCTGACCCAAATAACCTATGTCGCATCCCAACGCTCGCAGCGCATCGACCAGATCGCCGATGGGGCGCTCGTGCATGCGAGGTACGCCAGACAGCTCAAATTGACCGCCTCGTACTGCCAAAGCGGCTGCTAACGGCCGCATGGCGGTGCCTGCGTTACCCAGAAAAAGTGCAACCTGAGCACTGGAAGTGTTTTGCAGCTTCCCCCCAAGTCCGGTGAGGTGGAGTACCGCCCCCTCCCGTCTGATGCTGCAGCCCAGCTTTTCCAGGGCGACAAGCATGACTCGGGTGTCATCCGAGTCGAGCAAGTCATGTACCGCGGTGGTCCCAGCACTCATGGCGGCCAGAAGCAGCACTCGATTGGAGATGCTCTTGGATCCGGGCAGGACGACAGTTCCGCCTGCGCTTGCCAAAGGGGGTAAATCTAGGAACTCGGTGGCGTACATGAATAGGGCGGGCCGGTCGGGCGACTCAGCGGTCAGTTCAAGAAGGTTCGGCGCGGCTCAGGTGCCACCCATGCGCCAAGGCTCACGCACTGCACGGGCCTGCCTGATTTGTGTGGCCAGGCCCTCACCGTTGCTGGTTGCTACCAACTCTTCGAGAGCAGCCAGGCTCTCGCGAAATTTACGGGATTGGGCCAGCAACTCGGTCTTATTTGCCAGCAGGATGTCGCGCCACATCGTTGGGTCGCTGGCCGCGATCCGGCTGAAGTCGCGAAAACCAGGTCCTGCAAGAGCCAAAAAATCATCGGCGCCGCTCTGAGTGGCAATGCCATTCATGTAGGCGAAGGCCAGCAAGTGGGGGAGGTGGCTGACCGCAGCGATCGCCGCATCATGGGCATCTGGGGCCATTTTGACCACGATACCACCGACTGCCTCCCAGGCCTGTTGGGCCCTTCTGAGTTGCGCCACCAGAGTCCGCTCGATGGGGGTAATGATTACTTGGCGCCCACGGTACAAATCTGCGTCCGCGTGCTCCACGCCCGAGGACTCTTTGCCAGCCATGGGGTGGCAGGGAACGAAGGAACCCACTTGCTCTTTCAGCGAGCGCCGGGCTGCATCAACCACATCTCGCTTGGTCGATCCAACGTCCATCACTAGTATGTCGCGCGTGACCAAGTGACGGATAGCCTTCAATGTGGCCTCGGTGGCGGCAACGGGAACGGCCAGTAGCACCACGTCAGACCCAGAAACCGCCTGTAATGCCGACGAGGCTTCAATATCAATCACTCCCAGTTTGCGCGCGCGTTCGGTCGTGGAGGGTGATTTGCTGTAGCCGACAACACTGCGAACCATCCCTGCGCGTTTGAGCGCGAGGGCAAATGACCCGCCCATAAGGCCGCAGCCAATGAGGCCAAGCTGTTTGAACATGATGTCGAGTTTGTCTACCCTGTGGCCGTGTCAGTCGGCCACAGGGTAGGTGCCTAGGACCTTATAGAAGGCGCATATGGCCTGGAGGTCTTCCAGCGCGGCTGCCACATTGGGCTGTGACGGATGGCCTTGCAGGTCGATGAAAAAATAGTAGTCCCACTGGCCCGACCGTGCAGGACGTGACTCGAACCGGGTCATTGACACGCCATGCTGCTTGAGCGGCACCAGCAGATCATGCACAGCGCCTGGACGGTTCGGTACCGACACCACGAGGCTCACACAGTCTTTGCCAGAAGCCTGCGGTGCCTGTAATGTTTGCGGCAAGCAGACGACCGCGAACCGGGTGCGGTTGAAGGCATCGTCTTGGATGGACTGTGCAGCGAGGTGCAAGCCGAATTGGTTTGCGGCCCTCTCGCTGGCGATACCAGCCCATCCCGGGTGCGTGGAGGCTAGCCGTGCGCCCTCTGCGTTGCTAGAAACCGCACGCCGCTCGACGTTCGGGAGATGTTTACTCAGCCACGCTTGGCACTGAGCCAGCGCCTGGGGATGGGCCAGTACGGCTTCTATCCCTTCCAGTGAGTTGGTCTGGCGCAGCAGGTGGTGCCGCACCAGGAGGCTGGTCTCTCCAACGATATGAAGTGGCGACTGCAGGAGCAGGTCGAGGGATCGGGTCACCACGCCTTCTGTGCTGTTCTCCACCGCCACCACCCCAAAGTCCGCGCCGCCAGCCGCCACGGAGTGGAAGACCTCGTCGAAGCTGGCGCAGGGAATTTGCTCGATGCTAGAGCCGAAAAACTTGAGCGCAGCTTGTTCGGTGAACGTCCCTGCAGGTCCTAGATAGGCAACCCGCTGCTTGGCTTCAAGCGCCCTGCACGAGGACATGATCTCTCGCCAGATGTTGGCGATGTGAGGCGCTTGCATCGGTCCTGGATTCGCGGCCTGGAGATTGGCAATGACCTGCGCCTCTCGCTCGGGGCGAAAGACGGGGGAGCCCTCAACCCGCTTGATTTCGCCCACCTCGTTCGCAAGCCCCGCACGCCGATTCAGGAGTTGCAGCAATTCGAGATCGACGGTGTCGATCTCGACCCGCAGCTGCGCCAGTGTCTTGGTCATCCCGCCACCAGCCTTCATGCCTGAGGCTCGTCGATCGCTGCCTCGCCATCGGGCTGGGCATCGTTCTCGACAATACGCTGCAGGCCGCTCAGCTTGGCGCCCTCGTCCATCGCGATCAGGATCACGCCCTGCGTGGCGCGACCGAGCTCTCGAATCTCGGACACCCGGGTCCGGACCAGCACGCCCTTGTCGGTGATCAGCATGATCTCGTCCTCGGCACGGACCAGGGTGGCGGCGACCACCTTGCCGTTGCGCTCGGTCTGCTGGATAGCGATCATGCCTTTCGTGCCGCGGCCATGGCGGGTGTACTCGCCGATCGATGTGCGTTTACCAAAGCCGTTCTCTGTGGCGGTGAGCACGCTTTGCTGCTCGTCTTCGGCGACCAGCATGGCGATCACTGACTGGCTCTCTTCCAGCATCATCCCCCGGACACCGCGTGCGGCACGCCCCATCGGACGGACGTCGTTTTCGTCAAAGCGCACAGCCTTGCCGCCGTCAGAGAACAGCATCACGTCGTGCTTGCCGTCGGTGAGCGCTGCGCCTATCAGGTAGTCGCCGTCGTCGAGATCGACAGCAATGATTCCTGCCTTGCGCGGGTTGCTGAACTCATCGAGCGCAGTCTTTTTGACCGTGCCCATGGAGGTCGCCATGAACACATACTGGTCAGCCGGGAAGCTACGTGCCGAACCGGTCAGCGCCAGAACGACGTTGATCTTTTCACCCTCGGCCAGCGGGAACATGTTGACAATGGGGCGTCCGCGCGAGCCGCGCGAGCCAGCGGGCACCTCCCACACCTTCAGCCAGTACGTTCGCCCTCGGTTAGAAAAGCACAGAAGCCAGTCGTGCGTATTGGCGATAAACAGCTGGTCGACCCAGTCGTCTTCTTTCGTTGCCGTCGCTTGCTTGCCGCGACCACCGCGCTTTTGCGCCCGGTATTCGGACAGCGGTTGACTCTTGATATAGCCGGTGTGGGACAGGGTCACGACCATATCGGTCGGAGTAATCAAGTCCTCTGTTGCGAGATCCTGGGCATTATTTTCCACCTCACTGCGGCGGGCACCGACCTTCGTCTGGCCGAATTCGGTGCGCACGGCGGTGAGCTCCTCGCTGATGATGGTCGACACGCGAGTGGGTTTGGCCAGGATGTCTAGCAAGTCCTCAATCTCGGTCATGACCTCTTTGTATTCGGCCACGATTTTGTCCTGCTCGAGTCCGGTGAGGCGCTGCAGGCGCATCTGCAAAATTTCCTGAGCCTGGGTCTCCGAGAGCTTGTAAAGCCCTTCGGCCTGCATGCCGAACTCCCGCTCCAGCCCTTCTGGACGGTAGTCATCGGCGTTGATCACCGTGCCATCTTCCCGTGCCCGGGTCAGCATCTGGCGTACCAGTGCACTGTCCCAGGCGCGATTCATCAACTCGGCCTTGGCCACTGGAGGGGTGGGTGACTCGCGGATGATGCGGATGAACTCGTCGATATTGGCAAGCGCGACGGCAAGGCCTTCAAGCACATGCCCGCGGTCGCGGGCTTTGCGCAAGTTGAATACCGTGCGCCGGGTGACCACTTCCCGGCGGTGCTGCAGGAAGATGTCGATCAAGTCCTTGAGGTTGCACAGCTTGGGCTGGCCGTCTATCAAGGCCACCATATTGATGCCGAATGTGTCTTGCAGTTGGGTCTGCTTATAGAGGTTGTTTAGAACGACCTCTGGTACCTCACCGCGCTTGAGCTCAATCACCAGACGCATGCCCGACTTATCAGACTCGTCCTGAATGTGGCTGATGCCCTCGAGCTTCTTCTCGTGCACCAGTTCGGCCATGCGCTCCTGCAGAGTCTTTTTATTGACCTGGTAGGGGATCTCGTCGACGATGATCGCTTGGCGCTGCCCCCTGTCGATATCCTCAAAGTGGCATTTGGCGCGCATCACCACCTTGCCACGGCCGGTCCGGTAGGCGTCCTTCACGCCCTGAATGCCATAAATGATGCCGCCAGTGGGGAAGTCAGGCGCCGGGATGATTTTCATCAGCTCCTCAATCGAAGCATCAGGGTTCTTCAGTAGGTGCAAGCAGGCATCCACCACCTCGTTGAGGTTGTGCGGCGGAATATTGGTGGCCATGCCGACCGCGATGCCGCCCGAGCCATTGACCAGCAGGTTTGGCAGCCGGGTGGGTAGAACCAAAGGCTCTTTCTCACTGCCGTCGTAGTTAGGCCCGAAATCGACGGTTTCCTTGTCGATATCGGCCAGCATTTCATGGGCGATCTTGGCTAGGCGGATCTCGGTATAGCGCATTGCCGCTGCGCTGTCGCCGTCGACACTGCCGAAGTTGCCCTGGCCATCGACCAGCATGTGGCGCATTGAAAAGTCCTGCGCGAGGCGAACTATCGTGTCATAGACCGACTGGTCGCCATGGGGGTGGTATTTACCGATGACATCGCCGACGATACGGGCGGACTTTTTGTAGGGCCGGTTCCAGTCGTTATTGAGCTCGTGCATTGCGAACAGCACGCGCCTGTGCACTGGCTTGAGGCCGTCCCTCGCGTCTGGGAGCGCGCGCCCCACAATGACGCTCATGGCGTAGTCGAGGTAACTGCGCCGCATTTCCTCTTCGAGGCTGATGGGAAGCGTTTCTTTTGCGAAGGAGGTCATTTACCGGCCCAAGAGGACAATTTGGGGCTGCAGGAGGTGGATCGATGAATTCTACGACCAGCCCGGGATATGTCGCGGTCCCGCAACATCTGGTCGGAAGGGGCGGCGTCCTACGGTTCAGGGCCAGCCCAGGGATTGCCGGCCCAACAGGCTATGGCACAATCCTTGGAACGTTTTTGGGTGGTGGTCACCTGAACCGTAGTTTTCGCAGTTTTGCTGCAGCTTTAATCCCCCAAGAGGAGAACCATGAAGAATCTCTACAAAGTGGCGTTCCTGTTTGCGTCCGCTGCCCTGGCTACCGCCGCCGTGGCTCAAACCCGTGTGACAGCAGCCGATGGCGGCAACCGCATTGACAACTGGGTGAACGGCTCCGGCGAAATGACCTGGATGAGCGGTACGGGTCTGTGCTGGCGTAATGCCAACTGGACCCCCGCCACTGCCGCCAAGGGCTGCGATGGCGCACTGGCTGCTCCTGCTCCTGCCCCGGCCGCTGCCCCCGCTCCCGCACCCGCACCCGCACCCGCACCCGCACCCGCACCCGTTGCTCCTCGTGCTGCTCCCGCTCCCGCTCCGGTCGCTCCTCGTGCTGCACCGGCACCGGCACCGGCACCGGCTGCTCCTCGTGCGGCCCCCGCACCGGCTCCTGCCCCGGCCGCCGCGCCCGCACCGGCC
>JACCED010355851.1_pt1 | contig 13676 bp, 15 predicted proteins | sample 7455021 | NCBI WGS metagenome assembly JACCED01 (sample SAMN15323456, study PRJNA562643) | freshwater metagenome | isolation source: river surface water | place: USA:Blue River Watershed | collected 2017-08-19 | reverse complement strand
TATAATTATTATTTTTCCTTTTATCTTAAAATTTATTAGATTATTTACATTTTGAATAGTATCTGCTATAATTATTAGATTGTAATCATCATCAAATTCATTTACTAAATGATAGAGAGCTTTTTTATATGATTCGCTAGTTATTTTATTCATATGTTTAAAATCATCACAAATTCTTATTCCAACCATAATATTTTTTTTTGATTCATCAATGTCGTACTTATTTTTAATATATGTGACGCTATCACTATCACCAATATTTAAATAATTTAATATATTATTTCTAACATCATTAAATAAATCTTTATTTTGACAATAACCATTTATAATTAAAGTATTATCTTGTTCACTTACATTATATTTATTATTAGAATAATCATTATGTAAAATTTTACCTTCGACTTCTTGACAATTAGCAAATTTTAATTTATTAAAAATGCTATTCTTGTAACTAACATTAATACCCTTTTCAGTCTTATTTTGGGTTCTATTAGTTAAATTTGCGGTACCATACTGCAGTGCAGTTGAATTTTCATCTAAATAAATTTTATATTTATATTTTTCAGCATAATAAATAGCTGTTGCTATTTGAAACAAACAATTTCCCAATCCACCTGTTCCTTTAACAATTATTTTTTTTTCATTGTTATTTTCTATATTAACGCTCATTAAATTCTTTATTAATGATACCTTTATATTATAAATTAGTAATAATAACATAAAAATATAATAATAATAATAATAATAATGACAAAAATAGCTATTTGCTATTGGGGAATGACTCGTTCAACAAAATACGTTTATGAATCACATTTTAATTTCTTATTTGATGTTCTTAAAAATAATTCCATTGATTATAAAGTTTTTATGCATACTTGGAAGGTAGAAAATGACCAAAATATAATATGGGAAAATGTATGTGATATACCCGTTGATTATCAAGAATATGCTCTTTTACGACCCGATTTTTTTCAAATAGATAAGCAAGACGAATTTAAAGACCAGTTAAATTTTAGTGACTATTTTGATAGAGAATTGTATAATAAATATGGTGGAGATACTCCTCATGAATGGAGACCTCAATTAATAATGAATCATTTATGTGCGTTAGAAAGTCAGAAAAGAGTCTATAAAATGGTTAACGATTCAAACGAAGAATTTGATTATGTTATATTTATTCGTCCAGATGTTAAAATTCTTAATCCATTAAATATTTACGTTTTAAATTCAAGTTTTGATATTATAATTCCTAGTTATGACCACCACGAAGGGCTAAATGATAGATTTGCTATTTTGCCTTTCAACACTGCAAGCAATTATGCTTCCAGAATTAATGAAATAAAAGAATTTAGAAAAAATAACGGCAGAATTGTCTCTGAAAAATATGTAAAATTTATAATTAATAAGTATTATAAAAATTTAAAGTTTATTGACTTTTATATGAAAATAGTTAGACCAGATGGACACTATTAGTTTTAATTATTTATAATAAAAATAATATAAAACTATTATTTCTTTTATATTATGTTAATTGTTGATTGTTTCATGTTTTATAATGAAATTGATATGTTATTATATAGAATAAACACACTTAAGGATGTAGTTGATTATTTTGTAATCGTTGAAAGCAAATATACTCACTCTGGAAAAGAGAAAGCATTGTTTTATGATAATAATAAAAATTTATTTGCAGATTATAGTTCAAAAATTGAACATATTATTTTAAATGATACACCTTTTAAATATCCTCATGTAGATTATTCAAAAAATGAACAATGGAAAAATGAACATTTTCATAGAAATGGTATAAAAAATGGAATAGATAATCTTAATCTAAATGACGAAGACATTCTTATTATATCCGATTTAGATGAAATACCTGATATTAATTTACTTACACGTATTAAAAATAATAATTTAATAATTAATGATATTTTTAGTCTTAGTCAAGATTTTTATTATTACAATCTTAATTCAAAAATGAATCAAATTTGGAAAATGGCAAAAATATTACCATTCAAAATATATAATTCATTGAATAAAACGTGTCAAGATATAAGACATCACAATTGCATGTCAATAGATAGAGGAGGCTGGCATCTCAGTTATTTTGGTGACAAATATTTTATCAAAAATAAAATAGAAAATTTTGGACATCAAGAATTCAATAATGAATTTTATACTAATTTAGAAGCTATTGAAAATAGAATTATAAATCAAGTTGATTTATATAATAGACCACATGAACATATTATAAAAATTCCTATAAAAAATAATAATTATTTGCCATACAAATATGAAGAATTCTTAGCAAAATATATATTGTATTAATTTGATTTATCTATTACAAATACTATATTATCTGGACAATGACTAATATGTCTTATATCATAAATTTTTACAAATTTTTTAAGTTCTTCAGGGACTTCTTTCATTAAATTGTCTGTATATTCCATTTTTTGAATGTCTTCTATTATTAATATACCATCATCACTTATTACTTGTGAATATAATTTTACAAATTTTACAATACTATCTAGGGTATGTGGTCCATCATCCAATAAAAAATCAAATTTAACATTTTTATCTAATATATTATTCTTAAAAAATTCACTATCATATGCATCTACTGAAGTATATAGTTTTACTCTGTTGTCACTTAATAATTCGTCTAATACTCTAGTTTTATCTAATATGTCTAAACCATAAATAGTTGCATTTGTAAAATAATCGCGCCACAATTTTATACTTCCACCATTTTTTTCATTAAAATCACCTATTCCTATTTCCAAAACATTCTGTGCAGAAGATTTTTTCTTATTAAGCAAACTTTCATATAAATCTAAATAATTATGACTTCTTTGCTTGTCAGTTAATGAATTATCAACCAATGATTTTAAAGACATTTATATATTATATAATATATTAATAATTTATATATTATACGTATTATTTATATATTAAAAATAAGCAATAATACTAGTAATATTATGTCCATCACTTTTTCCAGTTGTTTTTACATTATTAATTCAAAATTTCCTCCTGAAAAATATATAGAATGGATGAGCAATATTATATCAATTGCTAATAATTTTAATCTTGTTATTTACACAGACGAAAATACATTAAAATATATTGATACTAAATCTAAACCGAACATTAAGATTGTTATAAAACCTTTTAATCAATTTCATAATTATAAATATAAAAATCAATGGGTTCAAAATCATGAAAAAAATGTTTTGTTAAATAATGTATCGTGTTGGGAATTAAATATGTTATGGGCTGAAAAAATAAACTTTGTTAAGGAAACGATAGAGAGAAAATATTTCGAGACAGATTTTCATGGTTGGTGTGATATAGGTTATTTTAGAAACAGAACTGGTGATTATTCGGATACAAATATATCTGAACTAATGAATTGGCCAAATGCTGTAAAAATCAATTCGTTAGATAAAAATAAAATAGTTTATGCTTGTATTAATAACAATAACTTATATTTAAATGATTTAAAGAAAATTATTCAAAATAAAAATGCTTATGGTCTACCAAATAATCCTATACCACCTTTTCAAAATTCAATAGCAGGTGGGTTTTTTGTTTTGCATAAAAATAAGATTTCTTGGTGGTTTAATACTTTTGATAAAACTTTAGAATTATACTTTAAACATAATTATCTAGTAAAAGATGACCAAATTATATTAGCTGATTGCATTTTTAGCAATTTAGACAATTTTACTCTATTTATAGAATATCACCCTCCATATGATAATTGGTTCATGTTTCAAAGAATATTTAATTAATATATTTATATAAATGATAAGTATATTAATTCCTATTTATAATGGTATTGAATTTATCAATGACTCAGTTCCATCTATTTTAATGCAAACTTTCGAAAATTGGGAGCTATTAATTGGTGTAAATGGTCATTGTCAAAATTCTGATGTATATCAAAAAGCAAAGTTATATGAATCAATTGATAAACGAATTAAAGTATTTGATTTTTGTAATATTAAAGGAAAATCGAATACCTTAAATGAACTGATAAAACATTGTACTTATAATTATGTTGCTTTATTAGATGTTGATGATATTTGGCACTATAAAAAATTGGAAATACAATCACAATTTCTCTCTAATTATGATGTAATAGGAAGTAATTGTGTGTGGTTTGGAGACATGGAAAATGTTGTGCCAAAGATACCAGTAAATGATTTTTCTAATTTTAATTTCACAGAAGTAAATCCTATTATTAATTCAAGTTGTATTATTAAGAAGGAGTTGTGCCATTGGAATGAAAATGGTATCGAAGATTATGATTTATGGTTAAGATTATGGAAACAAAAAAGACGTTTTTTTAATTGCCCAGAGATATTAGTAAAACACAGAATACATAAAACATCAGCGTTTAATTCTAAAGGCAATAATGATAAAGTTGCCCCATTATTAGCATCACATGGATTTAGACGTGAGGAAAATATTAATACTTACATGAAAGATGTTAAAAATATAAAAAAAATAAATATGAATTTATCCTAAGCTGTTATTTTACTCCATGTAGAAGGGCATAAGTCTCTTGTATCATGATGCGCAGACGGACCAAACCAGACAGATGGATAGCATACAATTTTGTCTTCCCAACTATTTAAATAAGCACTCCACCAGCTGAATGAACTATTTGCGATAATATTATGATGACAACAACTCATTAACAACATTTGCTCCCAATCTTCTAAATTGTTCTCTCCACGTATAAAAGTTAATTGTGGAAATCTTTGCGATAAATATGTAATGACTTCATGAACATGAGTTATATCTACATCTTCACAAAAATACATAACATTTAGTTTAATATCTTGACTATTACATATTGTTTGAATATAATTTAGACATCGAAAATAATATTCTTTTGTCATAATTGGATGAACGTGTTGAATTGTTTTATAATCTCCTATGCGAAAATGCATGCTAACAATATTGCTTAAGAATGTCATGTCATAATTCATTTTTCTAAGTAAATTATCTTTCATTTGTTCAAGTCCAATCATTCTGCAAATAGTTTCATAGTTTGATTCAAAATATTTGTAACTCTGAAAGTATCCATGAATAAGAACATTATTATTAACCATTTCATACAATGGCAATTCATTAAATGTAAAATCTTTTTCTCTTACAATATGCAATTGTGGAAATTCATTAGTTGTAAAATGTTTTAATCGAGAGAAAAATGAATCCCAATATGTATTTCTAATAGTTGTACTGCCTCCTCCCAGAGTAGTTGCGTTTGTAAATTTAAACATGTTGTGAGTTTTTATAGCATAAGATATAGTAGCAAAAATTTGAAAAATTTGATTGCCCAATCCACCCATTAAATTACATGTAATCATAATAATAATCTATTAGATAGTTTTTAAGTATTTAAATAGACCAATTTATTTTTTGATTTAATTTTTCTTCCACTTGTTTAAATATTCCAGAACCAAAGAAGCCGTAACGTGCTGCCATCGGTGATGGATGAACCCCTTTTATTATTCTCTCTTTATTTGTAATGAAAGCCTCTTTTGCTTTTGCAAAATTGCCGAGAAGTAAGAAGACACACTTAGTGTTCTGTTCACTAATAAATTTTATAGCTTCATTAGTGAAATCCTCCCAAATGTTCATCATACTTCCTGGTTTTCCTTTTAAAACTGAGAGTGAAGAATTCAAAAGAAATATTTTTTCTCTATAAAACCATTGTTCTAAATTACCAGATTTAAATATATAATTTCTCTCTGGATATTCATTTAGCAACTCTTTATAAATATTGCGCAGTGAAGGAGGTATTGCTATTCCATTTGGAACAGAGAAACTTAATCCGTGCGCTTGACTTGGCCCATGATACGGGTCTTGTCCTAATAATAATACTCTAATCTCTCTAACATCCATTTCAAAAACTCTAAAAAGATGTTCTTGTTTTGGATAGACTTCATCTTTCTCGTACATTTGTTTAATATCATCGAATGTAAATTGCTCGAATAAAGGTTTCCATGTTTCGTGATAAGTAATCATATTATAATTATTAGCTTTTGTTTATATTCATTAAATAGTAAATTTTATTATTTTTTAAAATTGAATATAAAATAATAAAATAAATAAATCACATAAAATAATATAACAATGTTCACGACAACTTATAGACCAAACACAATTGAAAATTTTGTTGGTAATAGACAACATGTTCAACCATTTATTAAATGGTTATTAGATTGGGACGCAAATGATAAGAAAAAAAAATGCGCACTTATTTCAGGTGTATGTGGTATAGGTAAGAGTTTGTTTGTAGACATTATGCTTAAAAAACATGATTATAATGCTATCAATTTATCACTCGAGGATGAAAGAGATAAAGAATATATGAACACAGTAATTAAACCCTTAATAAAAACTAAAAAGACGTTTGATGGCCAAGAAAATGTTTTAGTGGTAAGTGACATTGATTGTGGTGGTGATTATGGTTTCATTTCAAGTTTAACAGAATGTATTAAAAATTGCAATATTCCGATTATATGCATTTGCGATAATCGTTATGACCAATCTATCAAGCCTATATTAAATTATTGCGTTGATTTTAAGATGACTAAACCTGCTTATCAGGACGTTTATCGTCTAGTTTATAACGTAGTTGTAACAGAAAAGATAAGAATAAAGGAGACGGAAATTAAAGAGCTATATGAGCAGTCAAATGGTGACATCCGATTTATTTTGAATACACTACAATTTGGCTCGAGAAAAGGTAACAAAAATATTCAGAGCACAAATATATTTGATACTACATCAGAGCTACTATCGATGGACGAATCAATCGACAGCAAATATGAGACCTATTGGCTATGTAATGAACTGCATTCGCTGATGGTTCAAGAGAACTACATTAATAATATATTGGCGTCTAATGATGTTGTGAAAAAATTAGAAAATATATCATACTCAGCCGACACGCTATCTGATGTAGATTTATTTGACAAATATGTAGGCATGTCTAACTGGGAATTCGAACCACACGTTGCAATGAATACGATTAAAGCTGCGTCAAAATGTAACAAGAAATACCTAGTGAAGTTTCCACAATTTTTGGGAAGAATTTCGACAATGTATAAGAACCGAAGAGAAAAATTAAATTATGAAAATGTAGATTTCTTTGAGAAGCCAAAAAAGGCACCAGAACCTAAGGCTAAGAAGGAAACAAAAGCAAAGGAAGCAAAGGTAAAAGAACCGAAGCCAAAGAAGGAGACAAAATCGAAGGCTAAGAAATAATATATTTTAAAAGTATTTAAAGAAAATATATTATTTACAAAATAACTTAAAGACCGAAACACTACATTTTGAAGAGAAAGTCTTTAAATTCTCTAAAAATTTAGTCGAATTTTTTCCCTTCATGTGTAGGGAAATTTCTTGTTTTTCGAAAATGAAAAGTTTTTTGATTTTGCGTTTTTGGACATTTATTTTTGTCCATTTTTTGAATATCCAGATATTTTATGAAAAAGTATCCAAATTGTGACCATAATGAAAATTTAACGTCACCTCACAAAAAAAATAATTTTCAATTTGTGATGATAAATTTTGAATTCCATTAAGTCTCAAAAATGTTGCAAGAATACTTTAGGATAATCTTTTTTATATTTTTTGAGATAAAACATATAAAAAAATCTCAAATTATATTATAATATGCCAAAAGATTTAATAGACTATTCGAATACCATAATTTATAAAATACATTGTCTTAATCCAGACGTCAAAGATATTTACGTTGGTCATACTACAAATTTTACAAAGCGTAAATATCATCATAAAATAGACTGCAATAATGGGAAAAAATTACGTATTTATAATATAATAAGAGACAATGGTGGTTGGGAAAATTGGGATATGATTGAACTCGCAAAATATAATTGTAAAGACTCTGTTGAAGCTAGAATAAAAGAACAAGAACATTATAATTTGTTAAATCCGTCTTTAAATTCTTTAAAACCATTGTCAGTCAAACCTTATCAGAATTGGATTAAAGCTGACGTAATAGAATCAGACAAAATTTTAATCAATGATAAATATATTTGTAAATGTTGTCAATATTCAACAAGTAGAAAAAGTAGCTATGACAAACATATTTCTACACTTAAACACATAAAAGTTGCAAAGGAAACCAAAAAGTTGCAAAATGACACTGAAAAGTTGCAAATGGATGCGAAAACTTTCGACGAACCCAAATTTACATGTGAATTTTGCGACAAAGTCTTCGCTTATAGGTCAGGATTATGGAAACACAAAAAAACTTGCGTCAATCAAAATTATTGTCAACCCATAAATGCTATTCAACCTGGTGCACAAATCACTACAGAGTTAGTGATGGAATTGATTAAAGATAATAAGGAGATGAAGCAGATTATTTTAGAGCAACATAATACCATAAACAATCTGGTGAAAAATGGTATAACTAACAATAGTAATAATACTTATACTAACTCCAATAACAAAGCTTTTAACTTAAATTTTTTCTTAAACGAGACCTGCAAAGATGCTATGAATATTAATGATTTTGTGGAATCTATTAAAATTCAATTGTGTGATTTGGAGAGATTTGGTGAAATAGGGTATGTTGAAAATCTCTCTAATATTATCACTACAAACTTGAAGGCATTAGATGTCACTGAAAGACCCGTCCATTGTACAGACAAAAAGCGTGAAGTTATTTACATCAAAGATGATAACAAATGGGAGAAAGAAGATGACAATAATACGAGGCTTCGTAAGGCAATTAAGAAAATAGCAGCCAAAAATTACAAGTTACTTCCGGAATATAGAGAGAAATATCCTGGCTGCCAATATGCTGACTCTAAATATTCAGATAAATATAATAAAATGGTTGTTGAAGCTATGTGTGGAAATGGCAATGAAGAAGAAAAAGAGGATAAAATAATTAAAAACATCTCGAAGAATGTAGTAATTGATAAATAATATTATAACCAAGGTTTTAACACTTTAGGTTTATGGGGACATTCATCCCATCTGGCAAGTGTGTTAACGATTTTCGTTGGATAGCAAAAGTCATTGATAATATATTCATTTTGAATATGATGATTAATATATGAATTAACAAATGTTCTGACGTACTTATAAGTTGAAGAATTATTTCTGTGGTCTGAATAGTTAAGTTTTTTCCCTTTGAATTTATTTTTATGAAGATATTTTCTTTTTTTTTCGCCACGTTCTTTATCCATTATAATATTTAAATAGAATAAAAAGATTCAAATATTATTTATTATTGATTAAAAATCGTCTGTGAAGTTAAAAGCATCTTCCGAGTTTTTATTCGCTAGACTATATTCTGCAACTTTACGCTCAAAGAAATTAGTCTTACCCTCTAAGCTAATTAAATCCATAAAATCGAAAGGATTGCTTACATTATAAATTTTTTTATATCCCAATTGAAGTGATAAACGATCGGCGACAAATTTAATATATTGAGTCATCAATTCTGCGTTCATTCCAATTAATTTGCAAGGTAATGCCTCACATATAAATTCAGTTTCGATTTCGACAGCCTCTCTAATGATATCATGAATACGATGCTTATCAATCTTTTTATGTAATTTGTTATATAAAAGAACCGCAAATTCGCAGTGAAGCGCCTCGTCACGTGAAATGAGTTCATTTGAAAAAGTAAGACCAGGCATTAAACCGCGCTTCTTCAGCCAGTAAATGCTGCAAAATGCGCCACTAAAGAAAATTCCCTCTACACATGCGAAGGCGACTAATCTAGTAGCAAAACTACTTCTATGATCATGAATCCATTTTTGTGCCCAATCGGACTTCTTTTTAATGCAAGGAAAATTGCAAATAGCATTAAACAGCTTGTCTTTTTGTTCTTTATCTTTAATATAAGTTTCAATTAAAAGACTATATGTCTCACTATGGATATTTTCCATCGCAATTTGAAATCCATAAAAGGCTCTAGCCTCAGCCAGTTGAACGTCATTCATAAAACGTGACGCTAAATTTTCCAAAACTATTCCATCGCTCGCAGCAAAGAAAGCCAAAATCATCGAGATAAAATATTTTTCATCATCATTTAAGCTATCCCAATGGATTAAATCTTTAGACAAATCAATTTCTTCAGCTCGCCAAAAGCAATCCACTTGTTTTTTATACATTTTCCATATATCATCACATTTAATTGGAAACATTACGAAACGATTGTCGTCAGGTGTAAGCAATAGTTCTGTTGTAGTTTTTGACATCCTAAATAATATATATCAAAGATTTTAAATTTTTTTCACAAATAATAAAATAGTTGTTTATTTTAATAATGGCAATAGTTCCAAATGAGGCAAGAATTGTTCTACCTATTAGAGTGATGGACGACCAATTTTTACAAATACAACAATTAATAGATGCAAAAAAAAATCTATTACTTGATAAACAAAAAAAATTAAGATTTATATCAAAGCAAAACCGATTTTTAGAAGAAGTAAAAAATGATTATTCACATTATTATAATTATATAAATGCTCAAAAAAAAGACCAAATTAAGGCATTAAATATTTTAGATGAATATATTAGAGATTTAACTGAATCAGGCAAATTGACAAAACGAAATATTGAAGATGCAAAAGAAGAACAATATAAAATATTAAGAGAAGTTAAAGCAATAAAAAATAGTTTAGATAAATTAATTGATGATACACAATACATAGAAAATTCATTCAAAACAAAATAAAACAAATAATTTATATTAACATAATGTATAATGGAATCACCAAACGAATTTATAGTAAAATTCGAAGAAAGTATGAAAAAACTAAACAATGCAAGAGCAAATATTCAGTCTGTTGTTAAATTTAAAGAAGATTTTAATTTATCTTTAAAACAAAGTCTTACAGATGTAAGCAGTAAACTGAGTCAATTTGCTGATAAAATATCTTCATTAAAAGAAAGGGCTGATACTTTACAGACGCAAGTAGATGGAAATAATACATCAATTGATGAGAAAAATAAAGCAATGGAAGCTATACAACAACAAATAACTCAACTGCAATCAGAAAGAGATGCTGCTATAGCAAATGCAAATAATGAAAAACAAAGTCTAACACAAAAAATCAATGAACAACAACAATTGATTGACCAAAAAGAGGAGTCGCTGAGAAATATTAATAATTCATTGCAACAAATTACAAATGAGCGTGATGCATTTAAAAATGAATTAAGTCAAAGAGGCGACAAAGACCAACAACACGCACAAGAATTAGAAAGAATTGCGCAAGATAATCAATCAAAACTATCTCAACAACAACAAGAGTTAACACAAAAAATAGACGAATGTGAAGCAAAAATAGAAGAATATAAAAAACAAATGAATGATACTCAGTCAACATTATCAAACGCTCAACAAGGCACACAAAACACTATCAATCAGTTAAATGAACAATTAAACAAAGTTAATCAAGAAAAGCAAGAATTAATTGCTTTAAATGAAAGTCTTATGGATAAAATTAAAACAGCTACTGGAGCTATTGGTAATGCGGCAGATGATTTAGCTAGTTTATTGAATGGTTCACCAAACGCAACAACTAAAACAGAAGTTGACGGATTGATAGGCAAAGTTAATGAATCAATTCAAAAAATAGGTAATGCTTTGCAAGGCTCGCTTAATGACAAACCTAAAATGGCAGGAACTCAGCAAATTATGGTAAATTTGCCACAGGGACAACAAACAAGCATTATGCTTAGTGATGTATTATACAGACTAAATACCAAAATAAAACAAAGCAAAACTAATTCTAGCGTTAGTCAAGAATACAAAAATGCATTTGATAAAATTGTAAAAAATGCACAAACACCAGAAGAAGTATCAAATATTCTTAAAAACTCAGGCATTATCTTTACAAAAGATGGCATTAAAGGTGGACGAAGAACAAAAAAAAATATAAAACAGAGGGGAGGATATACATACAAATCTACATCAACGCGCAAAAGTATTACATCAAAGCCAAAATCAAGCGTTCGTTCAAAAAGTACTCGTTAAATTGCGAAGCATTCCTTTTAATAGAGGATATGTTAAACAATAAAGAGGCCATGTTCCGTGAATTTCTTTATATTTAAGTGCGTTTGGATTTGCTCTTCTTGAAAGGCATATTTTTCTTTCTTGATAAATTTTTTTCCATTTTCTTTGAATTAATTTTAACCAAAATGTCTTTATTATTGCAACACAATACCCTGAACTTAAATAAATACATTCCGCTATTTCTAATCGTAATTTATTTGGATTAATTAATGGGTATATATTTGAATAATCATTAATAACATCCATATTGAGTTGTTTAAATCTAATTAATGCAATATAATGATTTTTTAAGTACTTGAGTTTTACACAATGAACTATGTTATATTTAGTTTTGCTAACTTCTTCAGGTTCATATATTACATCTTCATATTCAATATCATCATCTGTGTCATCCAAATCGTTAACAGATTCATTGTCAGTTTCATCGTCAAATGTGGGATTGTTCATAAGATATTGTTGTTTATTAATAATATAAATATTAAATCAATTTTTTTTAAATATTATATATATAATGAAACTTAATTCAGCTGTACGTAATTTTTTAACAAATAAATGGGTTTTAAATATTGTTGCATTTTTAGCATTATTTAACATAATTGGTTATATGGTGTTGGGAAATATTAATGCCATTCTGCATTTTATAGTATTTGCTGTTTTAGTTAGATACTTTAGTAAAAATATGACTATTGTTTTAGGCGTTCCGTTAATAATTGTAAATTTGTTTGAAACCAGAGGTATTATGTTAGAAGGTATGAAAAATAATAATACATCAACTCATTCAAAAAGTGAAACAGATAACTCACAAAAAGCCCAAAATAAGATTGATGAAATAGTAAAAAGAAATAAAAATAAACCTGACCCAAAGAGCAGTCAAGGGCTTCCTATGCAACCTTTAGAAAATGCTTCAGACAATGATAATGTAGCCACACAAAGTACTGGCGGTGAACAACAAGGATTTGAACCAGGACGTAGTAAAAACAGAGGTCATGCCATAGATTATGCTACTACTGTTGAAGATGCTTATGACGAGCTTAATAATATTCTTGGTGGAGACGGAATTCAACGTTTAACTTCTGATACTCAAAATTTAATGAAGCAACAAATGCAGTTAGCAAAAGCAATGGAAAGTATGGCACCTATGATGAAGTCATTGGCACCTATGGTTGAAAATTTGAAAGGTATGATGGGTGATAGCAATGTGAATGATATGATGAGTTTAGCAAAAAAATTTACAGGAGCTTCAGCTACTCCCGCAAATAAATAAGTATTTTAATATTATATTTATATAATATGAAAAAATGTCCACCAGGAGTAATTTGCATTGAAAACTATTCAATGTTTTTTATTATGACTTGTTTTATTGTTTTAGCTTATGTAATTTATACAACTATGGTTAAGCAAAATATTGTGGTTAACAATTCTCCATCGGAAAAAATAATTATAAAAGATACAACTAGAGAGAATGCTGGATTTGGTAGTTGGTTTGGAGGATGGATTCCAAGTTGGCCTTACACTAATTTACCGTCAGATCCTTTATTAAATCCTTATGCTCCTCCTCTTCGCGATGAGAGATATT
>JACCED011722990.1_pt1 | contig 13678 bp, 13 predicted proteins | sample 7455021 | NCBI WGS metagenome assembly JACCED01 (sample SAMN15323456, study PRJNA562643) | freshwater metagenome | isolation source: river surface water | place: USA:Blue River Watershed | collected 2017-08-19 | reverse complement strand
TCGATGTGGGCGATGATGCAGAAATTGCGGATTAGCTCTGGCGGAGTGGATCCGGGTGGATTCTTGGCCACGCTTTCCTCATCAATCTGCACTCAAGGGGATTTAGGGGTCTAGTCTCCCACGAATTGTGAGCGGATTGGCACGCACTCACCCTTAGAGGCTATCCTTCGCCCGCTCCAAAGTGAGCCCCCTCGGGGACGAAAACGAAGGTAGACCTGTGGCAAACATTAAGTCTCAGATCAAGCGCAACAAGCAGAACGAAGTTGCTCGTGAGCGTAACAAGACCATTAAGTCATCTGTTCGCACCGCAATCCGCAAGGTTCGCGAAGCTGTTGCTGCTGGCAACAAGGCTGACGCAGTTGAATTGGCTAAAGACGCTAAGCGCACTCTAGACACCGCAGTTTCACAAGGCGTTCTTCACAAGAACAACGCTGCAAACCGCAAATCAGGTGTGGACGCTCTCGTCAACAACCTCTAATCAAACTCTTAAATAACCCTCGCATTGTGCGGGGGTTATTTTTTATCTCGTGACCTGCGCCATTTCAACAAGCACCCGTTCAAGTAAGGCTTGTCGTTGAATTGGATCTAAGACTTCAACAGTTCCAAGTTCATCAATGTGCCCACCTTTAAGTGCGGCATCTGCATACGTGAGCAATAGCGCAGCGTCTGCCAATTCAGCAGGCCGCCACTTGCGAGCCTGATCTCTTAATGTGCGAACTTTCCAAGGTGGCACCCCAGCCATTCGAGCGATATCTGCCTCGCTGCTGCCTGATGGCGCATTAACCACATTCAGCAAACTTCGAATTGCATTGATTGCAGTTGCAATAACCGCTGGGCCCATGTTTGGCTCTCGCTCAACTCCCCACCGCAATGCCGTGATAGCTTGCGAAACTCTTCGCTCAAAAACGTGGTCGGTGATTACATAAGCCGGTACGCCGGACATTCCCTCATAATATTTTTCAACATCTTCTGCCGAAATAGTTGGAGCATCTAGATCCGAACTCAATTGGCTCACCGCTGCTGACAACATTCTCAAGTCATCGCCAACTGCATCGCGCAAAGACTTTACTGCGGCCGGATCTACCTTACGTTTATACGACTTAAATTCTGAAACAATAAATTCTTCAAACGCTTTACCTTTTGGCTTTTCAACCAAAATCACTTCGGCGCCAGACTTTTTGATTTTGTCGATGAAACCCCGCCCTTTTACCAAACCTTTTTGAACAAGTAACGCCCTGGTTCTAGTTTCGGGATCAGCAATTGCATTTAATAAAGCAGTTTGAAGCGAATCAGAAGCTTGTTCAATATTGTCTACGACCACAAGTGGAGTCTCGCCAAATAAACTTGGTGAAACCGCATCGACAAATTGTTCGATAGCAGAATCACTCGAACCATCTATGTCGCGGCGTTCAAGACTTGGTTCAGCTGCTCGCACGGCAGTGAGTATTCGTCTAACTTCCCGCTCGGCAAGAAATTCTTCACCGCCGGCAATTAAGACAATTGGATGAGCCACGGGGCAACTATGGCAGACCGCCTAGACGCATGAACGGCTCGTTGAATAGCTGTTTTGTCCAATCACAATATGACCGCAGTCTTTCGTCGAGAGCACCTGCGAACCAGCAGACTGATACAGACTGATTGTGGTGGGATTTGGGTGGCCATAATCATTGTCAGCGGATACCGAAATCCAAGCAAATTTTGCATCTACCCAACTTGCAAAATCTGGTGACTGATACACAGAACCATGATGCGGGACTTTGACAATATCTACTGCTGGATTTGAAATACTGTTCATGAGATTATTTTGAGCATCGATTTCGATGTCACCAGTGAGTAAGACTCGGTGATGCATAGTAGATACCAGTAGAACTACGGAGTTGTTGTTAATCAGAGAACCGTTTGAGTCATCTACCGATTCTGGAGATTTACTTGGTGCTAGCACTTGCCATGTGACGCCGAAAATTGGACCACCCAATTCACCGCTCATTCCAACATATGCAATCTCTCGAGCCAAAGGTGCAATTGCCTGCTGAACCACTTCTACTCCACTATTTGGCGCTGCCAATTGCGCAGTTATTACGCGGGCAGGTTTAGCGAAATCAACTAGAGCAGAAATTCCGCCGGTGTGGTCTGCGTGAAAGTGGCTAGCCACGAACAAATCAATTTTTGAGATTCCAAATTCTGTTAGGCACTTTTTCATCAAATATTTATCAGGTCCGGCATCTACTACCATGGCTGAGCTTTCACCTGTTCGGATCAATGTTGCATCTCCTTGTCCAATATCGCAAACAGCTATTTCCCAATCTGCGATACGCCATCGATGCTCAAGCCGATTTACTGCTCCTAATGCCAAACAGCCGATCACGATTACGGCAAGAACAGTTTTTAAATTCTTTCGAAATCTGAAAACCAGAACTATTAAGGATAGGAGAAACAAGCCTTTGAAAGAGATAACGCTCAGCGCAAATATGGAATTAGAAAAGTATCGCGCAACCCAAACGATTATCGATGCACATCCAATAGCTAGATTTGCAAGTAATTGTGCAAGCCAAAAAAGTCCCGGTATGAAAGTCAGGATTGGAGCAAGCAAACCAAAGACAGTAGCTGGCGCTACAAAGAACTCAGCCAGAATATTTGCGGGAATTGTGGCAAAAGTAACTGGACTGCCCATAGCGAACAAAATTGGAGCAGTTGCCAAACTCGCGGCCAACGCCGTTCCGCCAAGTTTTAGAAAAAGCGGACTATCAGAATCGATTGCCCAAAATCTTGGTAGCAGGATCAAGCCAAGTGTGGCTGCTACCGAAAGCGCAAAACCCCAAGATATTGCTAGCCACGGGTCGATGATTAACAAAACAATTACCGCAAGAAACAATATTGCTTCAGATAATTTCTGATAGCCCTTAAACCAATAGAACAAGGTGATTGCGCCCATAAGTGCGGCTCGAACCACGCTAGGTGAAGGTCTGGCTACGACGACAAATGCGGCTAACACGAAAAGTAAAATTACAAATCGCCATTTGTCACTAATTTGCGTGAGCTGCAAAATGAATTGCACAAACAAAAGCAAGATGGCCACATTTGCCCCACTTACCGCAGTCAAATGCCCTAGCCCTGCTAATTGCAGAGCTTTTACCAAATCGTCAGACTGAGCTTGGTTGTCTCCAACTACCAATCCTGGCAACAAGGCCGCTCCATCAGATTCATTTCGCGTGTAGGTCAAGTCCTTTAAGGCATCGCGAAAAACACCAGCAAAGGACTGAAGACGGGATGCGCTTGCCACTTTCTGTGGCAACTCAACACATTCTCCAAAAGCTACATATCTACGATTTCCATCAGCTTTCTGCAATCGCATCTTGCACTGCCACTGGGATGAAGGAAGCGCATTCTTCAAATCTGAATCAAATTCATCAACGGTTAGCGCAATAGGCAAAATCTCTCCACCGATTTGGGCATCTGCATACAAATACAAATCTTTTTCAAAACTCAGCTGACCTGAAAATCTCTCAGCAATTTCCTGCGGGTCAGAAGTAATCTGAAACCCAATTGGTTGGCTAGTTGCCTGTTCCAATATTCCGTCATTTGTATGCTGCAACTGATAGCGAAAACCTGTTATCAATATGCCAATGGCAAAACCGCAAATCAATATTTTGCGCTGATTACTGATTCTTAAACTTGCAATTAAAACCGTGAAAAGTAAAAAGATCCAGTGGTTTGCCTTAGCTACATAAGCAAAAAGATTTAAGGCACCTAACCAAATTGAAAAAGTGATCCAAAAGAACCTAAAGTCAAATGCTTTAGTCATTATTCAACTACAGCCATATCTTGCAACTGCCCCAAAAGCGATGGTCCAATTCCAGTGATCTGATCCAAATCACTTAAGGCCTGAAAACGCCCATTTGAATTTCGGAAATCAATTATTCGTTGAGCCATAACCGGCCCAATTCCAGGAATAGTTTCAAGTTGAGTTTGATCTGCTGTGTTGAGATTGATTTTCCCATTTGCTAGAGATTGCTGGTTGCTAATTTTTTCGACCACAATCTGTTCACCATCCACCAAAACTCTTGCCAGATTTAGATTTGGATTCTTGATTGTCATTCCACCAGCGGCATTCACAGCATCAATAACTCTCGAGCCAACTTCAAGTTCGATTACACCTGGATTCACGACTTTGCCCGAGACGTAGACAGTTACGACTGATCTGGCGGTTATTGAAACCGTTGGAACAACTGTATTTGCAGGCAATGCACTTTCGCTTGGACTTTGCAACCAAAACCAGCCCACCGTTCCAACAAGCACAGCAAGAACTGGCGCGTAATACTTCTTTAAGTCTTTCCATTCCTCTGGCACTTTTGGATTATTTTGTAAAAGTGCGAATATTTCTTTGAATCAAAAAATCTGTAGAAATACAGTGAGATTCAAATAGCTAGAACTAGTTAAAGTGCCGAGACTGTAACTGAAACCGCACCTGGGCCAGCATGCGCAGACAAGACTGCACCCAACTCCGCCACTACTACTGAGACTCCTGGAAGTGCTTTACCAATCTCTTTGGCAAGTGAATCCGCTCGATCGCGATTGCCACTGTGCTGAATGCCGATTTCCACTTTTCCATTTAATTCTGATGCAGCTTCTACGGCTAATTCGACTAACCGTGAATTAGCCCGCAATGTGGTGCGCACTTTGTCGAATGGGACAACTTTTCCACCTGTTATTTCAAGGATTGGTTTAATCCCAAGAGCTGTACCCACAAAAGCTTGGGCTGTTCCGATTCTGCCCCCTTTGCGTAAATGATCAACGGTTTCGACAGCTAACCAAATTTTTGCAGATTTGCCTTTGCTAGCTGCAATTTCGGCTACTTCATTGAGCGCAGCACCTCGCTTTACAGCAGCGCTAGCAGCAATCACGCAAAAACCAAGTCCGAGCCCAATAGACCGACTGTCAATTACTCTCACTGGAATAGAACTGTCACGAGCCGCAGTGACGCAAGCGGAGTAGGTTGCAGATAGTTCGGAAGACAAATGAATTGCCAAGACTTCGTCATATCCTTGCATTTGCAAAGTGGAAAACAAGTTTTGAAAAGTCTGCGGCGACGGATGATTTGTTGTGACATGTTTACCAGTGTTTATTGCTGCAAGCACTGCTAGCGAATTCAGTTCTACACCTTCATCTTTGGTGGTGTCATCAATTGTGACTTGCACAGGCACAACCGAAATTCGGTCACGTTCAACAACATACTTAGGTAAGCATGCGGTTGAGTCGGTTATGACTGCGATTGCCATGAGGACAGAATAGAACTAACCGCTAGTTTGATGGCACGATATTTACAAGTTTTGGTGCGCGCACAATTACGGTCTTTACGTCTTTACCGTCCAGCGCCTTGACTACAGCATCAGAAGCAAGTGCGAGTGCCTGCAAATCTGAATCTGAGATGTCTGGAGAAACTTCGAGACGGTCTTTGATTTTGCCCGCAATCTGTACAACGCAAGTTACGGTTTCGTTGATAAGAAGTTTTGGATCAACAGTGGGCCAACCTGCCGTTGCAACAGATGCTTTATGGCCAAGTCGTTGCCACATATCTTCTGCCGTGTACGGAGCAACTAGTGACAACATAATTGCTACCGCTTCGGCAGCTTCACGTACTGCTGGATCGTCGGTGGAAAGTCCGCCATCAATTGACTTGCGTGCCGCGTTTACGAGTTCCATAGTTTTCGCGACCGCAACATTGAATCGATATGACTCAACAGCGGTTGAAGCCTCAGATACGGACTTCGCGGTTGCGCGACGCAAGGTCAAATCACCGCTAGAAAAATCCACATCTGGCTTTGAAGTTACTTCACCAGATAAACGCCATGCTCTGGCTAAAAACTTCTTGGACCCAGAAGGGGAAACTTCAGCCCAGTCGATGTCATCTTCTGGTGGGCCTGCAAAAACCATTGTCAATCGAATTGCATCCACACCATGTTCAGCTAGTGCATCTGAAAGTTTTACTAGGTTGCCACGGCTCTTGCTCATCGCTGAGCCGTCCATCACAACCATTCCTTGGTTCAACAACTTTTTAAAAGGTTCGTTGAAATCAACTAAGCCCATGTCATGCATTACCTTGGTGAAGAAGCGTGAATACAACAAATGCAAAATTGCATGTGTCACACCACCAACATATTGGTCTACCGGCAACCATTCTTTCGCTAAAGCTGGATCGAAAGCTTGCGTTTCATCTTGCGGGTTTAAGTACCGTAAGTAATACCAAGATGAATCGACGAAAGTGTCCATGGTGTCGGAATCGCGACGAGCCGGCTTCTTACACATTGGGCATGGAACATTTACCCATTCACTTGCTGCTCCGAGCGGTGATGTGCCCTTTGGGCTTAAATCTAAACCTGCAGCATCTGGCAATAAAACTGGCAACTGTTCTTGCGGAACTGGAACTTCGCCACAATCTTCACAATGGATGATTGGGATTGGAGTTCCCCAGTAACGTTGGCGGGAAATCAGCCAGTCGCGAAGGCGGTAGTTGACACTCGCCTTACCAAGACCTCGTGCGTCAAGCTCAGAAATGATTTTTGCAATTGCGTCGGCTTTGTTCAACCCATCAAGATTGCCTGAATTGATATGTAATCCATCATCACCAGTTGCGATGCCAGTTTCGCTTGGGTCTGAATCAGATTCAACTACCACTTGAATTGGCAAATTGAAGGCTTTTGCAAAATCTAGGTCGCGTTGATCGTGAGCTGGAACCGCCATGATTGCACCGGTTCCATAATCAGCCAAAACATAATCGGATGCATAGATTGGAAGTTTTGCGCCATTTACGGGATTAATTGCATAGCGACCTAGAAAAACACCTGTTTTTGGTCGATCGGTTGCAAGTCGTTCAATATCAGATGACTTTTTAACTTCTTCTAAATACTTTTTGAATTCCGCTTCAACTTCAGTTCCAGCTGCAAGTGATCCAGCTAATTCAGAATCGGCGGCGACAACGAAAAAAGTTGCGCCATAAAGTGTGTCTGGACGAGTTGTGTAAACAGTCACAATGCGATCCAAACCGTCAATCGCAAAATCAACTTCAGCTCCGTTTGAGCGACCAATCCAGTTCTTCTGCATCAAAAGAACCTTGTCCGGCCACTGCCCTTCAAGCTGCTTCATGTCATCTAATAAACGATCTGCGTAATCGGTAATCTTCAAATACCACTGTGTCAATTTCTTTTTCGTGACAATCGAATCGCAACGTTCACATAAACCTTGGACAACTTGTTCGTTTGCTAAAACTGTTTGGCAAGACGTGCACCAGTTAACTGCTGAATCTTTACGGTATGCAAGATTGCGTTTGAACATTTCAAGGAAGAACCATTGATTCCATTTGTAGTACTCAGGGTCACAAGTATTTAGGACGCGATCCCAATCAAATGAACATGCGTATCTACGCATCGATGCTTTTTGAGTTGCAATATTTTCGTAAGTCCAGATTCGAGGATCTTCACCACGTTTAATTGCGGCGTTTTCGGCCGGCAATCCAAAGGCATCCCAGCCAATTGGATGCATAACGTTGAAACCTTTTTGGACCCAATAACGAGCAATCACATCGCCAAGTGCATAAGCCTCAGCATGGCCCATGTGTAGATCTCCCGATGGGTACGGGAACATATCAAGTACATATTTTTTAGGACGTGGATCATCTTTTAACCCTGAGCGAAATGGCGCAATCTCATCCCAAACCGGCAACCAGCGTTGCTGTATTGCCTCTGGGTCGTAAACCACGGATTCGTCTTGGACAGACATCTAACCTCCAACGTGGAGCTGAGGGGATTTGAACCCCTGACCCCCTGCATGCCATGCAGGTGCGCTACCAGCTGCGCCACAGCCCCTTAAAGCGTGCGAAGACTACCCCAGCCACGCTTGAGTGCAGATTTAGAGGTGGAGCTCTCTCATTGGCGGCATTGCCGTGATGTTGTAATCCGAAATTCGCCAAATTTGATGGGTTTCATCCCGATCAAAAACCACCCAACCAGCATTCGAAATTACTTTAAATGAGTTGTGGTGCTTCATCGGTAAACCGAGCAATTCCAAGGTTGCAGCTCGCGCACTTCCGCCATGAGTGGTTACCACGAGCGTGCCAGAAGTTTCTTTTGCATATTCCGAAATTGCTTGGGCAACTCGTGCCGCCACTTCGCCACGAGTTTCGCCGGTGACTCCGGCTGGAACCGAGACATCACTTTGCCAATTTTTTAAAGATTCGCCGTGCTGTTCATCAATTTCGGTGTAAGTAAGGCCTTCCCAAATTCCACCACTTGTTTCACGTAGACGTTTATCAAGAATAACTTCAAGGCCAGTTACGTGTGACAGATATTGAGCAGTGTCAGCGGCCCTAATTAAATCGCTCGAAATAATCTTTGCTGGCTGCAATCTAGCTAATTTTTCAGCGGCTGCTTCGGCTTGAGCCTTTCCGATGATGTCTAGCGGAATATCGCTTTGCCCTTGCCAGCGGTGCTGAACATTCCAATCAGTTCTTCCGTGACGCCACAAAACAATTCGGTTTAGTTTCATTTATTGACCTGGGTTTTGTGGAATTTCTAGTTCCGGACAATCTTTCCAAAGTCGCTCAAGATCGTAGAAACTTCTTTCTTCGGCATTTTGAACGTGAACCACAATGTCGTTGTAATCCAACAAAATCCAACGACCAGCTTGTTCGCCTTCGCGGCGAAGTGGATCGACATCAATCTTGTCTAGTGCTTCTTCGACTGCATCGGTAATTGCGCGAGTTTGACGATCATTGTTTCCCGTTGCGAGAACAAAAATATCGGTTAGGCCTAGACGATCACTTACATCGATAAGTTTTACGTCGGTTGCCAATTTTTCTTGTGCAGCCCAGGCTGCGCGGTAAGCCCAATCAAGGGCTTGAGTAGAGGGAGCCACGTTCCGTCCTTTCAGGGGGCTAGTGTCTCACGAACTCCAGCGTCAACTAGACGCTTTCTAGACTCAAGCGTTAACTTAAATCTCTCATCTAGGTCCGTTTTGCGAAAAACCACTTGTTTTCGGTTTTTATTCATCACTTTTAGATAACCTGCGAATTCCGACTGTGCAATTGAACTTCGCGAAGATGACCCTATCGAAGTGAGGATGTTGCTTAATTCTGCGGAACCAAAAGAATCAATTACTTGTCGCCAAACTTTTTTGAATCGCTTGAGAATTACTTTCGGATTTTCCGTAGCATCAAATACATATGTGGCAGCTGCAAAGCCAGTAAGGGTGGTTTTGTCTCTGCCAACTTCCACACCGTCCGCGGCTTCTACGAATGAAGCAAAAGCCACTCGATCGATTTGCCAAACATCATCAATCTGAAGGCCGTAGCCATCATTGATTTGATTTAATGAACTTTGCAAAATCAGATTCTGTGAAGAACTACCAAGCGTGACTATTGCTGGGCTGGTTGAGAAAACCAAACTATTTGGAATGTAAATCCATTTTGTACCACGATTTGTCACAACAAAATTCAACTCGGCAAATTGTTCAGGCCCTCGAAACTGAACTAACAAAGTGCGATTTTCGTTTGAAATCGTATATTGCTGTTCTATGTTCGGTTTAACTATAAATACAACGATTAATGTTGCTGCGATTGTGGCTATTCCTAATAACGTTACAAGCCGAACAAGCTTTGCCATTATTTGTATAGCCCAACTTTGGAAATGTATTTTGCTACTTCATTTGGAACTAAGCCCTTTAAGGCAGATTCAACCGAATCCGACTCATGCACGAGCTTTCGAATCTCAGTGGAAGAAATCGGTGAAACCTTGCCAGGTATCTCAACAAATTTAAATCCAACAGGCACTTCGATTGCCACGCCAAATCGCTCGACTACTGCAAAAGTTACAGACTGCTTTAACTCTTCAGCTTGCTTCCAACTTTCAAGACCATTCGCTGAATCTGAACCAAGAATAAAAAACAATTCATCATCGGGATGCATTTTTCGCAATTGCGTAATGGTGTCGACAGAATAGGTGTCACCACCTCTATCAATATCAACGAATGAAACTTGCCAATGTGGATTGTTAGCTATAGCTAACTGAGTCATATGGGCTCGAACATCTGAAGCAGCAGAATGAACTTTTTGCCATTGAGTGGCTGCTGGCACAAAAAGAATTGTGTCAAGGTTAAGAAAATCCTGGGCAACTTTTGCCATTTCTAAATGACCCAAGTGAGGCGGATCAAAACTGCCGCCCAGAATTCCAATACGCATTAGCGGTTTGGATTAAAACGGGTGACGATGTAGACCAATAGCACCAATGTTCCAAAGCCTGCTAAGCCATACATCCAAGGTTCACCTGGAATCACATTTGCAGCTTCTGCTGCTTCTGCCAAAATTGTTGTCATTGCATCACCTTTCAGGTCTAAAACTAGCAAACTAGCCACGAATTTGGCCGTCGCCGGTTACGACATATTTAAAAGAAGTAATTTCGGCCAATCCCATAGGTCCACGTGCATGTAGTTTTTGAGTGGAAATCCCGATTTCTGCGCCAAACCCAAATTCGCCACCATCTGTGAATCGGGTTGATGCATTGACCATCACAGCGGCTGAATCAATTGCCGAAACAAACTTCTGTGCCTGATTTTTGTCTTCAGTGACAATGGCCTCTGTGTGACCAGTAGACCATTTTTGAATGTGTTTGATGGCTTCATGAATTGAATCAACCACCCCAGCCGCAATATCTAGTGAGTAGTACTCACTCGCCCAGTCGGCATCGGTTACAGGCTCAAAATTGGTCCCGCACTCCTGCGCTGTTTTTTCATATTCAGCTGAGCCGTGGACAGTTACACCTTTATCTTTAAAGGCCTGCATAAGTTTTGGCAAGAATTCACTTGCTACTTTTTCATGCACCAAAATTGTTTCTAACGCATTGCAAACTGATACTCGTTGCGTCTTGGCATTGATGGCAATTTTTAAGGCTTTGTCTAAGTCTGCAAACTCATCAATGTAAAGGTGACAATTTCCAATTCCAGTTTCAATAACTGGAACCGTTGATCCCAATACAACAGATTCAATCAATCCTGCCCCACCGCGCGGAATAATCACATCAACCAGTCCACGCGCAGTCATTACATACTTGACTGATTCATGATCAGTGCCCGGCACCAAAACAATTGCGTCTTTTGGTAAACCTACTTTTGAAATTGCATCCCGCATAATTTCGGTTAGCACCAAGTTTGTGTTGTATGCAGATCCTGAGCCTCTCAATAGGGCAGCACTTCCACTTTTTAAAACCAAGACGGCGGCATCCACCGTGACATTTGGTCTAGCTTCATAAATCATTGCTACGACACCCAATGGCACTCGTACCTGTTGAACATTGAGCCCATTTGGCAAGGTAAATTCTCGAATCACTTCGCCTATCGGGTCTGGAAGTTTCACCACATCGCGCACCGCATTGGCAATATCCAAAATTCTTTTTTCATTTAAGGTAAGGCGGTCAACGATTGCAGGGTCCGTGTTTTTTGCAATCGCATTGTCAACATCTACTTTGTTGGCTTCAACAATTTTGTTGATATTGCCTTCAAGCGAATCCGCAATTGCGAGCAATGCATCATTTTTGGATTTCGTGTCTAGTTGTCGGAGCAAGACAGATGCGGTTTTGCATGCAGACGCAGCTGCTAGAACCTGAGTTTTTAAGTCCGACATTTTCAGCCCTTCAGTACTACTAAATCATCGCGATGAATCAATTCTTTATCAAAATCTGAACCAAACTCGGCAATGATTTCCGCAGTGCTTTTACCAATTAGTTTCGGTATGTCATGCGATGAATAAGAAACAAGTCCACGCGCAATAGTTTTTCCGCTCTCATCAATTACATCCACCGCATCTCCGGCTTCAAACTCACCTTTGAATGCGATCACCCCTGCTGCAAGTAAAGAAGAGCCTTTATTTACTAAGGCATTAGCTGCACCGCTATCTACGACAAGGTCGCCGCGAGTTGCGCTAGCGTGTTCTAGCCAGAGAGTTCGCGATGGTTTGCGATTTGCTGCCGCAACGAAGTGAGTTCCAACTTCCTCGCCGGCCATTGCCTTTGCAGCATTCTTCGCATTTGTAAGCACCACTGAAATCCCAGCAGCTGATGCGATTTTTGCAGCTTCCACTTTTGTAAGCATGCCACCCGAACCAACTGCACTGCCAGTTCCACCAATTTCAACATCCGCAAGATCTGCACTATTTCGAACTTCAGAAATCATTGGCACGCCAGAGTCTGGGTGGCCCGCAAATAAGCCCTCAACATCTGAAAGCAAAATCAATGCATCGGCTTGCACCAAAATGGCGACGAGACTTGCTAATCGATCGTTGTCGCCAAAACGAATTTCATTAGTCGCAACAGTGTCGTTTTCATTTACGATTGGTAATACACCGAGCTCCAGCAATCGCACTAAAGTTTTTTGTGCATTGTTGTAATTACTTCTACGAGTTATATCCTCAACGGTCAATAAAACCTGACCAACAGTCTTATTGTGTTTTTCGAATGCCTTTGAGTACTCGGCCATAAGTCGACCTTGGCCAACACTTGCTGCTGCTTGTTGAGTTGAGAGATCGGTTGGACGCTTACTTAATCCGAGTGGAGAAAGGCCGGCAGCAATTGCTCCTGAAGAAACGAGTACCACCTCGGCATCACTTCTCACTGCAATTCCATCAACGAGACTTGCAAGCCGTGCAACATCTAGTCCGCCATCGATTGTGGTCAAAGATGAAGAGCCAACTTTCACCACAATTCTTTTTGCGCTAGAAATTGCATCACGACTCATCGTCGTCACCGTCTCCTACCCAAACGTTTTCAGAATCGTAAGCTTCTTCCATCTCTGATTCCACAGAGTCCTTGCCCTTACGGCGTGCGCTTGGTTCAAAACGAAGATCAGTTCCTCGTCTACCCATCATCAATTCAGCGCCAGCTTTAACTGCAGGATCGAAATCAAAAATTACGGCGCGATCTCCGCGTCCAATTACGATGGTGTCACCTGCTTGGGCGCCAGCCTTAATTAGTGCATCTTCTACACCTAGACGAGCCAAGCGATCTGCTAAGTACCCGACTGCTTCGTCATTGCTGAAATCTGTTTGCCGCACCCACCGTTCAGGTTGATTACCAATCACCACAAACATATCTTCTTCAACTTCAACCTTGAAGCCAGAATCATTTACAGCCTTTGGCCTAATCACAATTCGTTCAACCACAGGTTCTGCAGCTAGTGCGCGGGCTCTTGTGACAACTTCAGCTAACGCATAAAGCCATGGTTTTAATCCTGCATGTGACACAGCTGAAAGTTCAAATACTTGATAGCCGCGCTCTTCAAAAATTGGTTTGACCAGTTCAGCCAATTCCAAAGCTTCTGGCACATCGACTTTATTCAGCACCACCATGCGTGGCCGGTCTTCAAGTCCACCATAGGCAGCAAGTTCGCGTTCAATCACTTCTAAATCTGTAACGGGATCTCTATTTGGTTCAAGGGTTGCACAGTCCAGTACGTGCACCAAAACTGAACAACGTTCAATGTGGCGCAAAAATTCCAGCCCTAGACCCTTACCTTCACTGGCACCTGGAATCAGACCTGGCACATCTGCAACTGTCATTACGGTGTCACCAATTTGCACAACACCAAGATTTGGAATCAAAGTTGTAAATGGATAGTCGGCAATTTTTGGACGGGCTTGGCT
>JACCED011670058.1_pt1 | contig 13678 bp, 12 predicted proteins | sample 7455021 | NCBI WGS metagenome assembly JACCED01 (sample SAMN15323456, study PRJNA562643) | freshwater metagenome | isolation source: river surface water | place: USA:Blue River Watershed | collected 2017-08-19 | reverse complement strand
GAATCTATTCGGATGACTACAAGCCAAGCTTTGCCTACCGGGCGATGTCTGGCACTGTTCCATCCAGTTACAACTACGAGTTCTTTGTCGGTGCCGGCACCTACATGATCAATTGGTTCAAGAGCCACCTGAGTCAGGCTGAAAACGGTTCTGGACAGGCACCGGAGCAGTATTGGGAATCCAAAGCACTACAGGTGCCGATTGGCAGCGAGGGACTGTTCACGCTGCCGTATTGGAATGGTGCGCTTACGCCCTACTGGGACCAGAACGCTCGCGGATCTATCGTGGGCTTCTCAGGAATCCACGGCAATGAGCACGTCTATCGCTCAATCCTGGAGGGAATCGCCTTTGAACTGCGGCTCTGCATCGAAACTGCAAGTGCCACAATTCGTCAACCGGTTGAGCGCTTCATCACAATGGGTGGCGGTTCGAAGAGTGCACTCTGGTGCCAGATACTGGCTGACAATCTACGCATCCCAATCGCAATCTCGCGATCACAGGAGGCCACCGCACTCGGGGCCGCAATGCTCGGCTTTGCTGCACTTGGCGTCTATGGGTCGATCCCTGAGGCATCTGCACAAATGTCTGACTTTGGTCAGGAGTTTTTGCCGAACCCTGAGAATGCCGAACGCTATGACCGCTACTTCGAGGTTTACAAATCTCTCTACCCGGCTTTGAAATCAACCTTCTCTGCCATTGAGGAGCTCTAACCATGACTGTGGAGCAGGTTCTCCGGGTTGGAACAAGGCCAGAGGAGTTCTACGACGCCTACCTGTTTGACCTGGATGGCACCATCTACCTCGGCGAAGAGCTCTTGCCCGGCGCTCGCGAATTACTAGATAGTCTCAGGTCGCGCGGTAGCCAGCGAGTGTTTTTGAGTAATAACCCCACCAAGAGTCCCCAGATGTATGTGGACAAGTTGCGCCGCCTTGGAATTGAAGCCGAGCTCGACGAGATTCTCAACACCATCATTTCAACCGTGGGATGGATTAAGACCAATCGCCCCGGCGCCAAAGTGTTTCCAATCTCTGACCCCCCGCTGATCGCTGCCCTAGAAGAGGCAGGAATCGAAATCGCCGACAATCCAGCCGAGATTGACATTGTGATTGCAAGTTATGACCACGACTTCAATTACCGAAAGCTGCAGATTGCCTTTGATGCGCTTTGGAAGCATGGCAGGGCAGAGCTGATCACGACTAATCCGGATAAGTACTGCCCCTTCCCAAACGGCAATGGCGAGCCCGATGCGGCAGGCATTGTGGCAGCCATCGAGGCAACCACCGGGGTGAAGTGCAGTTTCAATATGGGTAAGCCAGATCAAGTCATGATCGATGTCGCGATGCAAAGACTCGCGGCGACACCTGAGCGCATCATCATGGTCGGAGACCGACCAACCACCGATATAAAAATGGCGGTTAATGCCGGGATTCACTCGGCCTTGGTGCTTACCGGTGAGAGCCAGGGACTTGACTACGATCCCGTGCAAACCGGTATCAGCCCTACCTATGTGCTGAGCAGAATCGACCAACTTCTACCTGTGCAAAACGCCTAATCGAGAAATTGTTGAAAAAATTTTGCGGATGTGTAGAATAGTAAATCAAGAAGTGAATAATTATGATAAAGCAGGAAACGAAAGGCAGTTCAATGGCAGCACCAACTAAGGATCAGATGCTGGAAATGCAGCGTCGAATGCTGCGTATTCGCTACTTCGACGAGCGCGCTTCCAAGATGGTCAAGCGCGGACACATCCCGGGCACCGTTCACACCAGCATTGGCCAAGAGGCCCAGGTGGTCGGTGCAACCATGGCGCTGCGCGATGAGGATTACATGACCGGAAACCACCGCAGTCATGGCCACCCGATTGGTAAGGGTTCCCCGCTGGGACCGCTGATGGCAGAGCTGGTAGGCAAGGCAACCGGAGTTTGTAAGGGTAAGGGTGGATCACTGCACCTGGCTGACTTCAGCGTTGGCAGTCTGGGCGAGTCCGGCATTGTCGGTTCTTCAATTCCAATTGCGGCCGGCGCAGCACTGACCGCTGCAGTTTTGAAAAAGAGTCACGTCTCACTGGCCTTCTTCGGAGATGGTGCAGCAAACCAGGGTGTGCTCTACGAGTCAATGAACATGGCCGGAGTTTGGAAGCTACCAGTCATTTTCTTGTGCGAGAACAATCAGTACGCACTGAGCACGCCGGCCCACACTGTCACCTCTGGTGTGATTGCCAATCGTGCCGAAGGCTTTGGCATCTTTGGAGTTCGGGTTGAAAACGGTCAAGACGTGCTTGAGGTTTTCAATGCGGTATCCGAGGCGGCGGCGCGAGCCAGAGCGGGCGAGGGCCCGTCACTGATTGAAGTCGTCACCTACCGCTTCAACGAACACTCCGAGGGACTGCGAATCGGCACCGACTATCGAGATGCCGAAGAGCGTGAGCAGTGGCTAAAGCGCGATCCGATTGTGCTGTTCCGAAACTACCTAATTGCCGAGGGTCACTTCTCGGCCGAGGAACTTGATGCGCTCGATGCCGAAGTGCTAGCCGAGGTGGATGAGGCAGTTCGCTTCACCGACGAGAGTCCATACCCAGATCCAGAGACAGCATTTGCCGATCTCTACACAGACAAAGAGGAGCAGTTCGCATGAGCTTGATGAGTTACCTGGGCGCCATTGGTGCGGCTCAGCGTGAAGCAATGGATGCTGACAGTCGAGTCATCATCATCGGCGAGGATGTTGAGGCAAACGTCTACGGCACCACCGGTGGCGGTAAGTCTCGCGCCGACAAGGGTGACTTTGTGCAGATGTATGGGCGCGATCGAATTCGAAACACTCCGATCTCCGAGGAAGCCATCGTTGGTTTTGCTGCCGGTGCAGCAATGACCGGTTTGCGACCAATCGTTGACCTCTCCTACTCGAGCTTCCTCTACATGGCGATGGATCAGTTTGTGAACCAGGTGGCAAAGAACCGCTACATGTTTGGTGGCCAAGCTTCAATGCCGGTGGTATTCCGCTCGGCAATGTTCTACGGCCTGAACACCGGCGCGCATCACTCCGATCGCCCATACCCAATGTTTATGAACGTTCCTGGATTGAAGATCATTGCACCGTCATCACCATCGGATGCGAAGGGTCTGCTGCGCTACGCCATCGACTCCGATGACCCGGTATTGACCTTCGAGGCCTGCATTCTCTGGGGTAGCAAAGAGGAAGTCAGCGACGAAGAGTATCGAATTCCTTTCGGCAAGGCCCGCATCGCTCGTGAGGGCACCGATGTCACCGTGGTTGCCATCTCCTCATCTGTGCCCGAGGCAGTCGCGGCTGCCGACGCACTGGCAGAAGAGGGAGTTTCGGTCGAGGTGATTGACCCTCGAACCCTGGTGCCACTGGACACCAGAGCGATTCTCGAGTCAGTTTCAAAAACCGGTCGACTAGTGGTCGCAGAGCCGGCACACCGCACTTGCGGAGCAGCCGGTGAGATCAGCGCAATCGTGTCTGAGGAAATCTTTGACTCACTAAGAGCCCCGATTATTCGCGTGACAGCGCCTGACATGCAGATTCCATTCAGCCCAGCGCTGGAGAAGCAGATGTACCCAAACCGAGTAAACATCGCAGACGCCGTCCGCAAGGTAGCGGGACTGCGCTAACTAGAGAGAGGTAACAAATGAGAGTTGAAGTTCTGCTCCCACAGTGGGGAATGGGAATGAGCGAGGGCTCAATCATTCAGTGGCTGAAAAAGGTCGGAGATGCCGTGGTTGAGGACGAGCCACTGGCAGAAGTAGAGGCGGAGAAGGTCGAAGAGGTTTTGGAATCTCCAGCGACCGGAACTCTTGTGGAGATTTTGGTTGCGGAGGGCGAGGCGGTCGAAGTCCGCACCGTGGTCGCAATCATCGAAACCAACTAAGTAACAAGAACAACGAGTATAGGAATAGCTAAATGTCCAAGATTGATGTGATGGGCTTGATCCAAGCCGCTCAAGCCGGGGGATATGCAATCGGCGGATTCAACATGCACAACCCAGAAACCACCCAGGCGCTAATCAGAGCTGCGGAACAGGCAAACGCTCCGGTTTTCCTCCAGGTGGGACGAGCCGTTGTGCCGCACATGGGTCTCGCCGAAGCCTTCTACATGACTCGTCGTGAACGCGACAAGTCTGATGCGCTAGCCCCAATTCATCTTGATCATGGCACCTACGAGGAGGTCTTCGAGGCAATCAAGCTCGGCTTTGATTCGATTATGTTCGATGGCTCTCACCTGCCATTTGCGGAGAATATTCAGAAGACCAAGCAGGTCGTTGAGGTAGCCCACTCCTTCGGTATTCCGGTGGAAGCTGAGCTCGGGCAGATTCCAGATGCCGCCGACAATATCAATTGGTCAGACTTTTACACCAAGGTCGAACAAGCGGAAGAGTTTGTAGCGAAGACCGGAGTGGATCTGTTGGCAATTTCTGCCGGTGTAATGCACGGCGTCCCAAACATAAAGCCTCAGCCGCTGGCAATTGACCTGGTACACCGGATCAGAGAAGTAACCAAGATTCCGCTGGTTTTGCACGGAGCCTCTGGTGTTCCGGTCGACGAGCTCAAGCAGGCGGTAGCAGCCGGCGTCCACAAGCTAAATGCGGACACCGACCTAAGGCATGCTTTCCGATCTGGCATCGAGCACACCTTCAGCAAGGGGGACCGCCAGCTCGAAGAAGCGATGGACGAGGGTCGTCGCCGAATGATCGCTGCCACGGTAGAGAAGATGCAGGACTACGGTTGCGCAGGAAAGGCGTCGAAGTAAGCATGACCGCGCTAGAGACTGAGGTCGGGGAAAAGGTTCCATTCAAAGGTATTCGCAGAACCGCAGCCCGTCACATGATTGCCGCTTGGCAGGTGCCCGCTTTTCACCTGACCATCGAGGTCGACATGACCGAAGCGCTCAAGATCAAGCAAGCCAGCCCGGGCGCAAACCTGACCGACCTGCTGGTTTTTGTTTCCGGACGCACGCTCGCAACTGTCCCGGAGCTAAACGTGCACGTTGATGAAGAGGGCGTAACTCAGTTTGCTCAGGCCAACATCGGTCTTGCGGTGGCAACCGAACAGGGTTTGACGGTGCCGGTGATTCACGATGCCGACTCACTCTCACTTCAGGGGATTGCCGCTCGCCGAGCCGAGATTGTCGAGCGAGCCAGAACCGGAACGCTTACTCGACCTGATATCACAATGGGAACTTTTACCATTTCCAATCTCGGCATGATGGGAATTCGCAGATTTGACGCAATCCTCAACGTGCCACAAGCCGCAATCCTTGCGGTGGGTGCTACCGAGCAGCGGTTGAGAAAAATCAACGACCAGGAAATCTGGATTCCAATTGCCGAATTCACCCTCACCTGCGATCACCGCGCTATCGACGGTGCCACCGGAGCTAAGTTCTTGCAGCGCTTTGCAGAACTGCTGCAAAGCCCGATTTCCGCTGAGTGATTCAGCAGGAGTTCAGATGACAGCTAATCAGCAATTCGACTGCATAGTTCTCGGGGCTGGACCCGGCGGCTACGTAGCGGCGATAAAGCTTGCCCAGCTGGGAAAGTCTGTAGCTCTGATTGAGGAAAAGTATTGGGGCGGAGTTTGCCTCAACGTTGGCTGCATCCCAACCAAAGCACTGCTAAAAAATGCCGAGGTCGCCGAGTTGGTAAACGAGCATGCAGAGTCATACGGAATTTCGGGAGCCGTGAGTGTTGACTACGCTCCAGCATTCCAAAGATCTCGCCAGGTTAGTGAGCAGATGGCTAAGGGCATCCACTTCCTGATGAAGAAAAATGGAGTGACACAGTTTCAAGGCCGAGGAAGCTTTCTCAGCCCAACCTCGCTAGCTGTCACCCAAGCAGACGGCGACCTGATTATTGATTTTGATTACGCTGTCATTGCCACCGGTGCTTCACCTCGAGCAATTCCGGGCATCAAATTTGGACCGCGGATTGTCGATTACGAAGATCAGATTCTGCAGTCCGGCAATCCAGAATCCATCGCCATCATCGGGGCGGGACCGATTGGTGTCGAGTTCAGTTTCTTGCTCTCGTCATTTGGCACCAAGGTAACGCTGCTTGAGGCTCAAGACCGCGTGCTGCCACTCGAAGACGAAGACGTTAGCAAGGAGATGCTGAAGGTGCTTCGCAAGAAGGGCGTCGTGGTTATGACCTCGGCAAAGCTGCAAACTGCGGTCGAGTCGGCGGACGCAGTCACCCTGACTGTGCTCGATTCCGCCGGAGAGACTGTTCAGCTTCAAACCGAAAGAGTCATGATCTCCATTGGGTTCGCTCCAAACCTTGAGGGTTATGGGCTTGAGAACACTGGAGTCCAGCTGACGGAGAATCGTGCGATTGCCGTGGACGGAAATCTGCGGACCAGCGTTGACCACATCTATGCCGTGGGGGATGTCACCGCCAAGCTGCAGCTTGCACATGTTGCCGAGGCACAGGGCATAACTGCCGCCGAGGCGATATGTGCCGAGGGTCCCGAGGAAATCGTTGACTATATGGCTATGCCGCGGGCAATCTTCACCAACCCTCAGGTGGCCAGCTTTGGTCGCACTCAGGCACAACTGGAGGCGATGGGAATGGAGCTGCTGGTTTCGAAGTTCCCTATGGCAGCAAATGGCAAGGCCCACGCGCTTGGTGGCGCATCAGGTTTCGTGAAGCTATTGGCTGATGCAAAAACACGAAAGCTCTTGGGGGGACACATTGTGGCGGCCGATGCATCCGAGTATCTGGCTGAACTTACACTCGGGCACCGACTCGGACTGACTGTGGACCAGATGGTACAAAACGTCCACATTCACCCCACCCTTTCGGAGGCCGTTCAGGAGGCCTTACACGGTCTGGCAGGAAAGATGATTAATGCGTAGCGAGAACAGCTTTATTGATTTGGTAGAGAACCTGGAACAGAACTCACTGTCCGCTCAGATTCAAATGAACTACTCGCTTTTAATGATTCGAGAAGTTGCCAGAGATCCTGAGTTTGGGCCACAAACCAGGGTTTACACCCCAGTGCGCACCGTTGCCTTCAGCAAGCGCGAGGCTCTAATGCCTGGATTTGATCAAGCTTGGTCGTTAGCTCAGGACATGGGATATCAACCGGTGATTCGCACCACGGGAGGAAGAACCGTGGTCTACAACGAAACCTCGCTTGTTTTCGACTTGGTTGTGCCAGAGCCACGCCTGCGTTACCAGAGCTCATTCATCTTCCGCGAGTTCGGCTTGGCCCTGGTTAGCACCCTTCGCTCGATAGCGGTGGATGCCAGACTGGGACCGGTGCCAGGTGAGTTTTGCCCCGGCACCTACAGCGTGAATGCCCGCAACAAAACCAAGTTGATCGGCACTGCCCAGCGAGCTTCCAGCGGGGCGAGGTTGATTAGCGGAGTCTTGCAGTTGTCTGCTGCAGACGAGGTTAGAGAAGTGTTGGCCGAGGTCAATCAGGCACTCAACTTCGATTGGGATCCTGCGACTGTTGGGGCGTTGGATCAGGAAATCGGTAGCTTTGACCCGCAGCTGGTGCGATCTTTCCTAAGCGATCAAATCAGAGCTTTCGGCAACCAGCTCTTCCGTCAGGATTACTCCTAAAACTAACCCTTGGTTCTTCTAGGGGGTAGTGATCGAGTTGCAGCAACCGCTTCTCGCCATCCCTCCAAAAGCTCCGCGCGCTGATCGGCTGAGATTGCAGGAACGAATTCCCTATCCAGCACCCATCGGTCGCTAATCGACTCAAGACTCCACGCTCCAACCGCAGCGCCTGCGATGTGAGCAACGCCAAGGGCGGTTCGCTCGGGTTCGGTAGGTCTGAGAACTGGGATTCCGAGCACGTCGGCTTGGAACTGACAGAGCCAGTCGTTCTTCACGGCACCACCGTCAATCTTTAGCGCCGGTACGTCTACACCGCCGCTGATCAACGCAATCACGTTGTCGACGGTCTGATAGGCCATTGATTCGAGACCAGCTCTAACCAGGTGTGCCTTGGTGGTATCCAGCTGCAAGCCCATGATCGAGCCTCGCACATCGCCATCCCAATACGGATCGCACAGTCCATTGAAAGCTGGTACCAGGTAAACCCCGCCGTTATCACTAACGGATCTGGCAAGCGCTTCTGCCTCTAGCGAAGATGCCATGAGTCCGAGGTTGTCCCTCAGCCACTGCATGGTTTTTCCACTGAAGAACACCACGCCCTCGGCCTCGTAAGTGAGCTGGTCCTGCAGCCCCCAGGCAATACTTGAGGTCATGCCAGGCATCAGCTGCGGCTTGTTGCCAACGTTTACGGTCAAAACTCCAGCAGTTCCAAAGGTGTTCTTGGCATCACCGGGATTCAGGCAGGCTTGCCCGAAAAGACCAGCCTGCTGATCGCCGAGAATGCCTCGAATTGGCACTGATCCACGCATAGGTCCTGGAAGAATCCCCGGCGCAACATCGCCAAAGTAGTCATCGGACTCCAGGACGGTTGGAAGAAGTGCACTTGGAATTCCCAATGTCTGTGCTAGCTCAAGATCCCAGCTGCCGTTGTTGATGTTTAGCAGAGCTGTTCTGGAGGCAGCGCTGAAGTCAGTTGCATGGCGCTGACCGCCGGTGAGCTTGAAGAGTAGCCAGCTGTCCATGGTGCCAAAAGCCAGCTCTGATTTCTCAGCACGCTGAAGTAGCCCATCGACATTTTGGCAAAGCCACGCAATTTTGCCAGCCGAGAAGTAGGAGTCGTTTCGCACTCCGGTACGTTCACGAATTAGACCGTCTAGTCCGGCCTGTCTCCAGCCGGCAATGATTTCATCGGTCTGCTTTGAACTCCACATGACCGCGTTGTGCAGTGGTTTTCCAGTCTTACGATCCCAGATGATTGTGGTTTCGCGGTGAGTGGTTATGCCGACCACCAGGATGTTTTCCGCGGTTGCACCAATCTTGCGCATCGCCTGGTGGATGGCTTCCAGCATGGCCTGCCACACTGCTTCTGGGTCGAGCTCTACCCAACCGGGCTTTGGGAAGATGGCATGGATAGGCACCGCATGATCGCTGACTGCCAGCCCTGACTCGTTGAAAAGCACAGCCCGAGCGCTACTTGATCCCTCGTCTAGGGCCAGAACGTATTTCTGCATCTCTTCTCCCGTGCTTTTGCTTTTCTCTATGCCACCTTAGGAACCTTCAGGTGATCGAGCCATACCTGATATTCCTCAATGTTCTTGGCTACTAACTTCTTGTCCCAGCCCTGCAGCTTGCCGACAATCTCGCTGGCTCGCTTCACTGATTCAAGCCCGTGCCCTGGCTCGAATGCCAAAAGAATCCTTCTGGCATATATGTCAGTTAGGGTTTGGGCAAACTCGTCTTGGGTCGCCAGTGCCAGTTCGGCTGCAATCGCAGGCGAGCGGGGGTCAAACCGCTCCGCTAGGGTGGGATCTTTTGCAACATACTGGGCAACAAGTCGAGCCCTAGACCCATAAAGCGCGATCAAGCGGTCTGCGGAATCTGACTTTATTGCACCGTCGGCAATCAGGTCTGCCTTCAACTCTGCCCAGGCTGTTTCTTGTGCTCCTGGGAACATCTTCTGCTTGTTTACGCAGGCTCGACGCTCACCAAATTCCTTTTTCAAAACCATGGTGACGGCATCCTCGGCCAGCTGGCGGAAGGTGGTCAGCTTGCCGCCAACTACTGAGTACAGACCTGGTAGCGAGTCTCCGGTGTGGTCCAGCACGATGTGGCTCCTGGGGATTTTCCACTCTGAGACGCCAGGTGCGTAGGGGAGTGGACGAACGCCGCTGTAGGTGTAGAGGATCTCCTTGCGGGTTAGCCCAGCCTGAGGAATTAGAGCATTGACCTCGCGAAGTAGGTACTCGATTTCGGTTTGGTCTGCGCGAGCGGCATCCGGGTCCTGGTCGAATTTGGTGTCGGTAGTTCCAATCAGGTAACGGCCCATCCAGGGAATCACCAAAACCAATCTGCCGTCGGCTTGTGACTCGTAGTAGATAACGTCATTTGGAGCACCGGGGAATGGGTCAACGATGATGTGACTTCCCTTGGTGCCTCCGATTAGGCGCTTGGTGTCTCCCCGCTCGAGATTGTCATTCACACGATCTACCCATGGGCCGGCAGCATTGATTACCGCCTTGGCTTTGATAGACGAAGTCTTTCCCGCGGAGTTCAGGGTTTTAACTCCAACAACCCGGCCAGCACTGTATTCAAAACCGACCACCTTCTCGTGGATCCTGATCTCGCCACCTAGCTCGGCAGCGGCGATAGCGAGTTCGACGCAAAGGCGTTCGGCATACTCAACCTGTCCGTCAATGAAAACGGCAGCACCGCCAAGTCCGGTGTCGGACATGCCTTTGAAGCGTGCCTTAACTTTTTTTCGGCCGAGAATCCGGTGCCATGGAACGGTCTTATCAATAGATAGAAAGTCGTAGGCCATCATGCCCATCCAGATCATCCAGGCCGGTCTGCGGTTCTTCTTATAGAACGGCATGATCAAATCCACCGGCTTCACCAGATGAGGTGCCAGCTTGAATAGCCGCTCGCGCTCCTTTAGTGATTCGCGAACCAGTGGCAAATCCATGTGCTCGAGGTAACGAAGGCCACCGTGCACTAAACGTCCAGACCAGGCGGATACTCCAAAGCAAATGTCTTCCTGCTCGACCAGCACAACCGAAAGGCCACGCTCAGCTGCGTCCTTGGCTATGCCCAGGCCGTTGATGCCTGCCCCAATGACAATCAGGTCATGCTCTGAGCCGGTGGTCGAGCTCTTTTTTGCGTTTGGCATCTACAAAGTATCCTTCGCTGTTCTCGGTTTTGGAAAGAGAGTTGGACTTATCTTTCGAGTCTGAGCATGGCTCACACGGCTGCGATCACCCAACTGAAACCCCTTTTCTGCTCTCCCAAAAATAATTATCCACTACTTGCATGTTCATTCCCTTCAAGCTAGTTCTTCTTCTTTCCGGTGTCAAGCCGATCAAAATCTCTGTTAGCAATTTGTAGCATTTCTATTCATGTCATGATAGAAAATGCTTTAGTCTTCATCAACCACAACGAAGTAGGGAGAAAATCATGGTTAGTTCGCTCGACGCTGAGCAACTCCGCATGATTTCTAGAGTTGCAAAGCTCTATTACTCAAAGCAGCTCAGGCAAACACAGATCGCCAAAGAGCTGGGAGTCTCACAGGCGAGAGTCTCACGATTGCTGGCCGCGGCCGACGACTTTGGTGTCGTCAAGACCACAGTGATTGCGCCTCGCGGCCTGCATCCAGATCTAGAGGTGCAGTTGGAGGACAAGCTCGGCTTACTCCAGGTGCACATCGTTTCATCAACCTCAGAGATGTCGAACGTGAATCAAGATTTGGGCAGGGCGGCCGCGTCGCTCATTGAAGCCATGCCACTTGAGGGTAAGAACATCGGATTCACCGCCTGGTCTCGCTCGCTTCGTTCCCTTGCTCGAGAATTCAATCGCTTTCTAAAGATGGCCCCGGAAAACATTGTTGAGCTGCTGGGTGATGTCGGTTCACCATTGGTTCAGCACGAGGCAACGTTGGCCACTGAACTTTTTGCCAATGCCCTGGGCGGCAACCCAGTATTCCTCAGGCTACCCAGCGTGGTTTCCAACTCGCTGGTCGCAGAATCGCTGATTCAAAACGATCCACACGCTAGGAAAGCAATCGCACTGATGGACGAGTTGGATCTGGCGCTGGTTGGACTTGGCTCTTGCGACATCGCATCACCGAATTACTCCGGTGCGAATTTCTTCACCCAGGAGCAGCTCGAGATTCCAATTGCTAAGGGGGCGGTGGGTCAAATCAATCTGCGCTTTATAGACGCCGATGGAAAACCGGTCGACTCATCGTTGGATCCGCTCGTGATTGGAATCACTCTGGAGCAACTTGCCAAGACCCCGATTCGCATTGCGGTTGCATCGGGTTCAGACAAGATCGCCGCCGTCAAGGCAGCCGCCAAGGGGGAGTGGATCAACGTTCTCATCACAGATTTAGCCACCGCAGAGCAGTTAATCAGCACCAAATAGCGGGGGCTTGATTTTTTGGTAAAGGCTCGCGGGAGCAACCAATTGACAAGACCCCAAAAAAACTAAATACTGAATAGTAAGTCAAACAATGAATCATCATTCACAACACAACGAAGTGTTTGAAGGTTCTTACAAAATGAAAGGGATGGCCATGTCCACAAAGTACGACGTCCGGCCTTACAAGATCCACATTCCTGAAGCAGACCTTGAGGACATGATGGAGCGTTTGCGCAGGACTAGATTCCCAGAAGATTTCGGCAACGAAAACTGGGACTACGGATACAACACCGATTATCACCGCACCCTGGTTGATTATTGGATCAACGAATACGACTGGCGTGATGTTGAGCGCCGGATGAACGAACTCCCTCACTTCAAGGTGGACCTGATGGGAGTTCCGCTGCACTTTATTCACGTCAAGGGCAGCGGCAAGAACCCAATGCCACTATTGCTGCACCACGGTTGGCCATGGACCTTCTGGGATGTCCGCAAGGTAATTGAGCCATTCACCAACCCTGAAAAGTTTGGTGGAAACCCAGAGGACTCCTTCGACGTGGTCCTCATCTCGCTTCCCGGTTACGGCTTCTCCTCCCCACTAAAGGAGACCGGATGGAACTGGTGGCACACCGCGGATCTTGAGAACACTCTGATGAAGGATGTTCTTGGTTACGAGAAGTATGCAACCGCCGGTGGTGACTGGGGAGCTTTGATCGCCCAGCAGCACGGCCACAAGTATGCCGATGATGTGATTGGTGTTTACACTCACTTCCCAGCTCAGATGAGCCACTATCTGCCAAGCCACCCAGACCAGCCACCAGGGATCGACTTCGACCCAATCCTGGGACTACCAGCGGGCCACAACTACAACGCTGACGAGACCGGTTGGTTTGAACGCGGCAAGCTCTTCGTTGAGCGCGAGAGCGGCTACGGCGAGATTCAGCTGACCAAGCCTCAAACTTTGGGTGCATTGGTTGCGGACTCACCAGCAGCTCAGCTGGCCTGGATCACCGAGAAGCGATACTTCTGGGGCTTGGCCGAGCGCGGTGCTGGAACCGAGGCCTTTGAGCGGGTTTGGCCTAAGGAAGACCTGATCACTACCGCAGCGGTTTACTTCCTCACCAACACCGGTGGATCATCATCGCGTTACTACTGGGAGTGTCTAGGCAACCCATGGAAGCCATCGCACACCAACTTCCCAGTGGTGTCGGTTCCAACCGCGGTGAGCATCTACCCAGGTGAGATCTACAAGCCACCAATTGTTTGGACGGAGAAGTATTTCAACCTGCAGCAGTACCGGGTTCACAACGACGGAGGACACTTCGCGCCGCTAGAGGTTCCAGAAATCTACGTGGACGATGTGCAGACCTTCTTCCGCAATTTCCGCTAAAAACCTGACCAAACGGACCCGCCGGCCGCCAAGCCGGCGGGTTTGTTTTATCACAGGTTAATAACAAATGAATAATTTTGCATTATCTGCTTGACTATCCAAATTTTTCTAAATAGTCTCATGTGAATGTCAATCCGACATGTGAATGAAAATTCAGTAGCTTGAACTCAAGGTACTGAGATAACCAGTAAAGGAGTCAAAGATGTCTCTCAAGTCGAAGGCAAGTCGGCTAGTAAAGCTCTTTGGTATCGCAATGGTTGCCGGCCTAACCATGGCAGGTTGCACCACCGCAG
>JACCED010872456.1_pt1 | contig 13680 bp, 11 predicted proteins | sample 7455021 | NCBI WGS metagenome assembly JACCED01 (sample SAMN15323456, study PRJNA562643) | freshwater metagenome | isolation source: river surface water | place: USA:Blue River Watershed | collected 2017-08-19 | reverse complement strand
TTTCTTGATGTTGATTCTCCACAATCTGGATATTTTTGTAATAAATCGCAAAAATTTTTAGATAATTCTTGATTATAAATTTTAAATGGTTTTTTTAAAATTTTAAATATAATATTTTCAAATTTATTACCAATTACTTTATCTGTATATATCTTAATATATTTATCATCAAAATATTTATTTACTATTTCAAAAATTTCATTTATACCTTTATAATATTCTATAATTCCATCATCATTATTAGCATTCCACCAAAAACAATATAATATCATATGAAAATATATTTCTTCATTACTATCATTAATTGGAATAAATTTTCTTAATTTACTTATATATGTGTTTAATATTGATTGATGACGTTCTATTATTTCGTTTTTATAAATAATTTTACCTTCTTCATTAATATTCTTTATAATCTGATTTACCATATTACAATATTTAATAGCAATATATCTGCCAAAATCTATTGGTTTTAATTCCATTATTCCATTAGTTGGTTGTATTGTACCGGGTATTTCTTTACACATTTTTTTAATAATTTTACTTTCAGGAGTATTAATAAATCCACTTTTTTGTAGAAAATAATTATTGCTTATAAATCCACTTTCACACATAACATAGCCATAGATAGGATTTAAAAATGTTTCCATTTCTGGCTCTGTAAATAAATTTATTTTATTAATATTTGTAATATATGGTTTATCACCACCTATATGTTTTTTAAGTTGATTATATTTTAATTTATATTTCAAATATTTTTTATAGTATTCATTCATTATATATTATATTAAAAATAAAATAAAATAAAATTTATATTAATATTTTTTCATCATCATTTAAATGTTGTCTACAAGTTCCACATTTATCAGAATGTACTGCACAAACAATGCATACTTTGTGTCTGCATTTAGTAAACACAACTTTTTGTTTGTAAGTTTCACATATATTACATATTTCTTTTTTATTCTTTGTAACTTCTTGAGTTCCTAAAATATAATGTGTGATTTTTTTAATATTTTCTTTCTTAAAGTTGGTTTTATATGTATATCCATACCAATGTTCATCTGTATTCATTTTTAGAGGATAATTTTTAAGAGATTCTTGTAGATAATACCATGATGCTGGTTGTATTTCTATAACTTTCTCAAAACCTCCCATAGCTTCTTCTGTTTCTTTTAATTTAGCAGTATTAAACATATCAAGATTTAATATTATTTGTATAGATTCAGGATTGTTAAATAATGCAACATGCAATATATTATGATTGAAGTCATTTGTACTGATGCGTTCCTTTAGTAATGTATTTGATTTTTTCTTATTTAATTTAATAATCATATTTAATGTGTTTGAGTCGACAATTGCTGCGATTTGGATTAAGTTCATTTTAATTTTACCAGAATTTCCAAAATCTGAATATGGACAAATCATTTCAAATTCATCATTTACATCAATACATTCATCTATTATTTCCTTTGTAAGAAATAATTTTGTAAGATTATTATTATATTTAAGACAATATGACAATACTGAACCAGAATTATAGTCATAAAAGTAATCAGATTGTTCAAATTTACCATTATTTATAATCCATCTAATTATGGAATCTGTTTCAAATTCATTAGAATGTAATATAAGTTTCATTAAAAATGTTTCATTGTTATAATTTGTTGTAAATTGTAATAGATTATCTTTAAAAAGTTTTTTAAATAAGTTTTGATGATATGTTGCAAGATAATATGATATATTATTATTATTATTGTCATTCATTTTAAGTAGTTTATTCAATTCATCATTATTTAATGTGTTGATTAAGTCGTCAAATACATTTGTTTTTATAAGAGGCAGTATATTAAATATATTAGATTTATTCAGTATAAATGATTGAGGAATATTATCAATAATTCCAAATCTTAACATACGATTATATATATTATTATTTAATGTGTCATAAATGGTTTCGAGTTCGATTAGACCAAATTTGTCTATAATTTTTTCTATAATTTTTTTTGATGTTAAAAATTGGAATAAACATGGATTACGATTTTTATTTAACTTGGAAAGATTATATATGTTATAAAATTCAATATATTCTAATATTATATTCTCTGATAGTTGAGATATTGTGTAATTTCCATTCTTATCAACTAATAATGCAATCTCACGTTTCTCACTAAATATTTTATGTATTAAATTATTTGATATTATTTTATTTAGAATATTCTTATTATTTGAAACATTATTAATTATGATATCAATATCAGTTTGATTAAATTTATTATCAGATGATAATAATATTTCAAGATATAATTCAATGTCATTTTCTGTTAATGTTTTAATATAATTCGTAACTTGTTGAGATTTAATTGGATAATTTATAATTTTATTAAATAATTCATAATCATCAATACATTTATTTAATATTTCTTGTTCATTAGATTCAATATTAGAAACATAATTTATTAATATTGGATTAGATTTATATATTTCAGAAGATGGTTTAATATCATAATTTTTTATCAGCTCGCCGATATCCATTATTTCGTCAGAATTAAATTCTCTATTTTCATCAATTATAAGTTTATTTAATATAATATTTGGAATTCTATTCCCAATAAATTCATTTAGATTTTTAATAAGTTTTATTTTTTCAAGATTTGTCATTAATTTTGTATCAATAAACTTTTCAGAATATATACCTATTAGAAGTGTTCTATTAGGATTAAAATTAGCTGAATAATATCTTAATAGATTTATAAAAGTTGTTTCATTATTTATAGATATTTTACATTCATTCATATCAAATTTATCATGTATAAATTCTATTTTATTATAATCAAGTGGATAATCTAAATATTTTTGTAATATCTGATTATTTATAATTTCGGAAAAACAATCTGAATTATTTAATAATAATTCATAATATTTTTCAATATTGAAATCACCAATTTTAATATATAATTCTTCTGTAATTAAGTTTAATTCTGCTAATTTTAATATTATTTCATCAGCATTATCTGTTTCATCTATATTTAATAGTTTGTCAAAGTCGATCTCTTCTGTTTTTAATGTATGTCCAAAATGTCTAAGAAAATATATTAAATTATGATAATTTTGTGTTCCATCATATATTGAATTTAGATAGATATTTCTAATATCATATAATTCAATAAAAGATTCATCAATATTAAATAATTTTATAAATGTATCAAATATTCTTTCTTCAGTTATTGTATGTAAAACCTCAATTAAATTTATACAATTGTCTATTTTATAGGACTCGCTATCTGGAATGGTATAATTTTCATCTATTTTAAATGTAATAATATTCATAATTCTATTATAATCTGATGAACTATCTCCAAATTTTATCTCAGTTGATATATTATCTGATTTTAATAATTTATTTTCTAGTGATGTATATGTAAAAACATGTAAAAATGTTTCATATGTTATATTTTTTTCTATAAAATCATAATATTTATTAATAATGGGATTATAAATATTATTTAATTCTATTTTAAACGTAGATATCATATCTATAATATGAATTCCAAATTTTGATTTTGATGTTAAATCTTGTAATTCATATATTCTTTCAAATAATTGTGTACATTTATTATCTGATACAAATACATTTAGATAATTTAGTTTAAAATACTGAAAATATAATATTTCAAAATCATCACTTATAAAATTATAATTTTCAATATAGTATTCGATTAATTTTTCATAAACATTTTTAAAATTTAAATGACAATTCGCACTATTAATAAAATGCAATAATATATCATCATATTTAGTTCGTGTAATATTTTCTATTATTTTAGTATAATAATTGTTTCCTTTTTTAATATGAGTATTAAGAATAGATACCATATCAGATGAATCTAATTTAAGAAGATCTTGAATATCATTATCTGAAAGAATATTTTTATAATATTTTAGATGAGTAATTCCATTTAAAATAGCAACTGTTTCAATATTTTGATATATGTTATTAAATGTATTATTATTAATATGATTAACTATAATAGTTTTTGTATATTCTACATACTTTATTAATGATGAATTGGTCATAGTTTTAAATTCCTCCATTTTAAAATTAATCAAGTTAAACATTATTTCTAATGGTGAGTTTTTATTTATTGGAATTTTTTCAATAAAATTAATATCATCATAAAACTTGTGTGATATATTTGATAAAAATCTTAGTTTATTTGGTAAATTTGATAAATTTAGATCCGAATATAAATAGTTTATTGGCATTATATCATTATTATCACTTTTATATATTTGAGTTTTTAAATATTCTATTTTTTCTTGACTATAATCAACAAATATTTCAAAATTAACTGGATATATTATAGTTGTTTTAAAATTTTGATATGTTTCACTCATACATTTAAATAACAATGAAAGGATATTAATATCAGGTGATATTTTATCAAAATTAATAATCTTACATAATTCATACAAACTTCCTACGTATGCTGAAATTTCAAAGTATGTTAATTCATATTGTATTCCGGTAGTATTTAATATAATTTTATCATTAAGATATTCTGTATATAAATCTATTCCTATTCTTGAAATAATAGTATCTCTTATATCATTATTATAAAGAGACATCATTATAAGATTTGTATTTCTTATTTTTCTTTTTAGAATATTTTCTGAAAATAATCCAATTGGACAAAGAGGAGAATTTAAAATAGAATTTATATATTTTATAGGACTACACATAATAATTGTCCAATATAATATTGACTGCATATCCATAATGTAATTCATATTAAGATGATAAGAACCATCTCTATACTCCATATTATTAATCCATTCTTGAATAGAATTTGATATTAATGCTATTTTTTGTTTATCTTCATTTTCAGTATAAATATTATTTAATATGATTGATACATCAAAGATAATTTCTGTTATTAATTGTATTATATAAGCAGATAAATCATTTTGTTCATCATTATTTGTAATAATCTTTTCTTCATTTGTAAACCAATTTGATTCAATTGATGAATTTTTTTGTTTAAATGTATATCCATTTAGAATCAATTTATATATATTTAAATTATTTGCTTTTGATATTTCAATTAATTTAAATGATTTTAATTCATTTAAATCATAAATTATACCTGAGTTGTAAATTGAATTATAAATTTGATTATTTTCCTCATTCTCATTTTCATTTTCCTCATTCTCATTTTCATTTTCCTCATTCTCATTTTCATTCTCTTCCTCATTTTCATTCTCTTCCTCATTTTCATTCTCACTATAATTTTCTTCTTCATTATATTCGTCTTCAATTGGAAGATCATCATTTGTAAATAATGGTTGATTTGTAATAAGCTGATTAATCTGATCTTGATTTAATAATTGTAGAGTATTGGTAATAAAATTATCCATAGTTTCAATATTTGCAATACCATTAATAATATTTATGATATTATTATTCTGACTCATATTATATATTTAAGTTAAATGAAAAGATATAATTATATATAATGTCTATAAATCAACTTTTTTTCCTTATATAATGAAATAAATAAAATTTAGTCGGAATCAGAACCCGTGACAAGGCTGGTTGGCTTCTCATCATAATCCCTGACATTTGAACGACGCTCAAGATCTCGTTCCTTCTCCTTAAGCTTGCGCTTAAACTTGTCAACATTTACCGATGCCTTTGTAAGCTTGACATCTTCTTCCTTTTCTGGTTCTTCTGTCTGAACAATCTTGTTTCCAAAAGCATCGAACTCTTCATCTTCTTCAACTTCGGATTCTTCTTCGTCTTCCTCTTCGATCGAGGGCATGAAAATATCTTGCTCAGTATTCTCCTTCTTTCCAACCGCAGTCTGTGCCTTCAGTTGTTCATTCTCATTCAGAATCTTTTGCATGATATCGTAAAAATCATCACCAGTACGTTCAACCTGGATGTAGTCACCGGCATTGAACCAAACCTTACGACGAAAACGTCCAGGAATGACTGCTTGAACTTCTGCTCCAGTATCAAGCTTCACAAGGAGACGGTTATCTCCTAGACGTCTCATAACGATTGCATAATGATCAACACCTGTAGTAGTATCTACGGGCTGATCAGGGTTTTTAGACTTACGCCTGACATTGCCAGACTTCATCTTCTTGTAGTTTTTACCACCACGAATATTGCGATTAACAGTAGACATTATTAATGAATTTAACCTTATATTATATATATATCCCCAGATAATTATATATTTCAATTTTTTTAATGAAAAATAATATCATTTATATATATACTTTTATGAAATTACATGTTAAAAAAGTATATAGGATTACTATTTCATAGATTCGACTCAAAAACGACTTTTTGGTAGAATTAGACAAAAAGTATTAATACATAACAAATATATATGTAATTTTACCTATTAAAATAAATTTATAAAAATATAAATTTCTATACATGTGTGTTTTTTATTTATGTAATAATTTTAATATACATATTTACTTTTTTCACTTTTTTTGATATAAAAGTAAATATGTATCGAAAGTTGAAATTCTACTCAAAAAAGTGGGAAAAAATACTCGGGGGATTTTTGATAAAAATTTTATTTTTGATTTTTCGGTTTTACAAAGACCTCCCATAAGGTCAAAAATCCCCGCACGATTTGCAGAAATATTTTGAGTAGAATTATAAAAGTATACATATATCGTATATTATATATTTTGAATTTATCATCATTATACTTGTATACTTTTTTAGTTTTTTACAAATGCTAAATAATATTCATTCCATATATACTTTTTATTGTGACTTTTTTTACATATAAAATTTATATTATAAAAAAGTAATTACGTCTATTAATTTATTTCTATTTTTTACTGTTTATAAAATTCTACTCAAAATTTTTAGCGTATGTTGAAAAGTACATATATATACTATAAAGTATAAGTTTTGATATATACATATACTTTTATTTTATATTAATTTAATTTATTTATTACACATATATACTTTTTATTTTTTCTAAATTTCTAGTATTTATTGAATATTTATTGGAAATTCGTCCAAAAATTAGGTAAAAAACCTGAAAGTATATATGTATATTTCTTAATTTATCTTTTGCTATTTATTATAATTTATTTATGTATATTAATTAACTTTTATTTAACTTTATAAATATATAATCATAATAATATATGACATTTAAATGTGAAAAATGTAAAATGGAATTTAAATATAATTATTTACTTACAAGACATCAAAATAATAAAAAACCTTGTGATAGTGATAAAAGAATAAATAATATGTATAATAAAACTATAAATTTGAATGAAAAATCTATTGAAACATGTATAAAAAGTATTAAAAAAATAGATGTAGAAATTTATAATATCAATTTAAAAATAAAAAAAACAACTGATGATTCATTAAAAATAAAAAATAAATGTTTATTCTGTAAAAAAGAATTTATTAATAAAGGAAATACATTAAGACATTTAAATAGTATATGTACAGGTAAAAATAAATTAGTAGAAAAAAAAGGAAGATTAATTGAAGAAAAAGAGAGATTAATTGAAGAAAGAGATAAATTAATTGGAGAAAGAGATAAATTAAATCAAGAAAAAGAAACAATAATAATTAAGAATGATAATAAAAAATTAACAGATGAAGTTCAATATTTAAGAAATGAATTAAATAAATTATTAACTAGAAATATATCACAAAATATAACAATAAATAATAATAATACTATAAATACACAAAATAACCTTATAGTAATTAATCCATTTGGAAAGGAAGATTTATCTCATATTACTATTGAAGATTATAAAAAATATTTAAATGGATTCTTTCCTGGATTTATTAAATTTATTGAGAAAGTACATTTTGATGAAAATGCTCCACAAAATAATAATATATCTATTACAAATATTAGATCTAAATATCTATCTGTACATGATGGAAATAGATGGATTACTCAGGATAAAAATGATGTAATTGCTAATTTATTAATAAAGAAACATATTCAATTGGCGGATAAATGTGAAGAATTAGAAGAAACAAATAAAATAGATAAAACTACTGTTGATAACTTTGAAGAATTCTGCCAAAATTATAATGATATTGAAGCAAAAAAAAATACAAGAAAAAATGTAATAATGATGATATATGATAATATTGATAAAAAAAAATCTAAAATAAAAACAATTACTAAGAAAGAAAAAAAATCTGAATCTGAATCTGAATCTGAATCTGAATCTGATTAATTTGATTAAATATTTTTAAAAATATAATAACCTTCTCTATTTTTATAATAATATCTAGTAATTTCTGTATTTATTTTAAATGAACTTAAATCATATTCAATATCGTTATCTTCAATTTTATAAGATATAATTTTATCATTTAAATAATATATTTCTCTATATTTTGTAAAAACATAAGGATATATTTTACATACACCATTTTTTTTATCATCAATATAATTAATTTCTACTAATAATTTATTATTTATATCATATACTTTTAATATCCCTTCTATTTTTCCATTATTAATAAAATATTCTTCACGTAAATTACCATTATCTGAAAGTGTTTTAATGTATCCGCTCATATTCTTTTATAATTCAGTTAATTATATATGTTAATTATAATATATTTCATTTTTTATCAGGATTATTTTTATGAATTAAATTTGGTCTATGTTCTGGTGGTGCATAAATTGTATATAATTTTAATTTTTCAGTTTTACTTGTATTTTTTATTTCATGAACTTTACCAGCTGGTATAATTAATCCTATTCCATCTTTTAATTTATATTTTTTCTTATCAATAATTGCAATACCATTACCTTTTTCAATTCTTATAAATTGATCATGTGATTTATGTACTTCTTTATGTATATTATCAAGTGGTTTAATTGACATATAAACAAATTGTAATTTTTTACCTGTATAAGAAACTTTTCTATAATTATTATTTTTTATTGTTTTTTTTTCAATATCTTCATGAAAAAACATATAATATTATATTATAATATAATATATGATTTTTACAAGAGAATTTATAGAAAAAAATAAATTAAAATTATTTATATTACTTTTAGTATCATTAATTATATTTTTTATTGCATATGGCGAGCAAAGAGAAAATATTAATGTTGCTGGAAGTATATCAGGATTATTATTTGCAATATCATTAGCATTATTACCATGTATATGTTGGCTTTTGATTATGTATATTATTGCTAAAAAAGGAGCAGCAGCTGCTATTCGTGAATCTGGATTAATACCATATTATTAACTTATTCTTTTTTAGGTCTGCCTACTTTCTTCTTAGGTTTTTCATCAATATTTTCTTCTTTATGAACATTTTCTTCTTTATTAATAGTTTCCTTTTTCACAACTCTTTTCACAACTCTTTTAATTACTTTTTTTGTAACTTTTTTTGTGTCTGCTGGAACCTCTGCTGGAACCTCTGCTGGAACCTCTGGTGGAACCTCTGCTGGAACCTCTGGTGGAACCTCTGCTGAAACCTCTGCTGGAACTTCTGCTGGAACCTCTATATTACTTTGAATAACATTATTTTGAATAATTTCTGCTTCTATTTTTTGAGCTTCGTTTGCTTTTTCTGCTTTTTCTGCTTTTTCAGATGATTTTAATTTTCTTTCATTCATTTTATTTTGAACTTCTTCATTTGATTTGACTGTTGAGTCTTCATTAACAAAAAAATCAAACTTATTAAAAATATTTGGATAGTTAGTAATATTAAATTGAATAGATTCTTTTGCCATTTTTTTTCTATTGGTTGGAGTATCTTTAATATGTGAAATTCCAGTTGTGTCATCTGCGATAAAAATGGATGATACACCTAGAACCATATTTCGAATACTCCAAATTGGAGTCCAGTTTTCTTTATGATAAGATGAATTTGTAAGACAAATTTTACTATTTATTTGAAATCTACCATTTGGAGTAAGCATATAAAATGAACCAGGTGATTTTGGATAATCATCTGGTAGTTCAATTTTACCAATATACAGTCCGCCAGTATATGGTTCATCAAGTGGTCTTAGAAGAAAGTAAAATAATTTAATATTTGATTCATCCTGAATAGCCTGAAAAAAGTCAGCTCTATTACGATCAAGGTCTTTAAGATCTCCTTGAATACGCTTGAGGAATAATCGGTCAGTCATATTATAATATTGGTATTAAATGGTATATACTTAATATTAAATATAAAAATCAATTTTTTTTAACTTAAATATATGTACATATATTATAATAATTATGGAATACAAATTGTTTGTAGGAAATATACCATTTAACTGTACGAATGAAGATTTTAAGAATGCATTTAAAAAAAGAAAGGGTTATGTTAATGCAGATCTAATTACTTCTAAAAACATAGGATTTGTTGTATTAAAAAATAGAGAAAATATTGAGGAACTTTTAAATAAAAATGATGTATTTATTGGAGATCGTAAATTACGTTTGACAAGATATGATAATAAAAAGGAATCAATAAATTATATAAAATTATCAAAAATACCAAATACCATTACAGTAAATGATATAAAAAAAGAATTCCAGAATTATTCAGAAATAGGTAAATGTTTTATTGATATGGATCGCCTCACAGGAATTTATAAGGACACGGGAATTATAGAAATATTAGATTCTGATATATATGAAAAACTTTTAAAAATGGAATCAATATATATTAATGATATTGAAATTGATATGAAGAGATATATTACTCAAATAGATAATCAAATAAAAATAACATATAATAAATTATAATAATTTTAATCTATTATTCATATAAGGTTCTTTTTCTATTATTTCAAAATCACCATTACATGAATTTAAAAAATTTTTAACTTTCAATTTATTTTCTTCTGTATTCTGAATTTCTATATTAGTGAATGTTTGTAGTATTTTAAAAAGATTATCTTTTCTTCTATCAAGAATTGATATTAATTGTTCTATTTTTTCAAGATTATCTTTAAAATCATAACTTCTCCAATTTGACATTAAATATAAATTACGATTATATTCTATTTTAGTATGTAAATCTTTTAATTCATTTTCAATATCTTCAATTACATCATGTACATTTTTCAATGACATTACTACACTTAAACTATTTATATGATTTTCAGGTATTTCAGACATCATAGCTTGTAATAATTTTATTGTTGTAACAACATCTGTTTTATTTAACATTTTAATTATTTCATTATTATGAATTTGCTTGCTAACTTTTATATTTGATACAATTGTATAAATACTGCTCGAAACGGTTGTTATAGAACCCACAATTGACCCCATGGTTGCTACACCAATTGTTGTAATTACTGTTTCCATATATAATATATTATAAATTTAATTTTTATATTGATTTTAAAATGAAATAGATTTATTAAAAAATTGAAGTTCAATTTGTAAAAGATTCAATTTTTTACATTTAAATATAATATGAAAGATTTTGGAATAATATATTTAAATGATAAATGTACAACTATTGATAATAAAGGAAATCATTATAAAAAATTTAAATCTGTTATTACAAATGAAGAATATAATGTAAAAACAAAGAGAAAAGAACAAATACAAACATATTGTGTTGTAAATTACAGTGAAAAAACAATATTAGAGTATTGTGACAATATTAATGATGATTATGAATCAATTATAACAAAGTTAGGGTTGTTGAATTGGTCTATGAAATTTAATAAAAATTTTTCATTTAAGGATATTGATCTAACACCTGATAGAAAATTTTATAATGAACAGATTATATCAATAGATCCAATAGGGTGTAAAGATATTGATGATGCTATTCATTTAACAGAAGATGAAAATTTATATAAAATTTATATACATATATCAGATCCATCATCATATATCCCGATTGACTCTGATATTGATAAAGAAATACAAAATAGAAATTCATCACTTTATATTAACACAGTCTATCATATGTTGCCCGAGATATTATCAACTGATATAATTTCTCTTATAGAAAAAAAAGAGAGAAGAGCATATACATGTATAATAAAAATATCAAAAGAAACATATGATATAATTAATTATGAATTTATAAAATCAAATATTATTGTTGAAAAAAATATGTCATATGAAGAATTTCAATTAGATCTTGACAAAAATACATATTATAAAAAAATTTATGATATTGGTTACAATTTATATAAAAAATTAAATTTAAATGAAGAGTATAATTCTCATAAAATGATAGAAGCATATATGATATTATGTAATATGTGTGCAGCAGAAAAATGTGTGATAAAAAGAATTAGTTCAATTAGAAATTCAGAATATACAATTTTAAATCAGAAACATTCACAATTGAATATATATTATACACATTTTACATCTCCGATTAGAAGATATATTGATATAATTGTACATAGATTAATATTTAATAGTGAAGTTTATTCAATAGATAAAATTAAAGATATTATTTCTGGTGTAAATAATAAAAATAGAATTATAAAAAGGGTTTATAATATTTATAATCTTATAAATCTATTAGGAAATAATAAATATATAGAAACAACTGGGAAAATTATATATGTGGAAGATTTAAATATAAAAATAAATGTAAATGATAAGATTTTAAATATTAATATTGATCGAAGACTTGTAAATAATAATATTATTGATGTAAATAATTATGAAGATATGATTGAGATAATACAGAATAATTTAAATAAAATTTATAAAGTAAATGATGAAATAAGTTTAAAAATATATTTTTTAAAAAATAATATAAATCCATTTAAAATTATTATATTGTGATTTATTCTGATTAAATTTAATCTAATGAATAAATTAATATTACGCATTCTGATGTAATTTTTTCTTTAATATCATCATCATCAAGATTTATTTTTTTAAACGATGGTATTAAATAATCATCAAATAATAACCATTCTTTTTTATTTATATTTATAACAGAATAATAATGATCAGATACTTTACATATTATCGCATGTATTTTCCACTTTATATATGATTGAGAAGAATCATTTATATTAAAAAATTTAATTTTATTCATTATATCAAGTTTTGCATTATTTTTTCTATTTATTGAAAAAACCAATAGTTGTGGTATATTTACTAATTTATAACATTGAATAGTATTGGTGTTTTTAATTATAATATTTAAATTTAACCAATTAATAAATAAATTTCTAATATCATTATCTCTATTTAAATCAAGTGATATATAATTTAATTTTATTTTATTTGTATCTTTTGAAATAATATTATCATCGATTTGAAATATTTCAAATTCAATTGGCTGGATATTGAATAGGTCTGAGAAAAAATTATAATAATCTATACAATTTTGTTGTTCATCAATGTTACCATTTGCAATGTATCCGCATATTATAGAATAATTACGTATTTCATTCATAGATTGTGAATAAATACAATAATTTTTTTTAATCTGATCTACAAATTTTACTTTTATTAATTCTTGTAGATAATATGCTTCTGGTATTTTTGGCTCATTATCTAAAATACTGTATATTGAAGTATTATTTTTATAAAATAAACTTATTAATAATGAATCTATGTAACATGTATTATATCCATTTTCTATTACTGAAAATGTTTCCATTTATTTAACTAGTATAATATTATAATGAAATAGTT
>JACCED010589252.1_pt1 | contig 13683 bp, 12 predicted proteins | sample 7455021 | NCBI WGS metagenome assembly JACCED01 (sample SAMN15323456, study PRJNA562643) | freshwater metagenome | isolation source: river surface water | place: USA:Blue River Watershed | collected 2017-08-19 | reverse complement strand
GGCAAGTGAAAGTACTTGGTGGCCTGAGAGTTGAGGGTGTAAATGTCGATGTCTCCGCCGAGAGGTCCGCCGGAAAGGGAACCTCCGATTTCCACACGTTGACCTTTCCTCGAGAGGAAAAGGGAATCACGGCTATCGTAAATCCACGAACCGTAGATCTGGCTTTTCACTAAATCTCCTGCCGCCTTCAAGTTGCTCAAGTCAGGTACGTTCACGGTGGAATCGGTGATGTCTACGCCGATGTTTTCGAGTCGGTACCCAGCCCGGGCGCGGGAGAACTCTGACGTTGGCCATTGGAGACTGGAGTCGAACCCGAAGCGTTGTTCGGAGTAGGCATCCGAAACGAAGGAGGCGGATCGGTAAAAGAGTTCCTGTGTGTATGAGAGCTTCCGATCGAACAGGAAAGGCTCGGTGAGGGATACCGAGACATCTTTCCGGAGGACCCCGTACTGAACGCGGGTCCGGAACTTCTGGCCGCCACCGGTGAAGTTGTTCCAGTTGCTGATGTCGAAGTTCGACTGTGAAACCTCGGCGAAGCCAAGCAGGTTATCGTTCGACGAGAACCCAGCGCCGAAGTTCAGTTGGCCAGTTCTTTTCTCCTCCAGAAGAACGTTGAGGTCACGCATCCCATCCCGTCCGGTGTCGGAGGGGTATACTTCCACCTTTGAGAAGTAGTTGAGGTTATTCAGGCGCTCCCGACTCGCGTCCATCTTCTTGGTATTGAAGATTTCGCCGGGAGTAAGAGCCAGTTCACGGCGGACGACTTTGTCTTTCGTCTTGGTGTTTCCCGAGATGTTGACGCGGTTGACCTTTGAAACACGGCCTTCATCGAAGTTGAACTCTAAATCGACCTTATTTCCACCTGCAGGCTTGGTTCGGGCACCGGACTGAAAATCAGCGTATCCTTTTGCACCGTAAAGGTCTTGGATTTGCTTGATGTCCGCGCGGATGGCGGCAGGGGAATAGACGTTACCGGCGCGGACTTTGGTGACGGCTTGGATGTCCGCGTCTGAGAAGACTTTGGCGCCGTTGATAGCGATGTTGCCGATTTCGTACCGTTTACCCTCGTTGATTTGGAAGGTAATCGCGATGCCGCCACCTTTGATTTCTTGTTGGGAGACGTTAATCCGCGCGTCGATGAAGCCTTGATTTTGGTAGAACTCGCGGAGTGCTTTGGCGTCGTCCTCCAGTTGGTCGTTATTGAGCCGACCGGATTTTGTCAGAAAGCTTCCGAGGCCCGCTTTCTTGGTTTTGATGACATCCTCAAGTTTGGAAGCCTTTTGAGAGGTGTTTCCCTCGAAGCGGAGGGTTTTCACAAGGGCTTTGCCACCCTCTTCAATCGTGAAAGTCGCTTTACTTGACCCCGTTTTTTCGTTTGCCACGACCTTGAACGTGACTTTGGCGGATCCGAAACCTTTGTCTTGGTAAACAGTGAGGATTTTCTGTCGATCCGACTCGAGGGTTCCTTCGCTGACGGGGGTTCCGAGTTTTGAAGCGATCTCTTTTCGGACACGTTTTTCGGAGATTTCTTTGGCGCCTTTGACCTCAATTTCTGTCAGGAGGGATTTGCCTTGGACCAGCACGATGACGCGTACGCCGTCTGCCTGCGGTTCGCCGAAGATGCGGACGTTGGATACGACACCGCTGCCATAGAGGCTGCGGATATCATCTTCCACGACGGCATCGGAGTAGGGTTGTCCGACGCGAGTGCGCATGTTCGCAAGGATCCGGTCTTCGCTGACCGTGGAAGCCCCTGCGAACTGGACTTGGATGGATTTGATGAGCGGGGCGGATTGGGCTGGGCTTTGAGCGATGGCCGCGGGCAAAATCGCGGCAACGCTGACGGCACAAACAATGGCAGTTTGGTTACGCATGGCGGTTGGTGTGTGGCAGCAGGCTGCGGAGGGCCTCAAACGGTCGCGCGGCCGACTATCACAGAGTAGGTTGGTTTTACGGCGTCCGCGTCAAGCAGGGAATGCAGTGAGCCATTCGTTTAGTTAAGAAGTTCGTACCAAGTATTGCGTCGTTTTGGGGTGAATCCGGCCTCTGCGACGAGCGTCTCGATTTCTTCAGATTGCAGTCGGAAGGAGGTTCCCGCCTTGGACACCACGTTTTCTTCCATCATCACGGATCCGAAATCATTGGCTCCGTAATGGAGGGCAAGTTGTCCGATTTTTGGACCTTGGGTGACCCAGGAGCTTTGCAAGTTTTCGATGTTGTCCAGAAAGATGCGGGAGAGCGCCTGCATGCGCAGGTATTCCGTGGAGCCTACCGGCTCGGCTTTGAGAGCAGTATTCTCCGCTTGAAAGGTCCAGCAGATGAATGCGGTGAAACCGCGGGTGCGGTCCTGCAAATCCCGCAGTCGCTGAAGGTGCTCGAACCGTTCCTCGACGGTTTCGACGTGGCCGAACATCATCGTGGCGCTGGAGTTCAATCCGATTTCGTGGGCACGCTCCATGACCTCAAGCCATTCGTCGGCATTGCATTTCAGCGGTGAGATGCGGGACCGCACTCGGTTGACGAGAATTTCCCCTCCGCCCCCGGGGATGGATCCGAGTCCTGCATCTTTGAATGCGCGGAGCACGTCCGATACTGGCATGCCGAACACTTTGGCGAAGTGTTGGAACTCAGGGGGAGAGAATCCGTGGATGTTGATGTTCGGGAAGTGCGTTCGGATGTAGCGCAGCATTTCGAGATAGTGATCGATCCCGAGGCGCGGGTGGTGTCCGCCCTGGAGTAGGACTTGAACGCCTCCGATCTGGTCGAGTTCCGTGAGTTTTTCCCCGATTTGCTCGTGGGAGAGCACGTAGTGATCGTCGTCTTTTTCCGTTCGGTAGAACGCGCAGAACTTACAGTACACGTTGCAAACGTTGGTGTAGTTGACGTTGCGATCGACGATGTAGGTCACCACGGAGTTTCCTTCTCCGTTGTAGGCATTCTGCTTCAGTTGGTTGCGTCGAGCGGTTGCGAGTGCACCCAACTCCGGCATGGGAAGGTGGTAGAGGGCGAGAGCATCTTCCTGCGAGATGCGTTGACCGGCGATGACGCGGTCCGCCGCGCGTTGAGCTTCAGTGGTGGCAGTGGCTTGCATGCTGGTGAGAGGAGTATGGCGTTAATGGCAGTGGGCGGGCAATCCTTCGACGGGGATGAGGGGTTCCGGCGGTTGTTTCGAGAGGCAGGTGGACAGTAACGTGACGGCATGCACGACATCTTGAGGTATCAACGCGGGGAATGGCCTGAGGCCGTTGTGGCGATTCTGAGTTCGGCCGAGGGCTTTCGGACAGCCGTGGTGCGTGAATCCGGAACGAATCCCAACGAGCGCTGCCATTTGGAGACGATTGCGCGGATGGAGATCCGGAGCGAAGCGGTTCGTCTGGGAGGATCGAGATTGGTCCGAGGGCTTCTCTGGTATGCGTTGGATGGTTTGGCGCAGGCGCATGCCATTTTTCAGGAGGAGCCCGGGTTTCTTGGGGCCTATTGCCATGGGATGATGCACCGGAGGGAGGGGGACTTTTGGAATGCCAACTATTGGTTTCGGGCTGCGGGCAAGGCTCCGTTCGGGATGTTCGAGGCTGGGTTCAGTCCGGAGCGACTGACTGATGCGTGTGAGAGGGCGGTGCATGGGGACCAAGAGGAAGTGATTCAGCGCCTTGCGGAAGAGGCTGCGCGCATCTTGGATCACTTGTTCAGGAGGGAGGTGCCTTCAAAGACAAAGCCTTCAGCGGAAACCGACTGAAGGCTTGTGGTTTGGGGGCGGGCGCTGATACGCCGCTTTCGACGCGCGAGCTTAGACAAGCTTCGCGAGTGCGGCCTTCACAGCTTCGAAGTCGGGGAGATCGCCCGGCGTCGCTGTGACTTGTGCGTGCTGAATCGTGCCAGCGCGGTCGATGACGAAAACGGCCCGAGCGGAGGTGTCGCCGATTCCCGCGAGGCCTTTGAACAAGACGTCGTACGCGGTGGTTGCCTCTTTGTTGAGATCTGAAACCAGGGGGAGAGTGATGTTCTCTTTTTTGGCCCATGCTTCCTGTGCGAACGGGCTGTCCACGCTGATACCCACGACTTTTGCGTTGAGGCTTTCGTAGGAGGCCATCCCGGCGGAAAGTGAGCAAAGTTCATTGGTGCACACGCCCGTGAAGGCGAGCGGGACGAAAACGAGCACGATGTTGGATTTACCGACGTGGTCGGCGAGGCGGAAATCTTCGAGGCCTGTGGCCGTTTTTGTTTTGAGGGTGAAGAGGGGAGCTTGGGAGCCGGGTTGGAGTGCCATATTTTTGGTTTCGTTACGCATTGATGCTTAGAGGGGGGGCGCGGTTACGGCAACCCGCGAGATGGGGGCGCTGTTGAGCGGGGCACTTTTCCCTATCTCAAAACCACTTTGCCTTTTCGGGGTGCTCGCTGACGCGTAGGAGTTCCGTCCTCAAACATTGAATCACTATGCCGAACCCCTGGACTGGAAAAGGAAACCCGTACACACGACAAGAAGTCAGAGACCGGTTGCAAAATGCGTTGGACCGGGGAGAGCCGTTGATTGCGGCGGGGGCGGGGACCGGTATCTCGGCCAAGTTCATTGAGCGCGGGGGCGCGGATCTTTTGATCATCTACAACTCCGGGCGATTCCGGATGTCCGGTCACGGATCGACCTGCGGGTTGATGGCTTACGGCGATGCGAATGCGGTGGCGATGGAGATTGGTGAGTACGAGGTCTTACCGGTTGTGCAGGAGATTCCCGTGATTTGTGGGGTCCATGCGACCGATCCACGTCGTCGGATGTGGCATTGGTTGTTGAAGGTGAAAGACATGGGTTTTTCGGGGGTGAACAATTTTCCAACGCACTCGATCGTTGATGGCCATTTCCGCAATGTTTTGGAGGAGACGGGGATGAGCGTGAAGAAAGAGATCGAGATGATCGCTCTCGCGCGGAAGATGGATCTTTTCACGATCGTCTACGTGGCCACTCCTGAGGAGGCGCGCGCCATGGCGGAGGCGGGAGCCGACGCTATCATCGCGCATGTTGGCACAACCATCGGCGGATCGATCGGAGTGGTGGGGGCTACATGCTCGATGGACGAGGCGGTCGCGCGTACTCAGGCGGTGATTGACGGTGCGAAAGCGGTTCGCAACGACGTTTACTATTTGTGCCATGGTGGGCCGATCGCCACGCCTGCGGATGCGGAAGAGGTTTGCAGGAGAACGGATTGCGTAGGGTTCGTGGGGGCTTCGAGCTTGGAGCGTTTGGGAGTCGAGCAACCGTTGATCGATTTGACACAGCAGTTCAAAAAAATCCGCCACCGCTAAGCCGGTTAGGAACGAATATCCCTGAAGTCTGTGTTGCTATGAATGGTTCTGAAGTGCTCGCGTCGCGCCGGTTTGTCACAGATGCGGAGAAGGTGACGGTGGTGTCACCTTGGACGGTAGAAGAATGGTTTTGCCGTGGAGATATCGTGTCCAACAAGGAGTTGTTGATGGTGCGAGCGACGATGGAACCTGGGCGCTCTCATCCTTTTCATGAGCACCCGAAGCGCGAGGAGTTGATCTACGTTCTTTCAGGGCGTGCTGAGCAGTGGGTGGGGAAGGAGCGGCGGGTCTTGGGGCCTGGGGAGATGGCGTTCATCCCGAAAGGGACGGTGCATGGGACGTACAATGTTTTCGATGAACCATTGGTGTTTTTGGCCATCTTGTCGCCGTCGGACGCTGACGGACCGGATCCGGTGGATCGCTCCACCGAGGAACCGTGGTGCGGCTTGCGCGCGGGGTGCGAGTGAACTGCACGCAGGGAAGGGGTGGGTGGTACGGACTCTGCGACAAGCGTCGGCATGATTTCTAGGTTATTTGCAGCGTGCGCGTTGTGGGCTCTGGCGTGCCGAGGGATTGCGGCGGACTGGCCGCAGTGGCGAGGGGGGGCATTGGATGGGAGGAGTGTGGAGAAGGGGTTCCCTGTGCGGTGGTCGAGTTCGGAGAATGTGGTTTGGCGGACGGAGGTTCCGGGAGGGCACTCTTCGCCGGTCGTTCACAACGGGCGGGTGTATTTAACTGCGTGTGAGCCTGATACCGGTGAGCGTTTGCTGATGGGGATTGACCGGAATGACGGGCGTGTGCTTTGGCGGTGTCCGGTCTTCACCTCGCCCTTGGAGCGGAAGCACGGGGAGAACAGTCACGCTTCTTCGACGCCGGCTTGTGTGGGAGATCGCGTATTTGGAGCGTTTTTGGACGGGAAGGAAGCTGTGGTGTTTGCGTGCTCTGAGGCGGGGAAGATGGTTTGGCAGGCGCGTCCTGGGATCTTTTCGAGTGTGCACGGGTTTTGCAGCACCCCGATCCTCCACAAGGATTTGTTGATCGTGAACTGTGATCACGACGGGGATGGATTTGTCGTTGCGTTGGCGCAGAGGGATGGGCGCGAGGTTTGGCGGATTGATCGTCCCAACAAGACGCGGAGTTATTGCACGCCGCTCATCCGAGAGGCGGCAGGGCGGACGCAGATGGTGATGAGCGGGTCCAAGTGTGTGTCCTCGTATGACCCGGACACGGGCGCGTTGCTGTGGAGTATCAAGGGGCCGACGGATCAGTTTGTGGCGTCGCCGGTCTTTAGCGAGCGGACCGGGCTATTTTATGTGACGGGTGGTTTTCCGGACCATCACATCCTAGCGATTCGTCCGGATGGTAGCGGGGATGTGACCGATACGCATGTGGTGTGGCATCATCATAATAAACAGGGGGTTGCGTATGTTCCATCTCCGATCATCGAGGGCGGCTACCTTCTGATCAACGATGACCAAGGGTTCGCGCATGCGTTTGATGCAGCGAGTGGGGACGTGGCTTGGCAGGAGCGGTTCGGACGGACCCACGCTTCGCTTTGCAGTGCGGATGGGAAGGTTTATTTCATCAATGACAACGGGTTGTGTCGTGTGGTGGACGTGGCTGGTGGATTCAAGGTGCTTTCCGAAAATGACATGAAGGAGATGACTTACGCTTCACCGGCGTTGAGTGGGGGTGACATTTTTCTTCGGACTGCGCGGGCGATGTATTGCGTGAGAGGCGGCCGATGAGTGTGGTGCTGCGGGTGTTGGTGGGGTTGGTGAGATTTTACCAGGTGGTGATTTCACAGGCGTTGCATGTTCTGACAGGGCCGGGGTCGGGTTGTCGGTTTGAGCCTACCTGTTCGGACTATATGCTTGTGGCCCTGCAACGGTTTGGCCCGTGGCGAGGAACGGCCCTGGGTTTACGTCGGATCTGTCGGTGCCATCCGTGGGGTGGTGTTGGCTTTGATCCTGTCCCGCCAGCGGACGGGGCCGTCTCTGGTCTGGTGGAAAAAAAGGGTGGTCTTGGTGCGCGTGATGCGTCGAAGTGAGGTGCATAAAAATTAAGGCATTGTCATGCGCTTCATTCTGAAAACGTTCTTTTTGATCACGGTCGTCATTTTCGTGTTGGGTTCATCGGCCAGCGCTGCGGATTCGTCGGGATCACGCAACTCGCAGGGGACGGGTTCTCGGGGCGGCCAGTTTGTGAGTGCAGAAGGGGTCGGTGTGGATCAGTTGATGGGCGGGAGATGGATGGAAATCGCGCGGACGGATGTTCCCTCCGAGCGTGGATGTTCGAGGGTAACGATGGAGTTTATGGCGGATGCGACGGGTGGAGTGGTCGTGTTCGTTCAAGGTTGGGACAACGATGCGGGTGTTTGGCGAAGCATCAACGTGGGGGCGGGAAAGGTTGTGCGTTATCCGCGGTGGCGGTCGTTGGAGCGGTCTACTCAGGTTGAGGGCGAATCGCTGCGTTGTCTCAAGGGGACGGATGCGGATGGTTGGATTGCGATTGTGGGTTCTGATGGGGTGAGGGTTCTTTCGCGGTCGGGCGTGATGGAATGGAGCGCTTGGGAGCGGTGTAATGCTGCGCTGCGAAATGCGGGGCTACCTGTGGCAGGGTTGATTTATTTTCTGACCCGGTGAAACGAGCGCTGCGGAGGCTGTTGACGGCGCTCAGTCGTTGGGCCTTGTGGGTCTTGTTCGTCGGTGTGTTGATTGCGGTTCGAGTCCGCTACGCTGGCCATCTTTTATCGAGCGGTGGCGTGCTCTTCGATCCGGAAGGGTTTGCTCGGATGTGCCGGGTGTCTCGGCTGTTTGGGACTGATGTTTGGATCTTGGGCGCGAACACGCACGAGGGGTGGCCGACCGGTACAGGGACGGGGTACAGCACGCTTTCAGATTGCTTGCTCTTGTGGATTGCGTGGCTGGTCCGGTGGATCGGTTACGGGATGGAGCGATTGGATGACCGGCTCGGAGTGATCCTTCGGTCGGGGGCGATGGATTACGGCGCGGGATTGGCGGGGGTGTGTGTTGGGATAATGGTTGCTGGGGCTTTGTGGTGGCGCGTGCGAACGCTGGGTTGGGGACGTTGGAGGATGATGGTTTGGGGTGTTCTCGCCCTCATGCCGCCCATGATTTTTGCGACACGGTTTGGAGCTTTGGATGAATCCGTTTTGGCGCTTGCGTTTTTGGGGTGGATCTTGGTTTTAGAGGACTCCGTCGTGTGCCATGGAATGGGGGGCAGCGCTCTGTCAGGAGTTTTGGCTGGGATGGCGATGTGGGTGGCTCCTCGCTTTTCCTTGCCGGTCATTTTGCTGGTCCTGATCGGCAGGTGCATTAAATCGTCGTCGATCACGAATGCTTCTCATTCGGTGTTGCGTTGGATGATTCCCCTTTCAGGCGTGATGACGTTGGCGTGTTGGATGGATGGCAGGGCATGGCTGGGCAGTCTCGTCGCGAGCGGAGCTGGGCGCTGGCATGCCTCTCAGAGTCTTTGGCGTCCGGTGGAGGATTCTCTTGCGCCATTCCTTTGGTTTGGGGGAGCGATGGTGGTTCCCGTGTTGGCGCTCTTTCGAAGGGGCGAAGAGGTGGAGCGGCAACGATGGGAGACCTTGTTGGCGTGTTCCGCGTTGCTGGCCGTCGGGGCGAGTTGGTGGATGCCGGTGTGGGCACCGTTGGCGGTCATCCTGATCGCTCTATGCGTCGAGCCGGCGCGACATGGGGCGATTTGCCTCTCGGGGCTGGGTTTAGATCTCCGTGGGAACCGGGGGTTGCCGTTGGGTTTGCTGTTGGCGTTGATCGGGGGAGGAAGTTTTTGGCCCATCGCACGTTGGTGGGAAGGTTGGATATTTCCAACGGAATCCCGTGTCGCCGAGGCGATGGAGTATCGGGAGGAGATGGGTCAGCTTCGCCGAATTGCGTTGGGAATCCGGGGTGGTGGAACCCAGCCATTCCTTGCTCCGTGGTATCTCAGTCCTGCCGTCAGTTACTGGTCCATGCAACCGTCCGTCGCTCGGTTCACGTCACTGGACCAAGATAAGGAGGATTTTGCCATGGAGTTCTTCGCATCGACGGATGTTCGCTCTCAACGTGATGCAGCGATATCGCTTGGGGTGCGTTGGATCATTTGTGATGCACCTGATCGCTTTGAACGGAACGCCCTTCGGATGGGATTCACGCGGAGCGCAGGGTCCGAAGTAGCCTTTCGGCGGTTGCGCAAGGGGCGTCAAACTACCGAACCACTTGGCTATACCCGTGTTTTCACCACAGGAACATTTGTGGTCCTCGAGCCATCGACCGGCGGGGATGAACCTCGTCGGTGATGACAGACGCTTCAGACCTTCCGTGCGCTGGTCGGGAGTGCGATGGAAACGGGCGTTTGGGGACTGATTCCGTGAGCGCCGGAATCCGCAGCGAGCTTGGTCGCGCGGTTCAATGCTTCTTGGGTGAAAAGATTACGCGCCACCGTCTTGGTCCCTTCCGAAAGGGCGATCTCCACACGTCCCCGGGGTGATACAGCTGCAAGCGTCCCGTTTGAGGTGAGTTCGAGGGAGGTAATTTGGGTGAGATCCAGATTTCTCAGTGCATCGCGGACTTCAGGGCTTTCCAGTAGCTTTTGCTTCAGCTCCGAAGCGGAGTTTGTGGCGGGTGCGCCGGGATTCAGGATGCCGGCGAGCGTCTGTTTGAAGCTCGTGGCAGAGTGTGACGCAGGGTTCGTTGGGGTTCCGCCAGTGAGGCGGCTCACCAGTTGGCCTGCAATCGAGCTTACGCCTGCCGCGAGAATCGGATTCATACAATCTTGGTTGAGCCTGAAGCGTGCCATGAAGGCCTTTACAGGCAGGCTGAGAGCGTTGGGAGGGCTGCCTCGAGCGACTGCGGATCGTGAATCGAAACCACTGGGAAACCCTTTTCGATACGTCCGATTAATCCCGCTAGAACCCCTCCCGGTCCGAGTTCGATGAATAGTTCGATTTTCTCGTGATCGATCAGGTGGCGGATGGATTGGGTCCACCGGACTGACCCGGTCACTTGAGCGGTGAGCGTGTGGCGAATCTCGTCAGCGGAGGAAACGGGTTTTGCGGTGACGTTTGAAACGACCGTGATGGACGGTTGTCCGATGGCGGTTCCGGTGAGGACGGACGCTAGTTTGTCAGCGGCAGAGGCCATCAGGCGCGAGTGGTAGGCTCCCGCCACGTTGAGGGGTTTGAAGAGGCGGATTCCTTTTTCTTTGGCCTTGGTTGCCGCAGTACCGAGGCGGTCTTTTGGTCCGCTGAGGACGATTTGTCCGGGTGAGTTGTAGTTTGCCACATCGATGTCGCACTCGGCGGCGAGTGATTCGACGAGTGCATCCTCCGCGCCGATGGCGGCTGACATACCTCCTTCCGTCTCCTCGCAGGCAGCTTGCATGAAAGTGCCCCGTTGGGAGACGAGTTGAAGGCCGGCTGAAAAATCGAAGGTGCCAGCGGCGGCATGTGCGGTGAACTCCCCGAGGGAGAGTCCCGCTGCGGCAACCGGTTGGAGCGCTGGCAGGCGCTGCTTCAGCGCGTGGAGACAGGCTAACCCGTGCAGGAAGAGGGCGGGTTGGCAGTGCCGTGTTTGGGTGAGGTCAGATTCGGGACCACTCGCCATCAAACGCGAGAGGTCGTACCCCAGCGTCTGGTCGGCGCGCGCGTAAAGTGAGGCAAGGTCAGGAGAGAGATCGATGAGACCGGCACCCATGCCGACGGCTTGCGCTCCCTGTCCGGAAAAGAGTAATGCGATTTTTTTTTGGTTCATAATGGGTCGTGAAATTGGGTTCCGAGTCTGAATAACGCAGCGGCTCGTCTGGTGGCTCGTCGGACGGAGGGGAGGGCGTTTGCGAGGGCTTCGGGCAGGGTGGTGATCTGGTCGACCACAGGGAATGTGGCGTCGAACAGTTCATCAACGGCTAAGGAATGTTCGACGGATCCGGCGATGGCGATGACGGGAACTCCCTGCGCTTTCGCAGCTCTGGCAACGCCGCCGGGTCCTTTTCCTGAGAGGCTTTGGGAATCCAGGCGGCCTTCGCCGGTGATGACCAAGTCTGCCTTCCGTATTTTTCCGTGCAGGTCGAGAAGGTCAGCGATCAAATCGAACCCAGAAACGAGAGACGCACCGCAAAATGTCATTAGGCCGAACGCAATCCCGCCTGCGGCACCGGTTCCTGAGGCGGTTGCGAAATCCGAACCGAGTTGCTCCTGTGCGAGTCGGTTGATGTGGGCGAGCGAATCTTCGAGCGCCGCGACGTCTGCGGGCGAGGCTCCTTTTTGTGGCGCGAACACTTGCGCGCTTCCCGTTGGACCGAGCAATGGATTTGTCACATCGCAGGCCGCAACGAAGGACACGTGGTCGAGTGATTGGCTGGGCCGAACGATGCGGCGGATTCGCTGAAAGTCTGCGGGGCTCGGTTGGACGGGTTCTCCTCCCGCATCGAGGAATGACCAACCGAGGGCGGCAGCCATGCCGAGGCCGCCATCTGTCGTGGCACTGCCGCCAAGGCCGATGAACACTTTGGTCGCACCTCGATCGATGGCGTCGCGGATTTGGATGCCGGTTCCGAAGGTGTTGGATCGGAGGGGACGGAGATCTGCTGCATTGATACGAACGAGACCGGAGCAGTCAGCCATTTCGATGATGGCCGTGCGTCGATCTTCGGAGAGCACGTAGCGTGAAGCGATTGGCCGGCCCAAGGCATCACAGGAAGCGATATTTATCCATTCGCCGTGAACGGAGTCTTTGAGGGTGAGGGCGAATCCCTCCCCGCCGTCCGCGATCGGAGCGACTGAGACGTTTGAATCGGGAAGGACTTCCAGCCACGCCGAGCGAATGGCGTCTGCGACCTCGGATGCGGAGAGGGAACCCTTGAACTTGTCGGGAGCGATGAGAACGACGGGCGCTGTCATGTGCTTTACTCTGCGGAAGTTCTGAGCCACTCAAGCGGCCACGGCATTTCACCCTGGATGATTTGGCGGAGTTTGTCCTGCGGCACCGATGGGTCGCAGGTGTAGTCGCGAAGGATGAAGTTCCAGTAGCCCGAGGCATGGGCCTTGAACTCGGATTTTCTGATTGCTCCGGTGAGGGATGCTTCGATTTTTGGATTCACAGCGAGCGGTCCCCCGAATGTGAGGGACAGCTTGTCGAGTTGTACGGGCAAGCCTCCGAGAGCCGCCTTGAGCGTGGCATTCACAGAACCGGTGATTGCGGGTGCGGTTGCGGGTCCTGAGATGTCCAAGGAACCGGCAACCTTGCCCTCCGAACCGGAAACCTTGCTTGAATCGTCGAGCGTTACCTTTAACCCAAGTTGGGTCTGTGACGCCCATCCCGGCGCGCCGCCGAGTCGGAGTGAACGGCGGGAGGCGTCGGACGACCAAAGCAAGGTTGCATCGGGAAGACCGTGGAAAAGAAGTTCATCCACATGGAGACTCCCTTCCGCCTTCGGAGAGGCGAGGGATCCTGTGATGGAGAGTGAACCAGAAACGGCAGCGTCGATTCCCGTGTTCCGCGCTGGATCGAGAACCGAATCGGGAGATGCCAGAAGACGGAGGCTGCCAAGATTGCGGAAGGCAACGCCTTCAAGCTTTGTGTCGAGTTTGATGCTCGCGGGCGCTGTCGCTGGGAAATCCATGGCTCCGGATGCGGTCACGGTCCCTCGACCAAAGTCGATGTGCACGTCGGAGATCTGTGCGGAGCGACCTTTGATATCGAGGACTGCCGAGGCGGAAACGTTGTGTCCATCGGTCCACGGGATGGTGTTCCCTGAGAGATGGATCCGTCCGTTGGTGACTTGTTCGGAGCCGGAGCCCGACATTTTGAGCGTGCCATCAACGAGAAGATTGGAGGGAGCGTTCAGGCCGAAGAGGGGTGCTATTTCTTCCAGACGGAACTTGCTGAAATGGAAATCGATATCGGTGTTGCCTCCTGCGAGCAGGGAATCTTTCGAAAAAGAGGGCCATGTCGCACGGAGGTCCATGGGAAACGTGGCATACCCCTTGGCGAAGACGGCTTCCGGTGAGCCGTAGGTCAGTTCGGTGATGCGTGTTTGGTCTTTGAGAAACGATGCCTTGGCCCTGAGGGTTTGGGTCCCGTCCGTCAACTCAAGATCCTGAATATTCAGATCTTGCTTGGAGTAATCGCCAAGGATTTTGCCGGTGAGTTTATGCGTCCACGTGCCTGCTTTTGTGAGGGGGACGAGATTCGAGAGATGTGTTTCAAACTTTCCTTTGTGGCCTTCGGTTCCGCCGGAGCCGGACCAATCCGTGTAAGCGCTTCCTTTGAGGGGGAACGGGGAGAGCGGTGGAGTGAGGAGATCCGCGTAGCGCGAGAGTTCTGCGACGTCGAGGTGGAGTTCGCCGGAATAGTCAGGGTTTGC
>JACCED010055717.1_pt1 | contig 13688 bp, 14 predicted proteins | sample 7455021 | NCBI WGS metagenome assembly JACCED01 (sample SAMN15323456, study PRJNA562643) | freshwater metagenome | isolation source: river surface water | place: USA:Blue River Watershed | collected 2017-08-19 | reverse complement strand
GCTTTTTTACCGAGGCCATTGATTGCCATTGCGGTGAGGGCGATGGTGGTTTGTTCACCGGTCGCGAGGAGGACATCCATCTCCCGTTCGGAAGGGCTTTTGGACACTTCCTTAGCAAGTTTGATCAGGCCGTCAGTGACGCCACTCATGGCGGAGACGACGGCGATGACTTGATGCCCTTCGGATTGGGTTTGGATGAGGCGTCGCGCGACGTTGAGGATGCGCTCAGGGTTGCCGACGGAGGTCCCTCCGTATTTTTGTACGATCAAAGCCATGGGAGCCGAGGATGGTTTTCGAGAGCGCGCGGGGTGTCAATGGCGGCGTGAAACGCGGGTGCTCGTGCGGACGGTCATGCGGGGCGGCGGGGCGTGCGCCCGCGATTTTTTGCCGTTGCTTGGGACGAGGCGCGAGGCCTGGACTGGCGCGCGGTTACTTCTTGGTCCAGTTACCGATATCGTCGGCGGTGTCGGGGGCTCCGTCTTTGCCGTAGGATACGATGTCGTAGCTGTCGGTGTTGTGTTTGCCGGGATTGATCAGCACGTATTCGCGGCCCCATGGGTCGGTGGGAATCTCTTTGAGAAGTCGTTTCCAGTTTTTGGGAACGGGAGCGGAGTTGGGCTGCTCCACGAGCGCTTTCAGTCCTTGCGCAGTGGTTGGGGCGAATCCGTTTTGCGTTTCGTAAACCATCAGTTGGGTTTCGAGGGTTCGGATGTCGGATTTGACTTTGGTGTCTCTGGCGACCCCCACATTGTCGCCCATCATGTAAACGGCGGAGGCAGCGAGTAGGCCGATGATGGCGACGACCATCATGATTTCGAGGAGGGTGAATCCTGATTGGGAGCGCAGGGCAGCTCTGAGCGATGGACGGGATCCGATAATAGGGGTGAGGGTGAGTTTCATGTGGGTGATGGGGGGCGTTGGAGTGAGATCAGGGGATGACGTTAAAATCGAACTTCTTCCAAGGATACTTCAACTGAATTTCGAGATGCCTGATGGTGTAGGCCAGTTTGCCATCGGTCGAGGCGAACTCGAGTTTGTTCACTCCGTCAACGAGGGCGGCCAAGGGAAGTGCCGCTTGGGCTTTTCGCCACGCGGTGTAGACGAAGTTGACGGGGTTGCGTCCGGTGATGAGGGGGCGCCATGCGGGGTCGGCGAGGTCGGGGATATGGACGGAGACCGGTTCGACTTTATGTCCGTTCAGGAGGATGGCGGGTGGAGTGGTGAGGGAGATGTTTTTTGTTTCGAAGGAGATGAAGGCGACGAGCGGCTGTTTGGTGAGTTCGAATTCCACCTGACTGGGAGCGTTTTCGCGGACGTGCAAATCGGAGGATTCGAGGGAGGCACGGATGCGCCCGAAGAGGAGTGAATCGTCTGCACTGGGCAGGGATCGAATGCCGTTGGTGAACGGATCGGCGGTGTTGGCGTCGAGAGGGAAATCGAGCGCGCGAAGAACGGGGACTTCTCGGTTGGCTGTGAGGAAGAGGGTGCGGAGTCCTGCGCCATCCTCTGGAAGCCGAATCTCGATGTAGCCGGCTTTATCTGCGGGGAATCGGTGGATGTCGCACGAAGGCATCGGTTGAGATTCGGGCAACGGGATTTCTGCGGGGATGAGTTCCTTTGGTGGCAGGGATTGGTAGATGCATTCGCCTAGCTCGGACCACACGGCAACGGAGGTTTGACCGGCGGTTTTTGAATCCAGGCTGAGCCGGAGCTCGAGTTCGCGCGCGGATTTTGGAAGACGCCGGAGGTCAATGCGGTAGAGGGTGCCCTGATCCTCAGGGGTGGAGGCTGTCGGATTGGATTTGGTGAATCCTGCGAACCAGTGGGGAGCTGGGCCTACCGGCCGTTCCTGACGAAGGGTTCGTGAGTCGAGCCACAGGGCATGCGGCGTCGGGTGTTCTCGAAGCTCTTGCGCGTGAAGTGATGGAGTGAGTGGGAGGGTTGCGAGGGCAACGCTGGTGAGTACGATGGTTTTGAGGCGGTTAAACCGGGTTGGAATCCCGTGGGGAGTCTGGCTGTGAACGCGAGCATGAAGGGGATTGAGCCGAGCGTTCATCGGAGGAGGAATATCGGAACTGAGGGCGATGAGGGTTACGAGGCGGTGACGATGGGGAAAGAACGGCGCGGAGGGGCGTTATCTTCCGCCAGGTCGGAGGCTTCCGGTCATCCCGAAGACGGCGCTGAGGATTCCGTAGACCACGAAACCGACGACGACGGCGATTCCGACCATGACCAAGGGGGGAACGAGGGTGGAGATGGTTTTGACGGTTTTATCGAGTTCGCGTTCGTAAACGTCGGCGACGTTGTTGAGGGTCTCGGCGAGGCGTCCGGACTGTTCGCCGATGGAGAGCATGTCGAGGAACAGTTCGGGGAAGAGGTTTTGTCGTGCGAGGGCGGCGGAGAGCGGGGTTCCGTCGCTGACGGCGAGGCGTACGTCGTGCATTTTCTTAGCAACAAATAAGTTGCCGGAGATGTCCTGAAGGAGTTCGAGGGCTTTGAGGAGGGTGACTCCGTTGGACATGAGGGTTGCGAGGGTGCGTGCGAACTGGGCGTAGTAGCGGCCTCGAAGGACGCCTCCGACGAGGGGCAGCGACCAGCGTGTACGGTCCCACTGGGCACGTCCTGCGGGGGCCTTGGTCCATGCTTTGAAGCCGGAAAACGCGCCAGCGATGGCGAGGGCGATGAGCCACCAGTATGATTGGAGGAAGGTGTAGGTTCCTTGGAGCACACGCGTTGCAAAGGGAAGTTGCATGTTGGAGTCCAAGAAGAACTTCATGAGTTTCGGGACCATGACGGTCATGAAGAGCGTGACCATGCCGATTCCGACCACGACGAGGATTGCGGGGTAGAGCAGGGCTTGTTGGACGCGGTCTCGGAGGGCTTTGAGATCGGCGAGGTAGGCGACGAGGCGCTTGAGGATCTCGCCAATGGTGCCGGAGGCTTCGCCGGCAGCGACCATATTGACGTAGAGTGGTTCGAAGATTTTTGGGAACGATTTGAGGGCTTGGGAGAGGCTTCTGCCCTCCACGAGGGATTGGTGGAGTTCTTTGGCGAGCGCGTGGAGTTTGGGGTGCTTCATCCGTTTGACGAGGATCCCGAGTCCTTCGTCGAGGGTGATGCCTGCGTTGAGGAGGAGTGCGAGCTGTTCGGTGAAAAGGTGGAGCTGGGTATGGGACATCGTGGAGATTTCCACGGAAGCTGGGGGTGCGGAGGGGGATTTGTTGACGAGTGGAGCGGCTGATGTATTGGAGCGGGCTGGGTTGGCGGGAGTGGGGGCGGGATCGGGTTCCTTTTTCGCAGGAGCCGGGGTGGAAGCGATGGAGACGCGGATGGGGGTGATCCGTTGTTGCTCGATCTGACGGATGGCGGCGGGGCGGTCATTGGCTTCGACGGTGCCGCTGACGGTTTGGCCTTGAGAGTTTTTTCCGCTGTAGGAGAAGGAAGGCATGGTTGGGAGGGATTACCGCAACAGGGCGAGTATCAGGAGGATGGATCCAAGGGCAATCCGGTAGATGCCGAAGCCGGCGAAGGAGTGGTTTCGGACGTAGCCGAGGAGCCATTTCACGGTGGCGAAGGAGGTGGCTGCGGCGACGATCCACGCCACTGCGAGTTGGAGCCAGGGTTCATCGAGGCCTCCGTGTTTTAGGGCTTTCAGGACTTTCCACGCGGATGCGGCGAGGATGGTTGGGATGCCGATGAGGAAGGAGAACTCGGTGGCGCTGGACCGGCTGGTTCCGCAGAGCATGGCGGCCATGATGCTGGAGCCTGAGCGGGAAGCGCCGGGGAAGATGGCGGCGACGAGTTGACCTGCGCCTGCGATGAGGGCTGTTTGTGGCGGGATGCCGGGCGGTCGGTTGACCTTTGGGAGGAGGCGTTCGATGACAAGGAAGGCTCCGCCGCCGAGGATGAGGGCGATTGCGACGGGGGTGAGGGATTCGGGAAGTCTCAGCCCTGCTTTGTCGATGATCAGACCGCCGATGACCGTGAGGAGGAACGCGAGGACGATGGAGGTGAGGAGCTGTTGGCTGGCCGGCTTGCGCCATTCACGGAGCGTGGCGAGGCGTTCTTTGAAAAGGGGGAGGACGGCGAGGACGGCGCCGGATTGGATCACGATGTTGAACAAGTCGGATCGTTTTCCGACGAGGGCTGGGGCGAGGTTTTGGAGGATGAGGAGGTGTCCGGTGGACGAGACGGGGAGGAATTCGGTGAGGCCTTCGATGAGACCGAGGAGGATGGCACCGAGGAGGGATTGGTCTTCCATAAAAAAGCCCCGCTTTTGAGGGCGGGGCTGTGAGCGGAAAGTGGGGGGAGCTAGACGGCCTCAGCGCCACGTTCGCCAGTCCGGATGCGGATGGCGTCTTCCATGGGGAGAACAAATACTTTTCCGTCCCCGATTTTCCCTGTTTTTGCGGATTTGATGATGGCCTGCACGACTTCGTCGACTCTGGAGTCGTCGACGATGACCTCGAACTTCATTTTCGGGAGGAAATCAACGGTGTACTCGCTTCCGCGGTAGATTTCCGTGTGTCCTTTCTGTCGACCGAATCCCTTGACTTCCGTAATGGTCATGCCTTCGACACCGGCTTGGGTCAGGGCCTCTTTGACGTCTTCAACTTTGAACGGTTTGACAATGGCTTCGATTTTTTTCATGGGAAAGGGTCTGTTTGGGGTGATGTCGGGACGTCTGAATGTTCGGGGCGCTCACCCGAGGTAGCGACGACCGGACAAAGCACGATGTAAGGTGAGATCGTCGGCGAATTCAAGACTTGTACCTGCGGGGAGGCCTTGAGCGATGCGTGAGACACGACCGGACCGAGATCGCAGGAGGTCGGCGAGGTAGTTGGCTGTCGCTTCGCCTTCGACGTCTGCGCTCAGTGCGAGGATGGTTTCAGCGGGCGGAGCGGCGAGGGTTCGGGTGAGGAGGGCGTCGATTCGGAGAGATTCTGGGCCGATGCCATTGAGGGGGGAGAGGCGGCCTCCGAGGGCGTGGTAGAGTCCGTTGAAGCTTGCGGAGCGTTCGAGGGAGAGGATGTCGGTTGGTGATTCAACCACGCAGAGCAGGGAGGTGTCGCGTCGCGGGTCGGCGCAAATTTCGCAAAGCTCTTGTTCGGCGAAGAAGCCGCATTGGGTGCACGGAGCGATGGCGCTTGCCGCGCGCTGAATGGCGTCGGAGAGGGCGTCGGTGTGCGAATCTTTGGATTGGATCATCCAGAGGGCGATGCGTTCTGCGCTACGGGAACCGATGCCGGGAAGGCGTTTCAGTTCAGCGATTAGGGACCGCATGGCTGCGGGATACTCTGCGCGGTTCATCCGTGTTTAGGGGAAAAACCTAGGAGGCTTTGCGGGATTTCGCAAGCGGGAGGGGGCGGAGGCTATCGGGATCCTCTGACGCTTCGTTCGGTGCGAGTCGCTCTTCGATGCGCGCGAGGTAGAGCTCGAGCGCTTCGTCGGAAGCCCCTGGGGAGACGCTTCGGAGAAGATGGTTTCGTGCGGCAAGCCAGCGTTGGTTGCGGTAGAGGCGGATGCCGTCTTCCCAAGCGTCAAGTCGTTGTTTTTCGTCGGCGTCGAGGGTGCCTTTGAGGGCAAGAGGTTCAACGATGGTTTCGGGAGGGAAAGGGGGAAGGAAGCGTTGGAGAGTGTCGAGAGAGCGGCATTCGAACGAGGGGCCTGCCAGCGAGAGGGAGGAAGGGCTAGCCAGCACTTTGGAGCCAAACACCAGATTGGCTCCGGCGAGTTTACGGGCCCATTCGACGGGTTCGCCCCCGATACATGGGGTCGGCGTTGGAGTGGCCAACGTTGTTTCCAGTGTTTCGCCGGTATTGATACCGATCCGGAAATCAGGGAGGCATCTGGGTTCGCCGGCTTGGAAGGGGTTGGCGAGTGTTTTGAGCCGTTCCCGCGCGAGGATTCCCGCGCGCAGCGCCTGCGTCGCATGGTTTCCGGACGCGTCGTGATGGAAGACTGCTTGGACCGCGTTGATTGAGACCGACTGGATTCGGCCACCGAACCGGGTGCAGGTGTTGATGATTTCGCGGATGGCGGACTGAACGAGTTGATCGCACGCGACGGCGTCCTCGGATTCAAGCAACTCAGAGAGGTTGACGAGTTGGGCGTGGAGAATGGTGGCCACGATGACCCGTGGTTCGCGGGGAGTTGGTGCGGGCTTCAGGACCGCTTCGGACGGGGCCGTGACTGGGACGATTGAAGGGGCGGTGGGGCTAGTCTGGGCTGGGGTTTGTAAGAGACCGGCAGTCAGGAGGGTGGACAGCGCTGCTGTGGCCATGGCTTCCCAAGAGAGGGGGATGCCCGTTTGGGCGGCTAGCAGCCAGAGACCCGATGCGACTGAGAGCGAAGCGCATGCATTCAAAACGAAGTCCCGAGTGTTTCGGCTGGAGAGGCTTCCCCAGAGGAGGAGAACGCTGGTCACCGTGATTGCGAGCGCATCAATGAGCCCCAAAACGGGAGAGGTTGCGAAAAAGAGGTTTTTTACCCTCAGGCCCGCCTCGATTTGGGCGACTGCTGGGACTCCGGGGAAGTCTTCGCGGCAAATCCAAGCGAGGACGCTCAGGATCGCGGCGGGTGCGAGGACTTTTGGTTGGAGGTAGGAGAGCTTCACTTCCTATTTGCTGAGCAATCCCCTTGCCCTGCTCTCTGAAGGCCGGAGCGGATTCTCTGTAAATGACCTGCTTCGAGGGGATAGAGGCTTGAAAAATTCTAAGGGTCCGTATCGGCGGGAGGTGATTTGCGGTTTGAAAGAATCCAGAGCTCTGGGGGGCGGAGTTGACGCCCTTCGGACACGACATGGTGAAGGTCATGTCCGACAGAGGCTCTTTGGTGGAGCCACTCAGCGAGTGTGTTGTGCTCTGCGAGTCCTTCTGGGAACCCGGGATAGGAGGTGATGACAAGAAATCCGCTGGGTTTGAGGAGGGAGAGCGTCTTCTGGATTGCAGCGAGCGAGGAATGGGCAGTCGTGATGATTTTTGGGCCGCCGGGCAGGTAGCCCAGATTGAATACTGCGGCATCAAGCCCGGACTGAAGCGGTGGGGGGAGAATGTTTGGGAGGTCCCGGTGGTCGGCTTGGGTGCAGGTCCAGCGGGACGGGCAAATGCCTGTTTTGGAGATGCGGTTGGAGGTGGCTTGGACCGCTTCTGATTGAATGTCGATGGCGAGCAGGAATCCGTCGGGGAGGATGAGTTGAGCGATGATTGCCGAGTCGTGACCGTTTCCGCAGGTGGCGTCAACGACGTGCGCGTTTTTCGGAAGGAGATTTTGGAGGTACCAATGGGCGATGGTGGTGATGGCGGGGAGACGGTGCATGGGAGAGGCTACTTGCTGCGGTTTGCTGAGGTTTTTCTCTGTAAAGAATGGACAAACTCTGCGGACTGGGCGATTTCCAGCGCGTGAATCTCAACTTGCGAACCGATTACAGTCTGCGGTTGCTCGTGTACTTGTCGGTTCATCCAGGGGAGACGGTCACGGTTGCTCGTGTGGCGAGTGCTTATGGAATCTCTTCCAATCATTTAACCAAGGTTGCTCAGGCGTTGGGCACCACGGGGGTGATTGAGTTGGTTCGCGGGCGGTCTGGTGGGGTGCGTCTTGCGAAGGAGCCTAGAGAGATTGTTTTGGGACAGGTGGTGCGTCGGGTGGAGGGGGATCAAGTTTTGGTGGAGTGCTTTGATACGAAGACAAACACCTGCATCATTTCTCCTGCGTGCGCACTGAAGCGGGTTTTGGGGGAGGCCCAGCGGGCGTTCTATGCGGTGTTGGACGGGTACACGTTAGCCGATGTGGCGGGGAACCCTGAGGCATTGAGGCGGATTTTTAATCGGCGGGACTAGGGTCTTCGGGCTCTGTGCGTGCGGGTAGTGGAGCGATCAGTGGAGGGGTGGGTACTTGTCCAGTTTGCGTTGGAGGGTGCGCCGGTGGAGGTTGAGGCGGCGAGCGGCTTCAGAAATGTTTCCGGAGCATTCCGAGAGAACGCGTTGGATGTGCTCCCATTCGACGCGGTCGAGGGTGGGGATTTCGTGGGGCGAATCGGAGTGGTCGGTGACCCCGCCCGGTTTGTCGAACGCCGCGAGGATTTGGTCTGCGTCCGCCGGTTTGGTGAGGTAATCGATTGCGCCGTTTCGGACGGCTTCGAGGGCGGAAGCGATGCTTCCGTAGCCTGTGAGGAGGATGACCTTGAGGTCCGGCAGTTCTGCGAGGAGTTCTTTGAGGACGGTGAGTCCGCCGAGGCCGGGCATTTTTAGGTCAAGAACAGCACGTTCGGGCACGAACTCGGAGAGGATTTTGAGGGCGGAAGGTCCGTCCTCGGCGGCTCGTGCGTCATGTCCGCGGGCTTGAAAGGCACGGACGAGGCGGTCGCGGTAGGGTTGTTCGTCGTCGATGACGAGGATGCGGGTTTTCATGACACGGGGGTGGGACAGCGTTTTGGGAGGGTGAGTGAGGCGATGGTGCCGTTGTGGGTGTTGCTGAGCGAAAAGCTTCCGCCGAGGCGTTCTGCGAGAAGTCGGACGAGGTAGAGGCCGAGTCCCATGCCGCGGCCTTGTTCCTTGGTGGTGAAGAAGGGTTCGCCGAAGTGGGTGGTGAGGGTGTCGGGAAGCGGGTTGCCTTCGTCTTGAACGGATAGGGTAATGTATTCGTTTTCTGGGAGTGCTGAGAGGCGAATGGGGCCGTTGGTGGCTTCTGCGGCGTTCCGGACGAGGCAGGCGAGTGCTTCCGTGACGGCTGACTTCGGGAGGAGGAGCGCCACGGATTCTTTGGGGTCGGGCGGGATGATTCTTGGAAGGATGTGGGGGGCGAGGATTTCGCGGAGGGTGTTGAGGAGTTCGGTGAGGGAGGTTTGGACGGGGGGTTCCCCGAGTTCGGCGGTGGACTTCGCGTTGAGGCGACCGAGGAGGGTGCGGCATCGTTCGGTTTCGGATCGGATGAGGCGAGCGTCTTCGAGCAGGGCGGGGTCGGGTTGATTTTTTGCAAGGATTTCGAGCTCTTTGGAGGCGACGAGGATGGTGCCAAGGGGGGAACCGAGTTCATGCGCGACTCCGGCGGCCAAGGTGGCGAGGGCGGCGAAGCGTTCACGTTGTTCGGCGGCGATGCGGAGACGGGCGACGTCGGCCTCGCGGCGTCGGAGTGCGCGGTGGAGTCGTCCGGTGAAGAAGGCGATGGCGATGGCGGTGAGGGTAGCGGATGCGTATTTGGCGATGGAGAGGACGTGCGGGGGGATGGGGTTTGTGGTTTGGACGAGGAGTGGGGCGAGGTGAAGAAGGAGTAGGCAGCCTGCGGACCAAGCGGCGACAATCCACGCGGTTCGCTTTTCGGGGGCGATGGCGGCGATGGCAACGTGGACGAGGTAGAAGGAGGAGAAGGGGTTATCGGCGGCCCCGGAATCGAGGAGGAGGAGGGTGAGGGTGAGGGTGTCGACGATGAGGATGGTTTGGAAAAGTTTGTTTGGATCTGTGGTGTGCCTTTTTGGGTGGATGGAGAGGAGGAGGTTGGAGACGGCGTTTGCCCCGACGATGGCGAGGAGGGGACCCACGTTGAGAGCGACATCGAGCGCGTACGCGGCGGTGAGGATGGTGACGGTTTGACCGAGCACCGCGCCCCAGCGGAGGCGGAGTAACCACGTAAGACTGAGAGCGGGGGCGGCGAGCGCAGAAGGCTCTGCCGGCTCCAGTTTTGAGATGAGGCGTTCGAAAAGGCCTTGATTCATGGAGGATGCACTCACGCGGTGGGGCTCGGGATGCCGATAGGGGCGAAGTGGTGAAGGGCGTCCGTTTGAGTGGGCGCGGTCCAGCGATGGTGTTGTTCAATGGCTGCTGCGAGATGTTTCTTTGCACTTAGAAACGCGTCTTCGAGGGTGAGTCCGTGGGCGAGTCGGGCTGCGATGAGCGCGGCGAATGAGCATCCTGTTCCGTGGGTGGAGACGCCTTTGGTGAACGGGCTGGAATGAGAGTGGATCGCTCGAGAGGGGAGGACAAGGTGGTCGGTTGCGAGGTCTCCGCCGAGGTGCCCCCCTTTTGCGAGAATCGCGCATTGGGTTTCGCGGGCGAGGGTCATGGCGGCGTTGATGAGTGATGTGTGGTCCGCGATGGGGCTTGCGGTGAGCGCAGCGAGTTCGTCGGCGTTCGGGGTGATGAGGGTTGCGAGCGGAAAAAGACGGTCTCGGTAGGTTTGAACCGCGTCGGGGTTTAAGAGTGGGGTGCCGCTGGTCGCGATCATGACGGGGTCGATGACGATGGGGATAGAGCGGCCTGCCAATGATTGTTCGAGGGATGAGGCAACGGAATGAATGATTGCTGAGGAGAGGAGCATGCCAGTTTTTACGGCAGCCACCGGGAATGCGGCAAAGGACAGTCTGATCTGTTCCGCAACGGTTTCTGGAGAAATGGGTTCGATTCGTGAGACGACTCCCGGAACCTCAGCGACCACGCAGGTGATGGCTGTTAGTCCGTAAACATTTGATGCGGAGAAGCTTTTTAGGTCGGCTTGAGCGCCTGCTCCGCAACTGTTGTCAGATCCAGCGATTGAAAGGGCGACGGGCGGGGGAGTTAGCATGGATTTGTTTCTGAGGTTGCGAGGAGGGCGCTTCGGAGTGCCGCGGCGATCTGGGTGATTTCGTCCGCGCTCACGCAAAGCGGCGGCATGATGACGAGGGTGTCGAGAATGGGGCGGGTGAGGAGGCCGTGATTTCGCGCGTTGAGGCAGACTTTTGCGCCGACATAACTTTCCTTTGGGAAAGGTGTTTTTGACACGGGATGAACGAGATCGAAGGCAGCGATGAGGCCGCGGGTGCGGATGTTTGCGACGCAGGCAAGGGTTTCGAGATCTCGTCGGATAACGCGCTGAAGGATGACGGAGGCAACGTTCACCCGCTCGAGCACGGATTCTTCACGGAAGATCGCAAGATTTTCGAGGGCGAGCGCGCAGCCGAGTTGATGGCCGGTATAAGAGTGTCCGTAGAAAAGGGTTGCTGCTGATTCGCTGGATTCGAACGGTTTGAAAACTGATTCGGATACGAGGGTGGCGGCGAGGGGCGAGTACCCGCCGGTGAGCCCTTTTGCCAGGGCGACGAGGTCGGGTCTGACGTTTTCGTGCTGACAGGCAAACATTTTGCCGGTTCGACCGAAACCGGTCATGACCTCGTCTGCGATGAGTAAAACCCCGTGGGCTTGGCACCAGTGTTGGAGCTGGCGGAGCATATTCTCAGGCCAGAAATGCATTCGATTGGCCCCTTGGATGAGAGGTTCGATCACCACGGCAGCGAGCGTGGTGGGATCGTGTGTTTCAAGTTCCTGGAGGGATGCGACGTTCAGGACGGGCGCGTGATGTTGATGAAAACGCTGAAAAAAAAGGGGGATTCCTCCGAGGCTGGATGCGCCGAGGGTGTCTCCGTGATAGGCGCCGCAGAATGAGGCGAATGTGTTCCGCTCGGGGTGTCCGGTGAGTTGGTGGTATTGAAGGGCGATTTTCAGCGAGGCTTCGATGGCGGTGGAACCGTTGTCGGAGAGGAAGCAGCGGTGGAAGGCGGGGGTCCAGAGCTGGCAGAGCTCTTTGCAGAGTTGGGCTGCTGGGGGGTTGGTGAAGCCCAGGAACGAGGAATGGGCGATGCGATCGAGTTGGGCGTGGGCGGCGGCGTTGAGTCGCGGATGGTTGTGTCCGTGAAGGTTAGTCCAGATGGACGCGTTGCCATCGAGATAGGCGTTACCGTTTTGATCGAATAGCTTGCATCCCTTTCCGGAGACGATGCTTAGCGGCTGGCTTTGGAGCCAGAGTCCCATGTTGGTGAACGGGTGCCATGCGAACTGGCGATCCCAGTCGGATGGATTTTCCTGTCTCACGCTTGAGGAAAGACGGGGACGGAGAGGCCGAGAAGGTTCAGGGCGTTTTCGAAGACGGCTGGGAACGATTCGATGAAAGAGTCCCAGTCGCGTTGGGGCGAAAATGGGGTGTCAATCCCTGCGGAGATTGCGTTTGGGACAACATTGGAATCCTCGATGAGCACACGGACTTCGTGCTCCCAGTCGGGGATGCGAACGGACCCGAGGAAGCCGGGGCGCGCGATGTTGAGTCCGGCTGCGAAGGGGCGCAGGAAGGTTTCGCGGGCCATTGGGCTGGGGAATCGAATCTGTCCCTGGATAGAGAGAGCGGAGAGTGCGGCGGGGTGGATAGAGACGAGGTTGAATGAGCGGAGGAGAGCTTGGTGGAGAACGTGCCAGTCTTGGGATGTTCGGGCGTTGCGGATGAGGATGCGGAGTCGGTCGGCGGTCCGAACGAGGGTGCCGTTTCCGTCGAAGAGCGTCGCTTGGAACTCCCATTGGTAGAGGGAGTCACGATTGACGAGTTGGCATTGGGCTGGGCGGATTCCGAAGCCTTTATTGGGGTCGCAGAGGCTCTGCGCGAACGATTCGATTTGGGCTTGTTGAAGGCTTTGTGGGGATTCGAGGGGGACGTCGACGCTGAGTGCGAAGGTTTCGACGGCGAGAGCGATCATTGATGACGGAATGGGAGGGCTTGCTTTGGGGCCGACGTTTTGCTTCGGCTCAGTAATTGAGATTAGAAAAATCCGATGACGCGGGGCGTTGCGTGGTGCCGTTTGGGGTGGGGGTCAGAGGTGCTCGGATCAGTTGTTGTTGGCGTTCGAGAAGAACGTCTGCGTGATCGCGCATGACGTCACGCTGACGGACTGCCATGTCGCGCTCTTTTCTGAGGCGAGTGAGTTCACGTTCGATGCGGTCGCGGCTTTCGGAGTCGGATCGGAGGATTTCGCCCCGTTCGCGTTCGAGGTTGTAGGCTTGCTCGCGTGCGGCGGAGCGTGCTGCGTCTGCGGAGGCGCGGGCCTCGTCGCGCTGACGGATGAGTCCGTCGAGTTGGCGTGAGAACTCGTCGGTGCGGGTGCGGAGGGTTTCGCGGGTTTCCTCGAGGAGTGCGAGGAGGGTGCACTTTTCGTTGAGGAGCGCTTCGCGTTCGCGTGCGAGTTGTTCGTTCCGGCGGCGGGCGTCACTTTCGATGGCGGCTGTTCGGCTGGACAGTTCACCGCATTCAGACCGGGCGGCGTCGAGTTCGTCGCGGAGGCGGGCGATTTCGGTGGGGTAACGTTTTTCCGCATCTTGCAGTGCAGCGCGGAGGCGGTCGTTTTCGACGCGGATGGTTCCGGTTTCTTCGCGGAGACGGGCGATTTCAGAATCCTTTGCGCTGGCGATAGCGGCGATGGCTTGCCGGTGTTCGATGGTGAGTTGGGTGATCCGGCGGTCGCGTTCGGCATTGGCTTCCGCGAGTGTTTGGTCGCGTTGAAAGGCGATGGCGTCCCTTTCGGCGGAGAGATTGGCGATTGCTCGGGCGTGTTCCGCTTGAGCGGAGTCGAATCGGGCCACCCATTCGCTCAGGCGGCGGTCCCGATCGGAGGAGACGTTTGCGATTCGCTGGTCGCGTTCTGCCACGGCGTTGTTCCGTTCGGCGAGTGCGGCGGCGATGGCGCGTTCATGGTCCGCGCGTTGGAGGGCAAGCTTGCGTTCGTTCTCAGCGTTGAGGTCAGCGACGAGGCGGTTCCGTTCGTCGAGAGCGGCCGCTTTATCGGCTTCGTGACGCGCGGCGGCGGCTTGTTGAGCAGCTTCGAGGTCGCCCAACTCCTGGCTGAAATCGGCGCGAAGGTCGGTGAGTTGTCGCTCGAAATGTGTGCGTTCGGCTTCGAG